>VOFG01000601.1_pt1 | contig 20000 bp, 23 predicted proteins | sample 5384171 | NCBI WGS metagenome assembly VOFG01 (sample SAMN12384726, study PRJNA508395) | human gut metagenome | isolation source: healthy gut F | host: Homo sapiens
GAGACGGGTGAATACCGCATCAACCATTTCTCAGCGCGATGCCTACAAGCTCATGCTGAAAGACTATCCCGATGTGATGAGCATTGAGCAGATGTGCGAAATACTCAGCATCAGCACAAAGACCGGCTACCGCATCCTGCGGGAAGGCAAAATCTGTTGTCTCAAAGTCGGCAGAGCCTATCGTATTCCGAAGGCTCATCTTTTCACGTTTCTCTGCATCGGTTGCGGAGAAGCAGTCACGGCATAATGGCTTGGACTCAATTTGTTTACAAAAAATGTTCGGCAGAGGTCCTCCAATTCGAACCCGGTTCTGGTATAATAGAAGCATGGTATTAGGTAGGTGTCTCTGCTACAACGAAGGAGGCTAATTATGGTAGCAGGACATCTCCGCGAAAAAAGCGGATATTACTACGCCGTGTTGAACTACACCGATTCTCTCGGAAAAAGAAAGACCAAGTGGATTTCCACCGGGCTTACTGTGAACCGCTTGAAATCAGGCTTTTTCGCTCGGAAAGCCTTGCGGGACAGGCTTTTTTAAAAGTGGGTTCAAATCGGCATTTTTCCCGATTTTGGAGAGAAATGCGGGAAGATAGGAGAGAAAAATCGGGAGACGGCCATACACCGCAGAATAGAGCTTCCAACCGACGAAAATCTATTTTTGAGGTGTTACAAATGGATGTATTTCCCGTCAACTGGGACAGCGTTCCCGAAGTGATGAACAAGGAGCAATTCTTCCGAATCTGCCACATCAGCAAGTCCACGGCGCTGCACCTGCTCAAAAGCGGCAAGGTGCCCTGCGAGTGGACAGGCAAGAAAACCCGGTGCTATAAAATCCGAAAAGAGGATGTGAAAGCATACTTGGAGGAACGGGCGATCTTCCCCGAACTTTATTCTGCGCCGAAGGGCTGGTACGGCACCCACTATGTGGCGAGGCTCTCCTAAGGAGCTGCCGGAGGACACGCTGCGGCAGATGCACGGCTACTATGAAAAGCTGCTGCGCAAATACCCGGATGTGGTCACGGTAAAGGATGTGGTGACCCTGACCGGCTACACCCTGACCACCGTCCACAACTGGTGCAGCCGCGGGTCGCTGAAAGCCTTCCAGAAGGGGCTGAAGTTCTGCATCCCGAAAATCTTTCTTGTGGATTTCTTCTGCTCCCTGACCTTCCGCTCCATCACCCGCAAAAGCCTCTGGCATATTCAGACGCTGAACGAGTTCAGCAGGAAGATGAAGAAATAATGTGCGATTCTGAAATTCGCACACTCGCACCTGCCTTTCGGTTTTGGTAGACTGTAACCGAAAGGCGGGTGCATTTTGCATTGCAGACCTGCCGGGGAAATTTTGAGTGGGAGGATCACATATGAAATCGCTATTTGAGCAGCTGGGCGGCACTTACACAAGGCAGGGCGACTATTGCCTACCCGATGTTTGCTTACCGCCCGAAGAAGAACGGCCTATCGGCATTTACGGCCAGCGGCGGCGCACCTTTCTGAGGGAGCACCACCGTGTGTTGTATTATAACCTGCTGACCGCCGGGACGCTGGACGGGCACCTTGCAGACATCGAGGAGCAAGCGCAGGAACTCTTTCTTCGGCTGGTAGAACAATACGCAGATGCCGAGGGTGTGACGGAGAGGTTGAAGGCCAGCGAACCGCAGTCGTGGGTGCGGAAGATGAACGGCATCCGAAACCGGGCGAACGAGGTCGTGATGCAGGAAATTGTATACGGGTAACGAGCAAGCGGGGGTCGATGACCTCCGCTTGTTTTGTGTGCAGAAAAGAACAATGCTGTTTTGAAACGACATTGTTCCGAACTTTGTTGACATTGTTCTTTTATTCGGGTATAATGTACTTGTGATTTTATGCGTGGAGGTATCCCCTATGGCTGAAATGATCTCGGTAAGAGAGGCAGCAGTGCGCTGGAATATAACGGAGCGGAGAGTTGCGACGCTCTGCAAGAATGGGAGAATCGCCGGTGCGAAAAAGCAGGGCAATCGTTGGCTGATCCCCGCTGATACGCAGAAGCCGGCGGATCAGCGGCTCAAGACGGGCGCTTTCCGCAAGACGGAGCGCGCGCCGAAGCTGCCCCTGCCCATCGGCGTGTCCAACTACTGCCTTGCCTCGTCGGAATACTACTACATCGACAAGACGATGATGATCAAGGACTTTATCGACGAGCGTCCGATGGTGACGCTGTTCACCCGCCCCCGGCGCTTTGGCAAGACGCTGAATATGGATATGCTGCGCACTTATTTTGAAAAGAGCGACAAGGATACCTCCGTCTACTTCCGGGATAAGAAGATCTGGGCCTGCGGCCAGAAGTACCGGGATTATCAGGGCAAGTACCCTGTGATCTTCCTGACCTTCAAGGATGTGAAGTTCGACACTTGGGAGGAGACCTTTGCGGCTATCCGGGATATTTTCGCAAAGGAGACCCGGCGGCACAAGGAGTTGCTGGCCAGTGAAAAGTGCGACGAGTACAGCAAAAAGACCTATGAAAAGCTGGCAGACGGCAAGGTCAGCGAGGTAGAGCTGGCTTCTGCACTGCTGGACCTGTCCGCTATGCTGCACAAGCACTATGCCGTTGCGCCTATTATCATCATCGACGAGTACGACACCCCCATCCAGCAGGGCTACCAGAAAGACTATTACGACAAGGTCATCCGGTTTATGCGGAACCTGTTTTCCGGCGGGTTCAAGGATAATCAGCACCTGTCCTTCGGCTTCCTCACCGGCATTCTGCGGGTGGCCAAGGAGAGTATCTTCAGCGGGATGAATAACCTGTCCATCAACTCCGTGCTGGACAACAAATACAGCGCCTACTTCGGCTTCACCGCCGACGAGGTGATGGAGATGGCGGAATATTACGGCGCTGCCGATAAGTACGACGAAATTTGCCAGTGGTACGACGGCTACCGCTTCGGCAAGACGGAAATTTTCAACCCGTGGTCGGTGGTCAACTACTTCAGCAACGAGTGCGAGCCGAGGCCCTTCTGGGTCTCCACCGGCAGCAACGATATTATCGGGGAAGTGCTTGCCCAGGCGGATGAGGAGATTTATAACCGTCTGACCTCCCTGGTCAACGGCGAGACCTTCACCACCTTCATTGACACCGGCGTGATCTATCCGCAGATCAAGAGCAATCCCTCCACCATTTACAGCTTCCTGCTGGTGACCGGCTATCTGAAGGCGCTGAAAACCACGCCCTCCTTCAGCGGCGATTTTATGTGCGAGGTCTCCCTGCCCAACCGGGAGATTTCTCTGGTGTATAACAAGGAGATTTTGCAGCGGCTGGAGAATCTGATCCCGCCGTCCACGGCGATTTCCGTTCAGGAGGCCATCTTCTCCGGCGATAACGCACGGCTGAAAGCGCAGATTCAGACGCTGCTGACCCAGTCGGTCAGCTCCTTCGATACTGCCGGGGAGAATTTCTACCACGGCTTTATGCTGGGTCTGTGCGCCCTGCTGGGCGGCGCTTTCGTGACCTCCAACCGGGAATCCGGCGACGGGCGCTATGACATTCAGCTGAAGCCCGCGCAAAAGGGTCTTCCGGGTATCCTGATTGAGCTGAAAGCGGAGAAAAATTGCAGCGACGAAAAGCTGAAAAAGCTGTCCGAGACGGCCTTGCAGCAGATCAACGATAAAGAAATACGAAACCGAGCTGACGACCGCCGGGGTCAGGACGATTTATAAATACGGCGTGGCCTTCAGCGGCAAAAAGGTCGAAGTGGCAGTCGGATGACTATGCTGCACATATTAAGCCGGAGGATATTCCACATACGGTTGGAAACTGGAATGGTTATCAGGTCCCCTTCCTCTTTGCTTCAAATGGCAGGGCATATTTAGAGCAGCTGCGGACGAAGTCTGGTATTTGGTTTTGGATGTCCGGGAACAGGAAAATCAACCGTATCCTATTCGGAACTGGTTTAGCCCAAGTGACCTGATGGAAAAACTTGGTCAGAATACAGCGGCGGCCAATCAGGCGCTGGCTGCAGCAGATAATTCGTTTATGACAGATCCTAATGGGTTGAATCTGCGCGACTACCAGATTAAGGCCATTGATAAGGCAACAGAGGCGATCGTTGACGGCAAGAGAACGGCCTTGCTTGCAATGGCCACCGGAACGGGCAAAACCCGTACTGTTCTGGGACTTATCTACAAGATGCTGGAATCAAGCGTTTCCGTCGTATTCTTTTCCTTGTGGATCGAGTGTCCCTCGGTGAGCAGGCAATGGACACTCAAAGATGTCAAGCTGAAGGAACTGCTGACGCTGGACAAAATATGAGATCAAAGCGATCGATGACAACATCATTAATCTGGAAACCAAGGTCAGCATTTCAACGGTGCAGGGGCTTTTGAAACGCACGATTCTGTCAGAAGAACCGGATTTGATGCCCGGTGCATTTGATTTGATTATTGTGGACGAAGCCCACCGAGGCTATATTCTTGACCGTGAAATGACGGAAGAAGAAATCCTCTACGATAATCAGGATGATTATATGAGCAAGTACAAGCAGGTTATCGAGTATTTCGATGCGGTGAAAGTTGCCTTGACTGCTACGCCTGCCCTGCACACGACCGAGATTTTCGGGGAGCCGGTCTATACCTACAGCTACCGTGAGGCGGTTATCGATGGCTGGCTGGTGGATCACGATCCTCCGTATCTGATTAATACGGATTTCATTGAAAATGACGCACAGTTCAAGAAGGGTGAAACCTTGGCGCAATATGACCCCAACACCAATGAACTTTTGAACGGTGCAGTTTTGGACGATGAAATGGATTTCGATGTGTCGGAGTTCAACCGCAAAATTGTTCTGCCGGATCATACCCACAAGGTGCTGGAAGAAGTTTCAACCTACCTGAATCCGGAAAGTGGAGAAAAGACGCTGATTTTTGCGGTGAATGATGCACACGCTGACCGTATTGTGGATACGCTCCGAGAAATTTACAAGCCTTATGGCATTTCCAATGATGCCATTATGAAAATCACGGGCAAAACTGCTTTACGGCAACAAAAAGAAGATTTTGCAGGTGATCAAGCAGTTCAAGAACAACCAGTACCCCCAACATTGCCGTAACAGTCGACCTGCTGACTACCGGAATCGATGTGCTTAAACAATTTGCAATTTGGTGTTTATGCGCAAGATCAACAGCCGGATCCTCTTTGAGCAGATGCTGGGACGCGCTACTCGCCTTTGCCCGGAAATCGGAAAGACTCACTTCAATATCTTCGATGCAGTTCGCGTGTACGAGGACTTGGACGACACTTCCAATATGAAGTCAGTCTCCGTCAGCAAATCAATGGCTGAATTGTTGGAGGATTTGTTCCGTCCGGGTGAGGTCAGCAAGCAGCCTGTCAAAGATCGCATTTTTGGCAAGATTGCAGCGTAAGAGCAACAATCTGACCGATGAGCAAAAGTATGATGTATCCGAGCGTTTAGGCGGAAAAACAATTCGGGAATATACGAAGGAATTGAAAAGCTGTACAGAGGAAGCTTTTGTGCGACGCTGCCGGGAGGATAAGGATTTCCTGCTTTGGTGCGACAACCTGAAGGGCAAAAAGCGCGGACATTACTATTCCGAAAAGGAAGATACTCTTTTGGAAACGACCCGCGGCTATGGTGACACGGAAAAACCGCAGGATTATCTGGACTCTTTTTGTGGCCTATGTTAATGAGAACAAAGACCGTATCGAAGCGATCCGCATAGCCTGCACCCGCCCCAGCGATATGACCCGGGCGCAGCTTCGGGAGTTAAAGCTGGAACTGGATAAGGAGAATTTCACCGAGAGCAGCTTGAATGAAGCGGCCAGTGCGGTGAGCAATGAACGGATCGTGGCAGACATTATCGCCTTTGTCCGTCGGGCTGTACTTAAAACGCCGCTTGTAAAACCACGATGACCGCGTGAAAATGGCCTTTCTAAACTGATTTCGGCGCATCACTTTAACAAAATGCAGCTGGATCTGCTGGAAAAGATCAAGGTATATATGCTTCACGAGAGCATCCTCAATACCGAGACCTTTGAGGCACCGGCGTTCAAGATGGATGGAGGTTTCGCACGCTTTAACAAGAAGTTTGGCGGGCAGCTTGCGGAGATCATCCGTGAGATCAACACTTATATTTACGAAGGAGCAGCTTAAATGAGCACGCAAGATATTGTACAGAAACTTTGGAACCTCTGCAATGTGCTGCGGGATGACGGTATTACTTATCACCAGTATGTGACAGAGCTGACCTACATTCTGTTTTTGAAAATGGCCGATGAGACCGGTGCAGATAAGGATATTCCCGAAGCATATCGTTGGGGCTCTCTGACCAGCCGTTCCGGCATTGACCTGAAAAAGCACTACTATACGCTGCTCAGCAAGCTGGGCGAAGAATCCGTTGGCCGCGTGGCGCAGATTTACGCCAACGCATCCTCCAGCATCGAGGAGCCGAAAAACCTCGAAAAAATCATCACGGAGATTGATAAGCTGGACTGGTATGAGGCCAAAGAGGAAGGTCTGGGCGACCTGTATGAAGGACTCTTGGAGAAGAACGCCAATGAGAAGAAGTCCGGTGCCGGTCAGTACTTCACCCCTCGTGTGCTGATCGATGTGATGACGGAGCTCATCAAACCCCAGCTGGGCGACAAGTGCTTTTGACCCGGCCTGCGGTACTTTTTGGCTTTATGATTGCAGCCAACCGCTATGTCAATGCACATAACGATATGTATGCACTCTCTGACCGTCAGGCAGATTTCCAGCAGAACAAAGCGTTCAACGGTGTGGAGCTGGTGCACGAAACCCATCGCTTGGCATTGATGAATGCCTATCTGCACAATATGAATGCCAATATCACATTGGGGGATTCTCTCGCACAAAGCGCCAAGGGATTGAAAGATTTTGATGTCATTCTGACCAATCCGCCCTTTGGCACGAAAAAAGGGCGGTGAGCGCGCCACCAGAGATGATATTTCTTTCCAGACTTCAAACAAGCAGCTGAACTTTTTGCAGGTGATCTATCGCAGCCTAAAGGCGGACGGCAAGGCCCGTTGCGCCGTGGTGCTGCCGGATAATGTGTTGTTTGCCGCCGGAGACGGTGCCAGCGTGCGCCGGGAACTGATGAATTTCTGCAACCTGCACACCATTCTGCGCCTGCCTACCGGCATTTTCTATGCACAGGGCGTCAAGACCAATGTGCTGTTCTTTACCCGCGGGACAACCGAGCAGGATAACACCACCGAGGTTGCATTCTACGATATGCGCACCAATATGGACAGCTTTGGCAAGACCCGGCAGCTGCGCAAGAGCGACTTTGATGAATTCGTAGCAGGATATGAAGACCCGTCCAAGCGCACGGGCGAGCGCTGGAGTAAATTCAACCGTGAGGAGATTGCCAAGAACCCGGACGATAGTCTTGACCTTGGCTTGATCCGCGACGACTCCATCGTGGATTATGACGATCTTCCTGACCCTGTAGAAAGCGGCGAGGAAGCGATTGCGAATCTGGAAGAAGCGGTCGATCTGCTGAAAAGTGTTGTGCGTGAGCTTCGTGCTCTGACGGAGGAAAAGTGATGGCAAGAGCAAAAAAGAAGCCGCCCTCACGCCCGAAGAGCGTTTGCAGGCAGCTTTAGTGCCGGATTGGGAGTGGCCGTATAAATTGCCGGGGAATTGGTGTTGGACAAATTGGGGCGAGTGCGGGGAGTTTGTTGCAGGAAGTGGGTTTAAAAATGAATACCAAGGTTTTACCAATTATGATATTCCGTTCTATAAAGTTAGCAGTCTCAAAACTGCCAATGAAACTGGTTATCTATGCGACAATACTAACACAGTAGATGAAACGGTACGCAAAAAGCTTAAGGCAGCACTGATACCAGCCAATTCTCTTCTCTTCGCAAAGATTGGTGAAGCTATCCGCTTAAACCGACGTGCAATAAACACTGTGCCCTGTTGTGTCGATAATAATATGATGGCTTTTATTCCTATAATATGCCAGCTCAAATATGCATTCTATTGGAGCAAAGGAATTGACCTATATGATTTCACAAATGCAACAACTGTTCCGGCAATCCGAAAAATGATTTAGAAAAGATTTCGTTTCCACTTGCTCCTCTCGCCGAGCAACAGCGCATTGTTGATCGCATTGAAAGCCTGTTTGCCAAGCTGGATGAGGCCAGGGAAAAGGCACAGGCCGTGGTGGATAGCTTTGAAACCCACAAAGCCGCTATTCTCCACAAGGCTTTTACAGGGAACTTACTGCAAAATGGCGGAGGACACACGGGCTGTCGCTTGATACTTGGAAAGAAGTAGCAGCGGATTCCCTCTTTGAATATGTAACGAGCGGTTCTCGTGGATGGGCTAAGTATTACGATGAATCGGGTGCTGTATTCATTCGGATGGGCAACCTTGACCACGGGACGATCGAATTGGATTTCTCTGACATTCAGCATGTGAAACTTCCGAACAAGGCTGAAGGGCAGCGAAGTCGCATCCGTAAAAATGACATTCTCATTTCTATTACAGCCGATGTGGGAATGGTGGGATTGGTTCGCAATGATGATTTCGAGGGATATATAAATCAGCATATTGCATTGGCAAGACCCGTCATGAGTGAGAGTGCTGAATTTATTGCTTGGTATCTTGTATCTGATATTGGCTTGAAACAAATGCAGGAAAAGCAGCGAGGGGCTACAAAAGTTGGGCTCAGCTTGAATGACATTCGTGCATTACAATTAAAAATACCGCTTATCGAAGAACAGAACGAGATCTTGAAAGTCATTAAGATGTGGATAGGAAAAGAACAGCAGTCCCAAGAAGCCGCCGAAGCAGTCCTTGACCAGATTGATCTGATGAAAAATCCATTCTCGCTCGTGCCTTTCGCGGTGAACTGGGTACGAATGACCCAAGCGAGGAGAGCGCGGTGGAATTGCTGAGGCAAGTAATCGAACAAGAGGATGGAGATGCGGTCAGGCCAAAGGCAAAAGCGAAGCGAATTGCAATTCCCGCAGAAATTAAGCCGTTGTTGTCAGGTGCTAATGAAGAAACAATTGTCAAACTCCTATTAAAAGCTGCGCCCCAATCTGTTTCTACACAGACAGTAATGTCCATTAGTAAGAAAAAAATTTGAGCTTATGGACGCATTACGCAATCTGGAGAAAAAACAGATTGTGTCGAAAAGTGATTCTGGAGAATACTCACTAGTGAGGTAATATTATGCAAATCAAACGGCTTCAGATCGATGATTATCTTTGTTTGGTTGACTTTGATATAGTATTTGACACCGTATCGGGTGGTAGCTCAACAATTCTGATTGGAGAAAATGGCGCTGGAAAATCGACGATGATTGAGTGTATTCTGAACATTCTGATGTCTTTTGATTCTCCCGCAATAGAAAAGCAGATTGACTACAGCTATTCTATGGAGTACAACTATGCGCAAAAGGCGGTATGCATTGTCCAAAGTAATCATAATTATCGTATCACGGTAGATGATGTTTTCTGTGAGGGAAGCTATAAAAGGGTGCGCTCTTTTATCCAATCTCATTCTTTGTTCCCTCAGCGCATCATTGCGTTTTATTCTGGGGCCAACAATAAGCTCTTGCCTCAAATAGAACAAATTAATAAAAGCTATGTAAGGCAATGCAGAAATACACTTGTGCGCTTTCTTAAAGCAATGAATGATGAATCTGATCGCTTCTTGCCGAACTTTCCCAAAAGAAAGTACAATTATTGTGATGAGGGAATGACTCCAATATATTTGGCTTCTATTCTCTGTGGTCAGGATTCTTTTTGAGCAGAATTATCTTGTTGATGCGTGCCATTTCGATGAAGTCCAATGTGTGGATATGGCCATTAATATTGATAAAGTTGAGGGCGTTTTTCGCAGAGGACGGTTCGAAGGAGATGTGCCCACGGGCCTGTACTATTTGACGGATTTCATTGACCATCGATTTACGGATTTATTGCGCAAAGGATTACTATATTCTGATAGAGGAAAATCTTATTTTGAAATTAGGGGGGTTAGAAATTTAGGGTTAGATTCTATTGCAATTTTAGAATTTTTTGAGAAACTATACTCTCTGTTTGATGCTAGATTTGAGGTAACCGTAAATCAAGGGAATTCCATAGTGAAATGCAAATCAATGAGCGAGGGCAACGCCAACTTATCAAAATTCTTGGTATGCTTGGTATTTGTAAGACAGAAGATTGTCTCGTTTTAATGGACGAACCAGATGCGTATATGAATCCACGCTGGAAGTATGACATTAAAAGTACAATGGATCGATCCTTGAAAGAAGCCGTAAACGCTCAGGCAATCATTTGACACACGACCCATTGGTGATCAATGGTGTTCCTAAGGAGTTTATTAGGATATTTATCCAAAACAAAGAACTTGAATCATCTACGGGATTTTTTATCACAAGAGTTATCACCCCTGTCGAAAATACCGAGGGAATGGGCATCGATGGGTTGCTACAAAGTGAATATTATGGGTTGCAAACTTCTTATGACCAAAAATCGCATAAAAAATTCTTGCGCAGGCAAGAATTATATCTAAAACTTATTGGCGGGAGTGCTACGGACGGAGAAAAGCAGAGCTTCGTGAAATAACGAGAGATTTGGGATTGCTGCCGCTATCGTATAATTCAATTGATTTTCTATATGATGATTTTTTGACCGTATATAAGAAGTGCGATTTGTATAGTCAAGAGTATCTTACCTACGACCAAGTGTTAGAGCGCAGAGAAAAAAAATTAAAGAAATCATTGAGGCGTTATACGAAGGGCAAGTATGAGATATATAAAGATAGAAGATCTTCTGGTATTCAGAAGCAGGTGGGGACAAGGGGATACACTCTGGAAAAACAGTGTGCTCAAAAAAGGATTTCAGAGATTTCTTTCACAATAAATGCTGGTATACAGAGGTGCTACTTGTCGGGCAAGATGTGCATATTGACCACTTTCGACCCAAGGCAGCGGTAAAGCCTTTTGAGAATTTTAAATATAATCATTTAATTCAAGATAAGGGGTATTATTGGCTAGCGAATGATCCGTCAAATTATAGGGCGTGCTGTATCTATGCTAATCGAAAGACTGGTGGCGGCGGTAAAGGAAATTATTTTCCTTTAGCAGATGATGGCGTATATCAATCGGAAAAAGATGAAAATAATGAGCATCCAATGCTGTTAGATCCATGCGTGGCAGAAGATGTTAAGTTGTTGTCTTTTCTGTGTAATCGCGTAGTTCCTGCAACGGACGATGAATTGGGCAAAGAAAGGGTTAGAGTTTCGGCATCTATTTACAATCTGACTGATGCTTACATAAGCAACGAAAGAGGGAAAATTTGGGCGAGCATCGAACAATTACTTACAGAGTATGTCTCCGGAGATATTAGCAAGTCCAGCTGCATTCGCCAGCTAAGGGACGCTATATCGCCCAAAGCTCCCTTTTTCAGCTTGTGCAATAGCTTGTGTTAATTCTCTTGCTCCAGACGAAATAAAGAGCGAGCTTGATTTGATACTCTAACTCTATGAAATGAGGGATGATAGTGCTGGATCAGACAAATGCAAATATTGAAAGACATATCAAAACCCACACAGAGCGTTCTGATGATGACCGCTCGGCAGTATCTGTTTTGGAGACATTTCTCCGTTCGAATGGAAGAATCAACACTTCTTTTGCCTCAGATGATAAGTGGCCCAATCACGATAACACTTTTGAGTTTGTTCCAAACCCGGAAATTTCGAGACGCCCCGTGCAAACTTTCTATGTCCAAATAAAGGGAACACGCAATTATACTGAGCGCGAGGGTGTTATCAAGTACACACTAAAAGATCTCGCTTTTCCTGCTTTTATATGTGGCAGAGTATCTCTTGATCCGGGAATTCTGTTTGTGATTCTCAATCCCGCTGAACGCGGAGATGAGAGAGTTTTTTGGAAGTATATGTCGCCCAGTTTTCTCAACAGTATTGATTTTGCAAAAGACAGTATAACCGTCAGTTTTTCACCGGAAGAGGAAATCTTGAACAATGACGAAAGCGTTTTAGCTTTTTGCGAGAGGTTAGAAAAATTGTCGAGCGGCATTCCTTTGTAAACCAATTGAGCGGCATAGTTATTCTTTTGAAGAAGCTAAGCGAATTGTCGAGGCCTGTGATGAGGAAATTACGGAAAGCATTGACAATTTAAGCATTCTAAATAAGAACCGCGATAATATTTCACGGAGAATTCTGACGAGATTGAATGATCTGTGCATTTCAGCATTACTGTTGAATGCAATGAAAGATGGCTATCAAAATCCCAACGCCGGCTTTGCGTGGGAATACTCACTCTTAAGGGCAAATACAAAGTACTTAGGAAATTTTTACCGAGGATTGCAATATATTGGGCGTCGAATTCCCGAGGAGGGTCAAGCAGAACGACTAATGCTGAAGTACTATAGCTTTATGTGGCAGATACGCCAATCGCTCTACGAAAACTACGGCATCACCGTGCTTCAGAACTTGGAGAAATTTCAGGAATATACCGGAACTGATGAACTGGATAAACAATACTATGAGTTGGTGGCGAACGCTTTCTCAAACCCAAAAACTGAGCAGAAACATAACAGTAATACGAGGTTTTATATTCAAAAAAAGGACTCCGTTTTATGTCGGTAAAGAGCGTTATTTTGAGGTAACACTGCAGCAAGCGGACATCTATGCGTCAAAGTATAACCGAATTACAGCATATACCCAGCTTGACATTTCTACAGGCTATTCTGTCCAAATCGACTATGTCCCATCATTCATTAATCTCTGGGGTGTCGATACAGAAATTAAAATTATCACAGCTTGGCGTGTTTCGGTAGATCCCAAATGCTTGAACAAGCTTGGAAAGATACTTAATATGCGCCTTCAGCTTTCTTCAAAATATGGAGAGTATGATGCCCTGATGAGATTCCTAACAGAAACAGGTATGGATTTTCTGGAAATGATTGATCTTCGGGAGATACATTTCTCGCATCTTTTGGAGTCGGTTTACAATAAAACAAATACCTCTTATTTCAAAGATGTTTTACAGCAGCTGAGGGACAACTATTCTACAGGTTCGACACGCTTCGGCCGATATACAATTCGGTATCTGTTACTGAATCTGCGCGAAGATCTTTTGGAACGCGTTATGCCGTCTCAGTTTAGTCCGCAATGGAAATGCAAGGATTTATACCTGTCTAGAAAATGCTTTCCGTTTGAGTGTAACCCACTTGCTTCTGATTTAGCCGACAGCAAAACGAGCCAGATAAGTCAAGCCAAGTACTTGGCCAGAGTAGTTGAAAAGGAAAAGACTGAGGTTGCGGTTCCTTACTGGTCCATTGTAAAGTCTATGCAAGATACCGGCGAAATTTACTGCGATCTTGGCGGAGATTTAACCGAACAGGCGATCCAGAAATATAATGATTGCTTAGACGATTGGGAAAAAAGAGCCAAGGGTATGAAATCATTTCAGATGGAAATGCCGCTTGTATCGCAGCATATGAGGCATCGACGCTCTTTATTTTGAATAAACTACTGGAATTATCACAGATTCACAATAAAGGGCAAAAAAGAAGTTAACGAAAGATATTTGAGAAATTGCAATATTGCCTTTTCAGATCCTAAAAAGAAGAAGCTCTTAAATATGCTTTTGTAAACTCCAGAGTACTTCTTGTTTACGGAGCTGCCGGTACCGGAAAGACAACCCTAATCGATATGATCTCAACAATGCTGTCTGGGCGTCGGAAATTGTTTCTTACCAAAACACATACGGCCTTGCAGAATCTGCAGAGGCGAATTAATAATCCGGGGGCTGATGCCAGTTTTGTAAGCATCAATAGTTTTACGAAGAGGGTAAACCTTCCTGATTATGATGTTATCTTTGTAGACGAATGCAGCACCATTGATAACCGTGCAATGAAGGTATTCCTCGAGAAAATGCGCCTTGGATACATTCTTAGTACTTGCGGGAGACACCTATCAGATAGAATCTATTGATTTCGGTAATTGGTTTACTTATGCCAAGGATATTATTAAGACTAAAGGTTCGAATGTTGAACTCGTAAGCACTTGGAGAACAAAGGATCCCGGTTTAATTGAGCTTTGGAACGAGACTCGAAATAAGGCGCGCTAATAACGGAAAAACTTGTTATCGACGGCCCATTTTCTGAAAATATTGGCGAAGGAGTGCTCAATTCCGAGATAATGGATGAGGTGATTTTATGCTTGAACTATGACGGAAAATTTGGCTTGATTAGTGGGAGGGGCGCTTAAAAATTATCTTCAAAATTCTTTTTATTGTTGCCGGAAAATTCCCAATTAAGTAGTAGAGGGGTTCGCAGAAAAATTCTCAAAAGTTTTTTCGTTCAAATCCGAAAAAATTTCCCAGTTGGTTAGTGGAGAGGATTTCAAAGAAATTTTCAAAGTTCCTTCGTACAAATCAAAAAAATTTTCCCAGTTGATTAGTGAGGGGGTTAAAAAACAGGCCTTCTCGCTGCCTACCTATTGAGGGGACTCTGTCTCCCTGTGCACCTTGAAAATTGAATCGCCGCCTCCAAAGGATATGCTTCCGGCAAGTGCCGCCACGACTTCCCGATAATTCAGGGCTCCCGCAAAATCGAAGATTTTGTGGGAAGAGGAGCAGCAGTGAAACGAATGAGCTTTCGCACGAGTGCGGAAGCGAATGATATGGAACTTGCTGCGACGAGAGCGCACCAAAGAAGCGATACGCCGTGGTGAGACTCCGGGGCAGGAACGATGCGGATGAGCGGCAGCAAGCAAAAATCACCGCATAAATGCGGCTTCAGAACAGACAAAGGAGGTTCAAACCTATGAAGAAAGGAGAGCTCAGAGAGCTTTACCAGATGATGTTCCCGGAATATCCGGACATCGTGACCGTTAAAGAGCTTCGGGAGATGCTGGGCATCAGCCGCAAGCTGGCCTACAAGCTGATCGACTATGGGTACATCCACGCCGTGAAGATCGGCACGACGCTGAAGATCCCGAAAATCAGCGTCATCAACTATGTGATGGAGAAGGAGGTGAAGAAAGTTGGATGAGATCAAGCGCCTGACGCCCGCCCAAAGGGCACGCTGTAACCGGTTAATCCGGCGGCTGTGCGCCAACTACGACGGTGGCAACTGTCTGCCGTTGGACGATGGCGAAGGCTGTGTGTGCGTGCAGATGATTTCTTATTCGCTGCTGTGCAAATACTTCCGGCGGGCGGTTCTGCCCGCCGACAAGGCACTCTATGCCGACATTTACCGGCAGCGCACACGGCTCTGCGACCGATGCGGAAAGCCCTTTGCACCCGGCAGCAACCGGCAGAAGTACTGCCCGGAATGCGGCCGCTCCATCCGGCGCAAGCAGAAGGCGGACTCGGCCAGGCTGCGGCGTAGCGTCGAACATTAAGCGCCGGGAAAGCCTTGATTTCCAAGGCTTTTGGGATAGCAAAGCGGGGATGGGTGACCGTTTCCATCCGCCCCCGCCAAAATCCATTTCTAACATTCTACAAAGGAGAATTCTATGGACAACAAACTGAAAACCGTGGACGCAGAAACCCTGCTGTCCACGCCGATGAGCAAGACGATGTTCATCGTGGACGGCCTCATTTCGCAGGGCGTCAATGTCATCAGCGGTGCCAGCAAGATCGGCAAAAGCTGGCTGATGCTGTGGCTGGGGCTGCAAGTGGCGCAGGGAAACTCTATTTGGGGGCTGCCTACACTGCAATGCGATGTGCTCTATCTGAGCCTTGAGGACACCCAGCGCCGCATCAAGGATCGGCTCTACAACCTCACCGACAGTGCCCCGGACAACCTGTATTTTGCTGTGACCTCCGGGCTGATCGGCGGCGGGCTGGAGGAGCAGATCACGGATTTCCTGACCGAGCATCCCGCCACCAAGCTGGTCATCATTGACACGCTGCAAAAGGTGCGGGACTCCAAAGGCAGCGCCGGAAAAGCGGGAATGTACGGCAACGACTACGACGACATTTCCTCCATCAAGCGCATTGCCGACGGCTTCAACATCGCCATTTTGCTGGTGCATCACCTGCGAAAGCTGCAAGACAGCGACGATCCCTTTAACGATGTCAGCGGTTCCACCGGCATCATCGGCGCTGCGGACACCAACTTTATTCTGCGCCGTAAGCGCAGCGGAAACGCTGCTACGCTGCTGGTCAGCGGGCGGGATGTGGAATATCAGGAACTGACCTTGCAGTTTAACGACCTTGTCTGGGAACTGGTGGAGCGCAAGAACAGCGAGGATATTCACAAGGCGGAACTGCCGAAATTTCTGTTTCGGGTGGTGGACTTTATGGAGTGCCGCACCGAATGGGTAGGCACGGCCACGGAGCTGCTGACCGAAATGAAGGAGCAGGAGGTCACGCCCAATATGGTCACAAAGTATCTCGGCCAGTTCGCCTATGAGGTGCTGGAGCCGCTGGGCATCGAGTATCGCACCAAGCGCACAGGCAAAAGCCGGCTCATCAAATTTCTGCGCCGTGACGGCGATGACGCAAATGACGCCGGGATCGCTATATAAGGAAATCCCCGTCACAACCGTCATTGCCGTCACAAACCGAAGAAAGGGGGTGAACAAATGCGCAGCAAAAACTACGGGATCAATGTCCGTGTGACCGAGCAGGAGAAGCAGAAGCTGCTGGAAAATGCCCGGTTCTGTTCTCTGCCGCTGTCGGAATACTTGCGGCGGCTGGGGCTTGGGAAAGAGGTCAAAGCGGCCATCACGGAGCGGGATTACCGCCTGTTTCGGATGCTGAACGGCCTGAAAGCGGAGCTTCCACAGCTTCAGAAAGAGGAAATTCTGAGCAGGCTGGAAGCAATTTTGAATGAATTAAAGTAAGCGAGAATTACGCCTGCGCAGTCTAAGCGAGCAGACTGTTTTTACTCCTGTCGGAGCCAAACAGTGTATCCGCTTGCGATGCCTGCGTCATCTGAGCGAGCAGTGCGTTTTTACTCCCGGCAGGGCCGGAGCGCAAAAACACTCGTTAGGGCGTGCCCTAAGACCCCGAAAGAAAAAACTATGAAAGTGAGGACAACACAATGAGAAAATCTGATTTTACTTTACCCACGCTGGACGATCTGTTTTCCACGCAGGCGGAGCGGGACGATGCCAAGCTGGAGCGGGTGCGGAATATTCCACTGGCCGAGCTGCACCCGTTCAAGGGTCACCCCTTCAAGGTGCAGAACAACGAGGACATGCAGCGGATGATCGAGAGCATCCGCAAGGTGGGAGCCATCACCCCGGCGCTGGCAAGGCCGCTGCCGGACGGCGGCTACGAGCTGATCTCCGGCCACCGGCGACTGGCGGCGTGTCAGGTGCTGGGCGTCGAGACGATGCCCGTCATCGTCCGGGAGCTGTCTGACGATGAAGCGGTGATCGCAATGGTGGATGCCAACTTGCAGCGGGAGACTATCCTGCCCAGCGAAAAGGCGTTCGCCTACAAGATGAAGCTGGATGCGCTGAACCATCAGGGTATGACTTCTGGACAAGTTGGCCAGAAGTGGTCGAGAGAGAAAATGGCCGATGAAGCCTCAGACAGTGGACGACAGATTCAACGCTATATCCGCCTGACCTACCTGATCCCCGAATTGCTTTCGATGGTAGACGACGGCAAGATTGCCTTCAACCCGGCGGTGGAGCTTTCTTACTTAGATTCTTACCAGCAGCGGGCGGTGTTGGACGCAATGGCGCTGAACGACTGCGCCCCATCCCACGCCCAGAGCATCCGCCTGAAGAAGCTGGCGCAGGAGGGGGTGCTGGATGACCAGATGATCTACGCCGTGTTGGCGGAGACGAAGCCCAACCAGCAGGAGCAGCTGAAATTCAAGCGGGAGGAGCTGCGGAAATACTTCCCCTCCGGCTACACCGAGGAGCAGATGCGCCGGGACATCATCAAGGGGCTGGAACTGCTGAAGCGGCAGAGAGAACGGAACCGGGACGCCCGCTGATTCGTACCGATACGGCTGCAATCAAACAATTCGCAGAATAGAGAGAACCCCAAACCGATGGTATACTGATGCTGTCGGTTTGGAGTTCTGTTCTGCAAATAGAAAGACAGGAGGAAAACAAAATGGTAGCAGGACATCTGACTTTGAAAAACGGCAAGTATTATGCCGTGCTGAACTACAAAAACGCCGGAGGGCAGCGGAAAACGAAATGGATCTCGCTGGGACTTTCCGAAAAGGGAAATAAGCGCAAGGCGGAGGCGGAACTGGCGAGGCTCCGGGCGGAGTTTGAGCCGCCCAAAGAGGTGGGCGACCTGAGCAGTGATATGCTGTTCGCCGATTATCTGCTGGAATGGCTGGAGATCGCCAAGGGAAGGCTGGCCCACGCAACCTACGGCGCCTATCAAGGACTGCTGAAAAGCACCATCGTCCCTTATTTTCGCAAGAAGAAATTGACACTGCGGGAACTGGAAGCCCGACATTTGCAGATGTTTTATTCCGAAATGCTCAGGCGGGTCACGCCCAATACCGTTATCCATTATCACGCCGTCATTCACTCGGCACTGAAATATGCAGTCAAGACCGATATGCTGATCCAGAATGTGGCGGACAAGGTGGACCGGCCCAGAAAGAACAGCTTTCAGCCGGTCTTTCTCTCGGCGGACGAGATGCAGAAGATGTTTGAAGCCCTTCGGGGAACCAAGCTGGAGCTGCCGGTGCTGGTGGCTGCCTTTTACGGACTTCGCCGTGGCGAGGTGGTGGGCTTGAAATGGGATGCCATCGACTTTGAGCAGGGCACCATTTCCGTAAAGCGCACCGTGACCTCAACGATCATCGACGGCAAGTATCAGGAGTTTGAGCAGCAATCCGCCAAGACCAAGTCCAGCCTGCGCACACTGCCGCTCATCGGCAGCTTCCGGGAATACTTTATGCAGGTGAAAGAGGCACAGGAGCTGAACAAGCAGGTCTGCGGCAACTGCTACAACTATGAATACGACGGCTTTGTATTCGTGGACGAGCTGGGGGAGCGGATGCGGGTGGAGTACCTGACCAACGCATTTCCGAAATTTCTGGAGAGCCACGGCCTGCGCCGGATGCGCTTTCACGATCTGCGTCACAGCTGTGCCAGCTTGCTGCTGGCCAACGGCGTCCCCCTCAAACACATTCAGGAGTGGTTGGGGCACAGCGACTTTACCACCACGGCGAACATCTACGCCCACTTGGATTACAAGTCCAAGATCACTTCGGCGCAGGCGATGGAGACAGGGCTTGCTCTGCCGGAGGGCGGCGACTTCGGAAGCCGGTGGGGATCGATTGATGTTGGGGAGAACTTCTGATTTTCTCCCCTGAAAACCGAAGATCGTGCAGGCTTATCCTTTGGGCAAAAATAAAAAAGCCTGTAATCGGCGTGATTACAGGCTTTTTGTGGCGGAGAGTTAGGGATTCGAACCCTAGAGACCTTTCGGTCTACAGCATTTCGAGTGCTGCACCTTCGACCACTCGGACAACTCTCCGTATCTATTTTCGTCCGGTTTTCTTTCAGAAATTTGCTCAAAAATTCGTTGGAGAGAAAACAGGAGAGACGGCAAAAAATATTCGATTTTCAAACTCCTTCTGCTGATTCTGCCACGCCGTACCGAAGTTGCCGGCGAGATGGGGGTATTTGTTCAGACCCGGATAGCCGTGCGCGGGCAGCATCTCGCTGTGTGTATAGACGTTGATGCCCTTTCCGGCGGTCTGCTCGAGGAGCTGATGCAGGTCCTCAAGGTCGTGACCGGAAACGACGATGAACGGTCCTTTCTGGATATCCGTGTGAACGCGCGTGGGCACGGGATCGCTGAAGGCCGAGGTATTCGCACGGTCGAGCAGCGCCATGCACTTGAAATTCACCTCGCCGAATTCGGTGATGAGCGCGAGCCATTCCGCGACGCTGTGCTCCTGTGCGAGCGCGGAAAGCCCCTTGCAGAACCACGCGCTCACCGTCTCGTCCTCGCAGCCGAGACGCATGGCATGGTGCGCGTAGGCGGCCATGCCCTTGAGCCCG
>VOFG01000699.1_pt1 | contig 20000 bp, 39 predicted proteins | sample 5384171 | NCBI WGS metagenome assembly VOFG01 (sample SAMN12384726, study PRJNA508395) | human gut metagenome | isolation source: healthy gut F | host: Homo sapiens
AGTGTTTCATCAACTGGCGACTTGATTATTCTATCAAGTTCAGCTCATTACGTCAAGCACTTTTTAAAACTTTTTTCAGAAGTTTTTTTGTGCTCATCGTTTGTGCTGTGTCCTAACGACTTGTATAAGTATAGCACAAATAAAATAATCGTCAACATATAAAAAAAACCTTGTTTTTACAACTTCATTTTAAATTCACCACGCCTCATCATAAGCCCGCCTTAATTCCTTATTAATTCAGGTTTTAAATTGTATAACACCTTTTTTTCAATCACTTTAGTTCATTTTATTTTTAACTAACTTTCACTAATTACTACTAAAGTTAAAAAATCCTTATAGAATACTTTCAAAAGTATCCTATAAGGATTTATGGTTTTATCTAAATCTACGAAGGGAAACTTTCACAAATAAAACCTATATAACTATATTTCTAATGGAGTATATTTTTTAATCCATACATGATATAGACTGAGCGCTATGACCATAACTAACGCAGCAATAATATATAGGTATTGATATCCTAATGCATTTGCTAGTAAGGCAAGGATAATAGAACCAGCGCCTACACTTATATCAAGAGCTAAGAAATATGTCGCCGTTGATACACCTGCTCGTTCAATAGGTGCTGATTGTATGGCTAACGCTTGAAATGCCGGTTGGGCCGCCCCATAGCCTAATCCCAATAATGGGGCTGTAAGAATAATACTCATTGGTGTTGTGGCAAGGCCTAAGCCAAATAAGCCTAACCCAGGATAAATAATGAACTTAGATCCATAACGAGCATAGACTTTCCCCACCAAAGGTCGACTAATTATAATCATCAAAGCAAAGATAGCAAAAAAGCACTACCCCTAATACCTGCGCCCATACTATTCAGCTCGATAGGAATAAATACTAAAACGCCTGAATAAGTAAAACCTATGAATAAACCCATTAATGCCCAAGGCAAACTTTTGCTTTCTATAAACTGAAATATGCCAGCCTTTGTGCTTAGACGTTTTTGGTAAGGCTAACTCTTTTGAAAGAGGAATAACATTACTTAACAGCAATACGTCATCGCCAGTCCTGCATCTAAATCACTACCGCTTAGTTCGGAAGTAATCACTATAGGTCATGCAGCTACCAATACATAATGAGTCATATATAATATGCCACAGACTAAAAAAGAACCTCTCTAGACTGTATGCTAGAGAGGTTCAGTACTTTTTACCATTATTATAGTAAAAGCAGTTATATATTATTGTTGATTGCGGATATCATTTTTTGTTGCGACTTTTCCACATAACCCATAAGGATGTAGCTACACAGATAGAGGAGTACGCACCGCTAGCAAAACCGATAATCATGCAAAGAGCAAAGTTCTTTGTAGTATCTCCACCAAATAAATAAAGGGATACACAAGCAAACATAACGGTAGCCAATGTATAGAAACTACGGTGAATACTTTGTGTAATAGACGCATTCGCCAAATCTGCAAATGTATCAGAACGCTTGTGAGTATGCGTATTTTCTCGAACACGGTCAAAGATAACTACAGATTCATTCATGGAGTAACCTACAACCGTAAGAATGGCAGCTAAGAAGGATGCATCAATTTCTAGTTGGAAATAAGAGAAAACACCAAGAACCATAATCAAGTCATGGAAAATGGCAACTAAGAGCAGAAATGGCAACCTTATATTCAAAACGATAAGAAATATATAGAGCTAATGCTGCAAATGCTATAACAAGATTCAATAACGCATGTTCTGTAACTTCAGAGCCAATTACAGCACCTACAGTTTCAATACGTTTAACTGTATTGTTACCAATAGATTTAGTCAAAGAATCAACAACAGCTGCACTTTCACTAGACTCAAGATTGCGTGTACGAATCATTACGTCTTCGCCCGCTGTATCACCAGTAGTATCACCGGAAAGCTGAATTTGTGCATTTTCAAGATTATATTCTTTTAAAACGTCACGAACTTGACTAACCTCTACAGGTTGATCAAATACAACTTCAACAATCGTACCACCAGTATAATCAATACCAAAGTTAAACCCTTTAGTAAATATGGAAATTAAGCTGATTATAACAAGTGTGGAGGAAATAGCAAACCACCAACGATGATGTTTAATTACGTCTAATGTCATTTGCGTTTACCTCCTTTCAAAGATTTAGGTGCAAATGCGTCAGCACTTGTGCTTGGAGAAATATTCGCACCAAACCAGAATGGATGGTTTGTAAAGTTACAATCGATTAATAAGCGCAATAAGAAATGACTCACAGTAATCGCAGTGAACATACTCACCACAACACCTACGCCTAAGCTGATAGCGAAGCCTTTACAGGACCAGAGCCTAAAATAGTTAAGATACCAGCTGTAATGATAACGGATACGTTTGCATCAGTAATTGTGGCTAACGCACGGCTAAAGCCTGCTTCCATAGCAACACGCATAGATTTGCCGGAAAATACCTCTTCCTTAAAACGTTCAAAGATAAGAATATTTGCATCTACCGCAACACCCATGGATAAGATAATACCAGCAATACCTGGCAATGTCATAGTCGCATTAAAGCCTTTGCCCAACACGAGTAATAAGAGCATAACATATACAAGTAATGCTATATTAGCTACGATGCCAGAAAAACGATATAAGATAACCAAGAAAATCATGATCATTGCAATACCAGCACTGAAGGCTACAACAGATTTATCCTTGGAGTCTTGCCCCAAAGAAGGACCTACTGTACGCACCTCCAATACATTAATTTTAACAGGCAATGCACCGGAACGTAATAAAATAGCTAAGTCTTTAGCTTCTTCTAAACTTTGACTACCAGAAATAGTGGCTTTACCACCTGTAATTGCTTGTTGTACTACAGGATTAGTCAATTCTTTACCATCCAATGTAATGGCAATACGACGACCAATATTTTTAGATGTTAAATCAGCAAACTTCTTAGCCCCTTCATCACTTAATTCAATAGCAACGAGTGGTTGTTTATTTTGACCTAACTCTTCTTTAGCATCTTTTAAGTCATCACCAGTCATAACGGTTTGACCTTGGTCGTTTTTAAATTCCAAGACCGCTGTTTTACCGATACGTTTAATCGCTTCGTCAGGATCTTTTACACCTGGCAATTCAATGATAATACGACGAGCACCTTCACGTTGTACCAATGGTTCAGATAAACCCATTTCATTAATACGACGTTCTAAGATTTGCTTCGCCCGTTCCACTGCATCATTGTCAGCTGTACCAGTTGCAGAATCCTCTGCTTCCAATACGATATGCGTACCACCTTGCAAGTCTAGGCCTTGTTTCAAAGAGCCTGCTAATGGTTGAATAAAATACGCAAATAATCCAATGATGGCAGCAATGACTACTAAAAACTTGATAATAGCTTTACCGTTCAAAATAGTTGCTCCCTTTCTGCTATACACAATGTATAATGCCTTGCTCTGTCACAATTTTACTCATTCGTTGGTCTAATGCTTCCATTGGGATTGGTTCTCCCAAATTTGTATAGTCCAACATACGCCCATAAATGTACTTGGTGAAAGTTCCTTGAGAAATCGATCATAATACCCATTCCCCATTCCCCATGCGACCACCTTGACGGTCAAAAGCCAGCACCAGGCACTAAAATCAAATCAAGTCATGTGGATTAATAACCTCGTATGGCTCAGAGGGAATGCGTATATTTAACACACCCCGAGTGATAGATTCTAGAGACTTAAGACGAACTGCAATCATTGTCGTCTTATCAGTACAAACTGGAACATATACGGATTTACCATGTTCTAAAGCATGGCGAATCACATCGTCTAAATTGGCCTCCTTTAGGCATCGCCAAATAGGCCATAATGTTTTTTGCCGATATATACTCAGGACTATTAACGATTTGATTCGTCAACATCGGCGTCCACGACTACAATCAGCAACGGATAAAGCAGCGCGCTGAGACTTACACGCCTGGCGCACTGCTTCCTTTGTATTCATTATTTTTCTTCCTTGTTTTTCTTAGATAGTACGTTAGCAACTGCTGTACGAGCAAATGTTAATTCAACTTTTTTCAGATACCTGTACCTTGACTTTTTCATCATCAAGTTCAACAATTTCGCCATAAATACCACCAATAGTAACGATTTTTTGGCCTTTTTTTAAACTGCCCAACAAATTAGCGCGCTCTTTTTGTTGTTTTTTTGTGGACGCCATAATAAGAAAAAAAGATTACGACCATCAACAAAATAGGCCAACTAGTTTGCAACATTTGTAAAATATCTTCCATTTTATCCTCCTAGGTTAATAAATATGTATTTCTTTTTCTAGTATAGCCACCTAATATAAATTTGACTAGACTTAATTACTATTTTTTAAAGCTATCCCAAAATTGCATTCTAAATTGTGGGAACCGATCTTCCAAAATAGCTTGTCGCATTTGGCGCATAAACTCAAGCAAGAAGTAGAGATTATGGTATGTTACGAGACGCAATGCCAAAATTTCTTCCGCCTTATACAAGTGACGAATATAAGCGCGGGAATAATTTTTTACATGTATAGCACTGACAGCCTTCTTCTAAAGGACCCCAATCATGAGCAAACTGCGCATTTCGAATATTAAGGCGCCCCTTCAAGTCATAGCCATCCCATTTCGAGCAACACGTGTTGGATATACGCAGTCAAACATATCAATACCACGTGCCACGCCTTCAACGAGACAATCCGCTGTACCAACGCCCATCAAGTAACGAGCCTTGTTAGTTGGCAACAATGGTGTAGTATATTCCAAAATCTCATTCATTAAATCATGAGGTTCCCCCAACGGATAAGCCGCCGATACTATAGCCTTCAAAGTCCATAGCGACTAACTCTTCCGCACTTTGTTTACGCAAGTCTTTATACATGCCGCCTTGAACAATGCCAAACATACCTTGACGGTCATGAGCCTTACGAGCCTCTTGGCAACGATGAGCCCAACGTGTGGTACGCGCTGTAGAACGCTTCGCATAATCATGATCTGCTGGATATGGAATGCATTCATCAAAGGCCATCGCAATATCAGAACCTAATTGCTCTTGTACCTTTGTGGCAACTTCTGGAGATAAAAATTGTTTTAGAACCATCAATATGTGATCTAAAAGTTACACCTTCTTCAGTAATCTTACGCATGTCGCCTAAGCTAAATACTTGGAATCCACCGCTATCTGTTAAAATAGCTTGATCCCAATTCATAAACTTATGCAACCCACCTGCTTCTTCCACAAGTTCAGGCCCAGGACGAAGGAATAAATGGTACGTATTACTCAAGATAACTTGAGAACCCATAGCCTTTAATTCTTCAGGTGTCATTGTTTTAACAGTTGCCTGTGTACCTACAGGCATAAACATAGGTGTTTGGAAGGTACCATGTGGTGTATGCAATAAACCTGCACGTGCCCCCCGTATGAGGACATGTCTTTTGTAATTCATAGGTAATACTTGGCATAGTCCCTCTAACGAATAAACATAGCGTCGCCAAAGCTAAAGAAGCGATAACGTTCTCGAACAGCTTCTTCATAGGCCGCTAAACAATGTTCACGACCGGCTAATGCACTAATTAACATTAACAATGTAGATTGAGGTAAATGGAAATTCGTTACCAATGCATCAATCATCTTAAATTTATAACCAGGATAGATAAAAATTTGAGTCCATCCACTAATACCTTGTAGTATACCGTCATCATTCGTAGCAGACTCTAGTGTACGTACAGATGTAGTACCTACCGCAATAATACGGCGTCCGTTTTCTTAGCTGCATTAATACGGTCCGCGGTTTCTTGAGATACAACAGAAGAACTCACTATGCATCTCATGATCCTCAATCGTCTCTGCCGATACAGGTCTAAAAGTACCAAGACCAACATGCAAGGTTACAAACTCGAGCTCTACGCCTTTAGCTTTTATTTTTCTAAAAGCTCTGGTGTAAAGTGAAGCCCTGCTGTTGGTGCTGCAGCAGAACCTTTCTCCTTTGCATATACAGTTTGATAACGATCTTTATCTTCTAACTTTTCATGAATATATGGAGGTAATGGCATTTCACCAATTTCTTGTATCACATCATCAAATACACCATTGCAAGTGAACTCAATGATACGGCCTCCAAATTCAGTCTTATCTATTACAGTCCCACTTAAGCGGTCGTCAAACTCTATGACTTGACCAATAGGACATTTTTGCCAGGTTTAACAAGGCATTCCCACCGGTTTTCACCACATGGGTGAGGAGCAATACCTCTACCTTGCCACCAGAACCTTGCCGTTGACCATATAATCTTGCAGGAATAACCTTTGTATTATTAAATACAAGTACATCCCCTTCATGAAGTTCATCAAGCAAATCGTAAAATGCTCTTTATGCGCAACCTCACCGGTAACCTTATCCAAGGTTAAAAAAGTCTTGCTGTATCGCGAGGTTCTACAGGATGTTGAGCAATTAGTTCCTCTGGCAATTCATAATCAAAATCTGTAACTTTCATCGTAATCCTTATTAGTACATTTTCTTTAATGTAATGCCACTATAGTAGTGACGTAAAATAGTTTGGTAATAATTAGCATCCCCTGGGGTAGCACGCTTAGCCATTTCCGCAGCGCCCCATTGAGACATACCGAGACCATGTCCCCAACCGTGGCCTTTAATATAGACAGTATCATTATTGCCCGTAAAGTTATGATATGCCTTACCCGTGCCTTTAGCAGGGTTGTGATTTATAGAAATCAAATAGTGTAGATTTTAAACCTAAAATACTACGCAAGGAATCGCCATCTACTGTCGTCTTTCCAGAGGTGCCTATGAAAGTAGCACTCTTAATACGTCCAGACACGCCTCTGTCAGATGTTTGTTGACCTGGCTTGCCAAGAGGTGTCAATTGGATACTCTTCAATTTGCCGACACCTTTACTTGCTGCATTGAGCTTACTTTCAAGGGCCTGACGAGATGTAGTAACCGTCCAATTCGATGTAGATGTGCCAGTACTAAAATCCTTTACACCTTTCAAATATGGTACATCACTGCCCCCACACATTAACACTATCCTCAGTATAGCCACCACCATCAGAATGGAATAAGGCATTAATAGGGCGTTGATTATATAGCATAACCATACCCTTTGTCTTATTTACTGCATTAGTAGTAGCCTGAGTTTCACCACTAACCCCATTATAGACTTGATGATCTGTGGACGTACTCACATCATACAATTTTCCTTTATTTTCTTCCATTGTATGAAGCGCATAAGTGCGAGCTGCTACAGCTTGTGCTTCTAATGCTGCTGCAGGCCAAGACGGAACGACTTCCTGTGGAACTACGCCATAAAGATAATCTTCAAGAGGTACAGAGTTAATGACCATCATTTTACCATTATTAGCACGTAATGTAAGTCCACCGCGATAACCTTTACCTTCAAACAAGAATGGCGCATCACTATTAGCTGGTTTTAAGGTAACTACACTATCAATGGCCTTGCCATTAACAACAATTTTACCACCTTGAACACCAACAGAGGTACCACGATTCGCACTAATTGTACTAACTTGACCATTATTACTATTTAACACAACCATATTGGCAGTAGATGTCACCTTAGCATCAGAACTACGACTACCTAATAGAACACGTACATTTGGTACACGCTCTATGCGCTCCGTAGCAGGCGTTACTACAGAACCTACCTTATTACGCGTAATAACTGCCGTATTAGCTTGAATACTATTTGCATTAGATGTTTTTACAACCTTAGATGCAGTAGACTTAACACCAGTAGATGTAGTTTTTGCTACAGGTTTTGGAGCTACTGTTTTCTGAGCTTTCGTTGTAGCACTAGATGCTGCAGGTTTAGCAGCTGGCTTCGACGACACTTTTGACACAGGCTTTGGGGCCGGTTTAGTTACAAGTGGTCGAAAAGTTGACTTCTTAGTCGAATTTACTTTCGATACATTTATTGTAGATACTGTTGATTTCGGCATTGGCTTTTTAGTTACTACTGTACTTTTATGTTGCAATGTTGCCCCTTGAGCAACAGAAGCACCGCCAATATTTACACCTAAAAACAAAGTTGCCATTATCATCAATTGTAATCGTTTCGTTTTCATTGTTATTTCCCTGTCTGTGAAATACCTAAATGCTCATAGGCTAATTTAGTGGCCACCCTCCCACGCGGTGTACGTCCTAAAAACCTAGTTGCATCAAATATGGTTCATACACATCTTCGATGGTATCTCTCTCTTCGCTGATAGCTGCCGCAATAGTATCGATACCTACTGGACCACCATCATAGTTTCCAATAATACACTCCAACACACGTCGATCGATTCGATCAAGTCCTTCTTTGTCTATGTATAAACGTTGTAACGCTTCATCTGCAATTTCCTGAGTGATAACCCCATCACCAATAACTTGTGCAAAATCACGTACCCGTTTAAGTAGACGATTTGCGATACGCGGCGTCCCCCTTGAACGACGCGCAATTTCGCTAGCACCAGTTGGCTCAATACCTATATTGAGTATTTCTGCAGCTCGAGTCACAATAAACTCTAATTCTGGTTGTTTATAATATTCCAACCGGTTAATAATACCAAAGCGGTCCCTTAAAGGTGCCGCCAAAGCCCCGGCCCGTGTAGTGGCGCCGACCAAAGTAAACTTTGGCAAATCGATGCGCACCGTTCGAGCACTTGGGCCCTTACCGATGATGATATCGATAGCATAGTCCTCCATTGCAGAGTACAATACTTCCTCTACACTACGAGACAAACGATGAATTTCATCGATAAATAGTACATCGTGATCATCTAAATTTGTTAAAATCGCAGCCAAGTCACCAGACTTTTCAATGGCAGGACCAGAGGTTATGCGAAAATTAACACCCAATTCATTCGCAATAATCCCTGCCAAAGTAGTCTTCCCAAGACCTGGTGGACCATAGAGCAATACGTGATCTAAGGCTTCACCACGTTGCTTAGCCGCCTGAATATACACATTTAGATTACCTTTAGCCTCTTCTTGACCTACGTATTCATTAAAGAACTTTGGTCGTAGGCTATATTGCCACATATCTTCTTCGTGCTCGCCATTTCCGACAAGGCGTACTTCTTCGTTCATCCTTATCGTCCTTTCCCAAGCTCAATCAAGCTGACTTTAATCAACTCAGATACATCGCGTTTACCATCATCTAAAGACTCTACAATATCAGCTACATCTCGTTCTGAATAACCTAGCGATACGAGAGCTTCAATAGCCTCACCGGTAGCACCACTAGCGGAAACACCAATTGGCTGTATAGCTGCTGGAGAATCTGCAGATATATGCGTCATTTTCGCTAACTTATCCTTTAACTCCAGAACAAGTCGCTCTGCAGATTTCTTACCAATGCCAGGCAATTTGGTTAATTGCTGTGACTTGGCCATTAATAACAGCTAATTTGAAAGCCTCCGGCGTCATACCAGACAAAATGCCAAGCCCCACCTTAGGCCCTATACCGGAAACAGAAATGAGTAAAATGAACAACTCATACTCCTCTTCCGTCCAAAAGCCATAGAGTTGCATTGCATCTTCCCGCACATTGAGATACGTGAATAGCGTTGCCTCATGACCTTCATTCAATTGTTGACGCGCAGTGGTCGGCACATAAACGCGATACCCTACGCCATGTACATCTACGTAACAAGACTCTTTAAAGAGATGTGTTACGATGCCCCGTACATACCCTATCATTATACCAACCTCTTCAATCTATCAGTGTGAGAACTATGAGCCGTACAGATGGCAACAGCTAATGCATCTGCCGTATCATCGGGCTTAATCTTCTCACGAATCCCCAAAATATTCATGGTCATGTAAATAACCTGATTTTTATCGGCCTTACCATAACCAGTAACAGCCTGTTTAATTTGTAATGGCGTATATTCATATATAGGTATTCTCTGTTGCTCTGCGGCCAGCAATATAACCCCACGAGCTTGACCTACCTTAATCGCCGTCGTTACATTACGATTAAAAAGAGTTCTTCTACACCAAATTTATCCGGCTTAAATTCCTCTAGAATATCACTTAGATCATTGAATAAAATTTCTAACCGTTGTGAATCAGTTAATTCCTTAGGAGTGGTAATAGCCCCAAAGGCTACTGGCGTTAACTTGCTACCCTTCACGTCAATAATGCCATACCCGCATATAGCCGTGCCTGGGTCAATACCTATTATTCGCACCTCAATCCACCTTAGTTTAAAAATGAGATAAGCTGTCGCCTACCTCCATTACATAATCTATTATATTATAGCACAATACCACATCGAATTTCATGAATTCCAATATAAAATTTATAAGAAATCTATTAGTATTCTTAACATTTACAGAAACTCTAAATTTCATGAATCAATAAAAGGGAGCACCTCTCAGAGTGCTCCTTAATATTATTCTTCTTCGTCGTCTGGCAAAATACCGTTGTGATATACGTTTTGTACATCATCAAGATCATCCAATACGTCGAGCATTTTTTGCATTTTTACAGCATCATCGCCAGTCAATTCAATTGTAGTATCTGGAATCATTGTGATTTTCGCTACTTCTGTTTCAATGCCCGCATCAGCAAGAGCTGCTTCTACCGCATCATAATCTTCTGGAGTTGTATAAATTTCAAATACATCATCTTCGGATTTAAGGTCTTCTGCACCAGCTTCAAGAGCTAGCATAGTTACTTCATCTTCATCATGACCTTCTTTATCGATAACGAATACGCCTTTAGATTTAAACATCCAACCTACACAACCGCTTTCACCAAGGTTACCACCTTGTTTAGAGAATGCATGGCGTACATCGGCAGCCGCACGGTTACGATTATCCGTCATAACCTCTACAGTAACAGCCACACCAGCTGGACCATAACCTTCATATACGATTTCTTCATATGCGTTCATATCCGTAGCACCAACGCCTTTATCGATGGCACGTTGAATATTGTCCTTAGGAATATTGTTTTCACGAGCTTTTGTAAAGCCAATTTTAAACGCATATTACCTGTTGGATCGGCACCACCCATACGCGCCGCAACGGTAATTTCACGACCGATTTTCGTAGCCATTTTAGCTTTTAACGCATCTGTTTTACCTTTTTATGTTTAATATTTGCCCATTTAGAATGTCCTGACATAGACGCCTCCCTATTTATTCCACCATGCTTCGCCCCGCAATCGATCAAGGATAATCGATACAGCACTGCGCACAGATAAGTGATTGTATTCACCGTGACCATATATGGGTTCTAAAATATAGTCAAAGCTTTCCATCGTTTCTTTTTTGTCATACCATAACCGGTACCAAATAATACTAACACAGGGCGCGTCTCATTTTCAAGGTGTTCACGCATCCGTGCATAGGAAATTGTATTATCATAAGTTCTAGCATCAGTAGTTGCTACGATAGGTTTTACACCTTCCAGTTCCTCGATAGTACGCACCGCAACAGCGATAGAATTAACGAGTTCAACGCCTGTGAAAGCATCTTTTCTGTCCGGATTATAGGTACTACCAAAGCCTGACTTCCAATGCTCCATAATGGTAGCTGCTAATTCTCGTTGAGCCGGTATATTATGAATCACAAAATATTTAGATACATCATAGGTGATAGATGCGCGTGCAATGTCGTGAATATCATAATTGGTAATGGCCGTCGTAATGACCTCTTTATGTTTGTTCATAATCGGATAATGAACAAGTCCGATATATAAATTAGCCAATGCCTTATATCTCCTATAACCTAACAACAAATATAAACAATATAATAAAAATACCAGCCTTACAACAAATAGAAACTATAGTAATACTAGCCTAATAACTTTATGCTCCTAACCCTATAATTTATGTACCATTAATCATTCTACATAGTTGTTAATCAATAACTAAAAGGTAAAAAAATAGGCTTCTGTACCAGCAATTTCTTCAGGAGAGAAACGGGCTCCCACAGCAGAGGCTTGGTCCCCAAGCATAAAACAAGACAGCGTCAAACACCCTTCTTTTGTACCACTATCTACGGTGTGAATAAAACGTTTTTACTTAATAAAATCTTTGTACATAACCCTCTTACTATCACGACAAACAATGTCATCATAATTATCTACAAACTTTTCCATAAAGACCTTTGCTTGATCGCCATGTTTTTCTACAACTTGTATATTGCGCCCCTCACGACCCCAGATTTCCTTTTGAATATAAAGCCCCTCATCGAGGTTAGGAAAATCACTTTCAAAATATGACGGAGTCAAATAACGTTCAATAATATCTCGCTCTGGACCTGTAAAAAATTGATCAGTTAAGTATAAGGCATACACCAAGGACATAAATGACTTATTTTGCAAAATAATCGCTTCTGGAGGATTAAATAAATTAAACCGTCCCTCATTATATAAATCTAAGAACATTTCACCTAACGGTTCTCCCGTTGCCGTCGTCTCATCGATTAACAATTCCATGGGATGCAAACGATACAGGTTTGATGCATGACTGCCATCAGGAAGTAAAATCCCTTCATCATCAATGACCATATCATAAAATGATAAGAATCGTACATCCGCTTCAGGACATGCGGATTTCATCGTATTCATTAAAAACTTAGTAGTTCCTAAATCTTCTAAATAATCATGAAAGCAAGCAAACACAAATGGATTCGCTTCACCATTCTTTACCGTATTATATTTACTATTTTCCTGAGAAGTGCGTTCATAAACACGTTTCAAAAAAAACGTTCTAGCTCATCCCTAGCCCCTTCATTGGGATGCTCTTTATCAAAATAACGGGCCCCTACCTCATTAGCATAATAGCTTTCAATCAAAAAACAGGGGGGTATCCGCATTAATTTCCACCATGCGCAATCGCCCCTGTGTATCGAGAACAAAATCAAAGCGAGACAGCCACGTAGGTAGGCCTAACGGATTCCCTCGGTGAAGATAAGGAATCAGATTCTCCGGCATATCCATATTGAGGGCAAACTCATCAGGTGCCTGCTGAAAGACCTTAGTAGCCTTATAAAATATTTGGAATAACATACGAGATGCATGCCGTATTTCATCGTAAAACTCAGCAGGAAAAGATTGTACTGAAAGCGTTGGATATCGATCATCATATCCTTCATAATCTACAAAAGGCAGTATGTCCGTATCTAACTCATCAATATAGGATTGCATAGTACCGCCTCCCATCACGAGCCACCAGAGCGCGAACCAGCACTACCAAAGCCCGACTTCTGACCTATAGAAGAGGCCTTTTTGACTTCTTCGCTTCTCATAGTCTTGATAAGTACGTCGCCCCAAAGAAGTACGCACATTTGAACCTGTTGCAGTATATACAGAAGGCTCCTCATAGGGGTTTTAATGGAGCCGCCACGCGATATGTCATAGTTCGTCCATCCATACGAGCTGTAGGTGGATTAAATCCATGGGAAATATAGTAGCCTGCTGCAATACTTGGCAAAAGACTGGCTAAACCAGCATCCCACACTAAACTGCCATCCTTTTCTCGGTGAAAGGTAACGGATCGGTCATCATCAAACAAAGCTGTTTCTTTACCATCGCCATGATTTAATAAAGAGTAGCGATTACCTTGATTATCCTTTAATCGGACTTCCCCATCATTTGCTTTGGGATAGATTTTATCACATACGGCATAAGCGATGTCATTCCAGTATGAGGACACACCAACGATGCCCGCCACAGCAGCAAAGGCACTCGTTATGTATATAGTTTTCTTACTTGGCTTATACATAGGACACTCCCTTAGTGCACAGCACCACTAACAACGAGAGCAAGACCTACAAAGATACCAAATACGAGAATACCAGCAGCTGTATTACCACGCATAATCTCTTCAGATAAATTATATTTACGATGCCATAGACTAATAAACATATAGCCTGTTACAAATAGTACAATACCAAGAATAGCATAAACAACACTTGCTACTACACCGTGCAATAAAGATGTATCAGCTGTAGTCACTACAGGAGACATAATAACAGCTCGCAAAATCTCACCAATTCCGATAAATGAACCTGCAGATAGCCATGCTACAGCACAGTTACCACGTTTGATTTCTTCACTAAATTTACCAGGTACAAAAAAAATCAATAACCGTGTTGGCAGTTAACATTAAGAAAATTCCAAAACAAGCATAAAAAATCGTCAATAATACATCAGGAATAAAAAATCATGATAAACCTCCTAATATTGTCCCTTTATATTCATAGTCAACGGTTAAACATATAAGCCTTATCGGCTTCATTAAGATTGTGTATATTAAGGAATTTTCGCGCCCACTACTATCCCGTTGGCGAACCATATAGGCATAGGAATCAAGCACATGTGTCTTGCGCATTGTACTATTAATGAGCTCCTGTTCTTCTGGTGTCAACTTTCCTGGTTCACACACCTTAACGCGGGTTTGCCCATCTACGTTAGTGATAATATAGGCAGACTTAGCATCATAAAATACAATAACTTCACGACCTTCTGCTAAGCTCTCACCTTCATTTTTAATATCCCCGTTTAAAGAATCGATTAATTCTAATGCTGTACTAACAGGATCCTAAACTAGAAGTATATTCATTATCCGAATCCGTCTTAGTATAATAGACGGATGTATCATGCATATGCTCCTTTGCAGTATAAGGAAGCCAAAGGTACCACGTATTTCATGCCAAGAAAAGTCAGAATCCCCACTAACAAGGAACATCCAAAATAATGCGCCGCATCCAATGGCAATAGCAAATCCTTCGAGTCGTTTTTTCAAACGTTGATTCCGTTTTTTTTACTAATAGCGTTAGCTGCCGCATCATTACAGAGTTTAATATTCACCAACTGTACTCGAGAGCCTTCGGCAAACATTTTTCCCTTTAAACCAGTTTTCTTCAAAGAATACACTAGCACCGCCTTCACAAGGCAATTGATATTCCTTATACCCAGCTCGATCACCTACGGACGCACCACTATCACCATCTACGTCTACAACCTTTTCCAAACCGATTTGATGTAATGTAAAGCCTTTTCGGCGCACGCTTACGATAGGATGTTCTAGATACAGTGCACCACTCCATTATCATTGTACTCAATGGTAACCCATATTTTATCAGTTCCTCAACAGCCTCTAGGCCATATTCATGCCAATAATCACCAGGAGACTTTTTGCATAGATGGTTTAGCCTTATAGGCTTGTTCCCTGATCAGCTTTTGGAATAATCTCATTATATTTAATTTTTTCAGTTATTATATAACGGCTGCCCTGAACCTCAAGGACATCGTAACAATTAAACTCCATAAACAACCTCGTTATAGCAATAACCTATTTACGCATCTAAACTACTCTCTCCTAAACGGGATTTAATGAAATTAAGCTTTAAAGTAGCCTATACGTTCATGAATCGTTTTATTTTCAATAATAGAAATACCATATTGTTGCCCCATAGTAGCTGTTACAAGCACCTTAGCTACATCAGCAGTTTTACAGGCTCTTGACTCATTAATACACGTGCTTTTATTAATGACCCCAAATACAGCACAGCTAATACGCTCTACCAATTTAGGTTCTTCTCGAATCAAGGTAGCTGGACGAACAATAACAATCGCTTCAAATGGAAGTTCTAAGATGACCTCTTCCAATTGTCCTTTCATGGACATATAAAAGAATTTTGATTTTGGATTCGCCCCTAAAGAGGAGACTAATCCATATTTTTTTACTCCATTTTGAGCTGCAATGCGAGCCATTTCGTACTGGTAGGTATAATCGACTGTCCATTGTGCTTCTTTAGAGCCTGCTTGTTTACGGTTTGTGCCCATAGCAGAGAATAAAATATCTCCTGTTACTAGGTGTGCCCATTCACGAGGTTCATCAAAATTGACGATATGAACGATTACCTTTGGAGATGTATACGTAACTTGACGACGTACAAATACATGAATTTCTTGAATTTCATGATTGTCAATCAATGATTCTACAATATGGCGACCAACTGCACCAGTAGCACCTAATACTAAAGCTTTCATACTTCACCTGTATCTCTTTCAGACTCTTCAGCAATAATCTCTTTTAAAAGTTTAACTTCCTCTTTTGTTAATGGTCGTTCTAATAAATCGGGCCGCAACAATCGTGTCCGCTTTAAGGCTTCCTTTTTTTCGCCACGTAGCAATGTTTTTATGATGACCACTGCGCAATACATCTGGTACAACCCATCCTCTAAATTCTGGAGGCTTTGTATATTGAGGACATTCTAATAAAGGCTCATAAAAGGAATCCTCTTGGGCCCCACTAGCTGCACCTAATACACCGGGAATCATACGAGCCACTGCATCAGCTACCACCATAGCAGGCAACTCGCCACCTGTTAACACATAGTCCCCAATTGAAATCGTTTCATCTACTAAATGTTCCTCTACGCGATAATCGACGCCTTCATAATGACCACAAATGAGCACCAATTGATCGTACATCGCTAGTTCACGAGCCTTTTCTTGTGTAAAGGTTGACCTGTAGGTCCCATGAAAAACAATGCGCCGACGTATACTTTCACTGGGATTACCAATAAGGCTCATTTCATCATACATCTCATCTGTAGAATAGGCGCTATTAGTTTCGCTATCATATTGAGCAATAACAGATTCTACGGCTTCAAAGATGGGAGGTGCCATCATAAGCATACCCGCACCACCACCATACGGCGTATCATCTACTTGACCATGTTTATTATGACTAAAGTCCTGAGGGTTAGTTACGCCCATAGATAAGCGTTCCGTTTCGATAGCCCGTTTTATGATGGAATGACTAAAAAAGCATCAAAAACTCAGGAAATAAAGATACGATATCGATACGCATAGACCGTCCTCTGTACTTATTAACTCACATAAACTTCATTAGCATTATCTATATATAGCTATATTATATAACTTTTACCATAATATACCTATATTTAGATAAAATAAAACCGCCTAAAGGATTATATCCATTCAGGCGGATCACGATCATCAATTTATTTTCCACATCGATGTCTTTAACGACCTCTTCAATGGCTGCAAATAATTGAGTCGGTTCCCCCATCTTTGGAAACCACATAGACATCATTAGCACCAGGTTGCAACACATCAGTAACCGCCCAAGCATCGTTACCTTTAGTGTCTTGAACCTCCAAGACCGATGATATCAAAATGTAGTAGCGACCTTCTGGCAATTCTACCAAATCTTCACGACGGACTTGAATCTCTTTCTTAGCGAATAATTCAGCCGCGTTGCGATCAGGAATTTCCTTAAAGGATGCTAGTACAAATTGCTTATGAAATCGTGCGGATGCAACGTGGTATTCTTTACCATCGATGTAACAGGCATCCATATGCATAAACCGTTCTGGAAAATCGGTTTGAGGCAGAATACGAAGATCACCCCGCACGCCGTGCGGGGGCGATGATAACACCTATTGTGATGAAATCGTTATGTTTCATTATTGACGAAACGCAACGATTTTACCGTCTTCTAATAGGATTTCAGCGCCCATCATGGCATCCAAATCATCCCCGATTTTAACGGTAACTGTTTGCTCTAAAGTACCTTTGAGGAATTTCAGTTCCCAAAGCTAAACCTTGAGCGTCTTTCAATTTAGCTGTTACTTCTTCTTTGAAAGCCAAGCGTTTATTTTTTTTTCTTCGTCGATTTGTTGACGAATAGCAGTAAGACTTGTTGCATCAACTTTAGCTGCATCAGCCAAAATACGTTATTTGAAAACTCAATTGCTTCCAAATCTTTATTCACCATATCAAGGCGAGTTTCAAGATCGGATACACTTTTCGCTTTCAAGTCTTCTGTTACTTTTGCTTTTACTGCCACAGGGACACGTAATGTCATTTCTTCCATTGGAATACCCTTTGTGACAATATCAACAGATATCTTTTGTTCCTCTTTCTTTAGCCGCTGCTTTCACCACAGCGCGAATCGCCTTCGCAATTCGTCCTTGCTTTCCCGATGACTTTGCCCATATCCTCTGGGGCTACGTGAAGTTCGTAAACCTCCATATTTCCTTTTGGACCATGGTAACAGATACGGCATCAGGCTGTTTTACTAATGATTTCGCAATTAATGAAATTAATTCTATCATCACAGTATGCCCTCCTTTCTATTAATTACTTTTTAGCGTCAGCAAATTTTTGCATAACGCCTTGTTTTTTGAACAAAGGATTTAACAGTGTCAGTAGGCTGAGCACCTTTTAACCAAGCCAAAGCTTTTTCTTCGTCTACTAACGATGGCTGGTTGTTTAGTAGCATCATATTGACCAATAGTGTCAACAGGACGACCTTCACGTGGAGCACGTGCGTCAGCAACAACGATACGGTGAAAGGAGCTTTTTAGCACCTAAACGAGTCAAACGAATTTTAACATGTGAAATTCCTCCTTATACTGATGTGGGTGGACAGGTTCAGCGCCCCTGCCATGTATTACATAAACGGTAATTTAGGCATTCCTGGGAAGCCCGCCCTTACCGCCACGTAAACCTTGCATGCGCTTCATCATCTGATTTCTCGCTCTGCTGCCGTCATAGATGTAATGATGGCCTCTAAGTGCACCTTTACTGTTCAAATCAAGGTCTTTCAATCGATCCTTAATTTGTCCCATACCCGGCAAATACAATAATAGTTTTGTAATGGCCCTAACTTTCTCACCCGATTCATCTGTTTCAAGAAGTCCATCAGAGAAATTGTTTTTCGCCATTTTCTTAGCCATTTCACGACCTTCTTTTCATCGATAGCGCCTTGAACATTTTCAATCAATGTTTTAAAGTCGCCCAAGTCGAGAATACGAAGCCATGCGGTCTGGATAGAATACATCGAAACCATCATTTTTTTTGCTCACCAGTGAACTTGATTGGCAAGCCTGTTGCAGCTTTGATAGATACGGCACCACCGCGCATCACCATCGAGTTTAGTAAGGATAACACCATCAACGCCTAGTTTTTTCATTAAACGCGTTTTATTGCTGTTGTTACGCATCTTGACCCGATCATGAGTCTACAACGAGTAGAATTTCATGAGGTCGAACAGCAGATTTAATATTGGATAACTGTCCATGAGGACTTCGTCTATCGCCAAACGACCAACTGTATCGATGATAACAACATCCTTCAACATATGCGTGCCTTTGCTCCCTACGGCTCGACGCGCAATGTCTACTGGATTAGCACCAGGTGTTTCATCAGCAAATACGGGAATATCGATTTGCTTACCTACAACTTGCAATTGAGTAATCGCAGCTGGACGATATACGTCAGCAGCTACGAGCGGATGCTTACCTTGTTTGGTGAAGGTATACTGCCAATTTACCAGCTGTTGTAGTGAACACCAGCACCTTGCAAACCAACGAGCATAATAATCGTTGGAGGCTTGCTAGAAATCATGATACGGCTTTGTTACCACCTAAAGAGCTGTTAATTCGTCATTTACGATCTTAATAACCGTTTGGGCTGGATTCAAAGAACCGAACACCTCTTCGCCAAGGGGCCTTTTCCTTGATGGACTTAACAAAATCCTTCGCAACCATAAAGTTAACGTCCGCTTCTAAAAAGTGCCGTACGTACTTTGACGCAACGCAAGATTGACATCTTCTTCTGCCCTTCCCTTTTAAGGGATTGAAAGGCTTCTTGCAGTTTTTCTGACCAAGCTATCAAATGCCATAATATCCCTCCATTTGCGCCAATACTTGTTGTACCTTACTTTCAGCTAATACCTCTTTAGGCAAGGTTTCTTTCAACTGTGAAAGCAAAGTTCTTCACGCTGTTCTATTGTGCTACCAAGTGTAATTTAGATTCGTAATCGTTTTAAAATGTGTCGAGCACCATAAATTATCATGTACAGCCTGCCGTGATACGCAACTTAATCTCGCCAAGGGACATATCGTCTTCGTGTGGTGAAGTTGTAAGGACATGGTGCCGATAATAATGGCTATAGAAATCAGAGC
>VOFG01000723.1_pt1 | contig 20000 bp, 30 predicted proteins | sample 5384171 | NCBI WGS metagenome assembly VOFG01 (sample SAMN12384726, study PRJNA508395) | human gut metagenome | isolation source: healthy gut F | host: Homo sapiens
GCATGAAGAAGATTTTCTGCTCTTTGATACATTCCGCCCGGGACTTTGTGCAGTTCGAGATTGGCGTGCAGTCGACAAATCCGGACACCTTAAAGGCAATCAGACGTACCGCTGACTGGGATTTGCTGCAAAAAAATGTAGCAAGAATTCATGCGCGCGGAAACATCCACCAGCATCTTGATTTAATTGCGGGACTGCCGTATGAGGATTTCAATACTTTTAAGAAATCGTTCTGCGATGTATATGCGATGAAACCGGACCAGTTCAATTAGGATTTTTGAAAGTCTTAGATGGTTCCTTTATGAATGAAAAGCGAAACGATTACGAGATTCAGGCGAGCAGCCTGCCGCCGTATGAAATCTTTTTCGACCAAAATGGCTTTCCTATGAGGATGTTCTTTCTTTTAAAAGGCGTAGAAGAAATGGTAGAGGTGTATTACAACAGTTTCCAGTTTGCTGCATCGATGATTTATTTGGAACGCCTTTTTAAGGACGCATACTGTCTGTATGAGGAGTTGGCGAAGGAGTACGAAGAAAAAGCATTTGTTTGAGCGTAAAATCAACCGGAGAGAGCGATATGAAGTGCTGTATGCCTTTGGAAAGAAACATGTGCCGGAAACAGACGCCGGAAACTGGCAGGAGATCATTACCTACGACTGGTACCGCAGGGATTTTGCAAAAGAAAAACCGACTTTTGTAAAGCCGGATTCAGAAACGCAAAAGAGAGATTCGCGCCTTCTTTGACAGGGAGTGCGAATCACACCGTTATCTGCCCGGTTATGAGGGATATGTAACCAGACAGTTATATCATATGGTTTATTTAGGAGAATATACGGTAGATATTCAGAGACTTTTAAAAGATGGTACCCTGCAGAAAAGGGAACCTTATTATATTCTCTTTGACTATAAAAACCGAAATCCGCTCAACTATGCAGCAGCCGAACGGATTTTAACAATGGATGAATTTACCGGTACGCCATGAGTTTCTGCTCCAATGCCTGAATCAGTGCCTCTTTATGTGGCAGCGAGCCATCCTCAACATTGCGGATGAGTGCACTGATTTTTTCCGGTTCTTCCAAATGCAGATATACGTCAGCAAGACTGGTGTAATCGGTCATTTTTTGTGAGCCGTAGTGGAAGGCAAGCAAAAACGTCTGCTCCGCCTCCGAATAAAGACCGGCTTCGGTGCAGGCACGTGCCAGATTGGTCAATGCGAGGAGAAAATGATTAAAATTTTCATCATATTCGCATAAAACCTTGAAATTTCCTACGCCATATGCTAATTTTAAATCTGTATTCGAATATTCGGATAAATCGAGCATAGGACTCTTGATTATTTTCCGGATATGGTCGATATAATATAGTACGGACTCATTTTCTGTGGTAATCACAGGAAGTTCCGATTCTTCCACATGGAGAATGGGAAGATGGGAAATATCTTTTTTTCTTGTCTGGTTAGCCATGCGCTCCCGTTCCCAGAATGCGTCCGAAGCTTCTTTATCTTTGTTTTGGCTTTGCGTTGTTCATAGAACATCCAAAGCACAAAAATGACAAAACATATTAAGAAAACAGGTATAAAATTCATAATCATTAGTTCCTTTCAGAAAGGGGGATATATATGTTAAATCGTAAAAACAGCGTCTTGTTGCAGGTATTATCTGCGGTATCATCATATTTGCCATGTTAATTGGATTATTAGCCGGCATGTGATGATTACAGTGTAATACAAGTAAAAAAAAAAAATCGCAAGTATTGTTAAAAATTTAGGTGAGGAGAGACAACATGAATAAAGCAAGAAAAGGTCCTGCCTTTTTAGTTATTTTTTTTGATGCTGCTATTGATTGCGGCGTATATTTATGCGGCTTATCAGACGGTAAAGCCGGCGCGAGGTCTCATTTGCAATGGTGTATTCGTGGAAACCGTGAATGTGGGCGGTATGTCGGAAGATGAGGCAAGAACAGCTGTTGCGCAGTACCGGGATGAATATTTGCAGCGCACCGTGGAGGTGGATGTGAATGGAAAGACGGTCTCGGCAACGCTTGAACAGTTAGGCTACAACTGTGAAGTTGGTGATGTGATTGCGAAAGCAATGCAGGTTGGCAAGGACGGGAATCCGTTTACCAATTATGCAAAAATCCGGGAGATTGCTACAACTCCACTTGTATATAAACTGAAATATGATGCAAAAAAAAAAAAATCCGCACCTTTGTTAATAAGAAGTGCAAAAAGAAATGTGAGAAAGCAAAAAATGCCAAAAGTAAAACGGGAAAACGGTACGTTTGTTTACACCGATGCAAAAGAGGGTTCTACCATCGATGTTAACAGTACGGCGCCCAGATCAGGAAGGCAGTGGAACAGGCAAAAAGCGGAGATGCCATACGTGTCAAAGCAGATGTTACGATTCAGGAACCGACGGTGACGAAAGATTTGGCGTCACGCTGTAAAGACAAAATCGGTTCTTTTCAGACGAATTTTAATGCCGGAAATGTAAGCCGTTCGAAAAATCTTTCCAATGCGGCAAGATTGATTAACGACCATGTTATTTACCCGGGAGAAACATTTTCCGTGCATGATACGATTTCTCCATTGACCGAGGAAAATGGATATTATGCGGCACCATCTTACAGTAATGGTGAAGTGGTAGATTCCATTGGCGGCGGCGTATGTCAGGTATCAACAACGCTTTATAACGCCGTGTTAAAGGCTGAATTGGAAGTCGTCGAGAGAAGTCCTCATTCGATGGTAGTCAGTTATGTAAAACCATCGATGGATGCGGCAATTGCCGGTGACTACAAAGATTTTAAATTCCGTAACGACACGGAGGTGCCGATTTATATTGAAGGCGGTGTGTATTCGGGGAACCATTTATTTTAATATTTACGGGGAAGAAACCCGAAGTGATGACAGAGAGGTAACGTTTGAGTCCGAGACAACGCAGACGATACAGCCGGGGGCTGATAAAATCACATATGACAAAACGAAGCCTGCTTCCTATACGAAAGTGACACAGGAGGCGCATGTTGGGTACAAGGCGGTGCTTTGGAAGATTGTCAAGGAAAATGGCAAGACGAAAAGACACAGATAAATTCCAGTACCTATCAGGCGGTGCCGCGCTATGTAACCAAAGGGGCAGCAGAGGGTACACATGCGGCGTCGGAAAAATCACAGACAACAAAGAAAGCGACGAAAGAGCCGAATGCAACGGCAAAACCAAAGAAAACAGCGAAACCAAAGGCAACAGTAAAACCAAAGAAGACAGCGAAACCAAAGGCAACGGTAAAACCGCAGGCAACAGCGGTGCCGGCAGCCGCAGAACCGACCACGGAGGCACAGTAGGGCTTTCCTTGTGGGGATAGGAGAGAACAATGGAAATAGGAAAAGTACCAGAAAACGTATTAAAGCGTTCAGTATTCAAAAACTGACGGTGAAAAGACCAGAAGTTTTAGTTCATGCCGGTGTCGGTGAAGACTGTGCGGTATTGGCACCAACGGAGAATGCGCTTGTATTGTCGACGGATCCGATTACGGCGTCAGCAAAAGAGATTGGCACAATTGCATTTCATATTACGGCAAATGACATTGCAAGTTCCGGTGCGGAATTGGTAGGTATTTTGCTTACAATTATTATGCCGCCAAATAGTGAAGAAGGCGAATTAAAGCAGATTATGGACGATGTGAGTCAATTGACCGCAGAATATCATGTGGAAATTTTAGGTGGACATACTGAGGTGTCGGCAGTTGTAAACCAGACACTTGTGTCGGTTACCGGCATTGGGCGAATTGCAAAGGATAAACTGGTTACGACCAAAGGATTAAAACCGGGACAGGATTTAGTTGTTACCAAATGGGTTGGCTTAGAGGGAACTTCCATTATTGCGACAGAATTTGAGAAAGAATTGAAAAACGTCTGCCGGTTTCAATTGTGGATGAATCCCAAAAATTCGCTTCGCTTTTAAGCGTCGTAAAGGACAGCCGTGTTGCGATGCAAGTTGGTGTTTCAGCCATGCACGATGTGACAGAGGGCGGAATTTTTGGTGCCCTTTGGGAGATGGCAGAAGCATCCGGTGTAGGCCTTTGTGTCGATTTGAAGAAAATACCGATTCGTCAGGAGACAATTGAAATCTGTGAATTTTTTAATTTGAATCCGTATCAGTTGATTTCCAGCGGTTCGATGCTTATTGGCACCGACCACGGAAGCCAGCTTGTGGATGCTCTTGCGAAAGAAGGTATTCATGCGTCGGTCATTGGCAAGGCAGTAGAGGGAAATGACCGTGTTATTTTCAATGATGGTGAAAAACGTTTTTTAGAGCCGCCTAAGGCGGATGAATTATACCGCGCGTTTGATTGACCGCAGAATTGGAGGATATGATGCAGGAAGAAATGCTGGAAAAAATCTTACGAAACATTGCCAAAAAACGGAAAACTTTCGACGGAAGATTTAGCAGCTATGTTAGCGGCATCTCCGGAAGAAATTGAAAAGAAATGAATGCGATGGAAGAGCAGGGAATTATCTGCGGCTATCCGACTTTGATTAACTGGGACAAGACCGGCTGTGAGCATGTGACAGCGCTGATTGAAGTTACGGTTGCACCGGAGCGCGGCCGCGGATTTGATAAGGTCGCGGAGCGCATTTACCAGTTTGATGAGGTAGAAAGCCTGTATCTGATGAGTGGAAGCGGATTTGATTTGACCGTTATTATCGTTGGAAAAACCATGAAAGAGGTTGCGTGGTTTGTCGCGACGAAACTGGCACCGATGGAATCGGTTATGAGTACGGCAACACATTTTGTTTTGAAAAAATATAAAGAACACGGACTTTCTCTCGTAGCAGAGGAACGAGGTGATGAAAGGCAGTTGATTACTCCATGAGAAACCCATTGTCTAAAATGGTAGCGGAGATGGAACCATCTGGAATCCGCCGGTTTTTTGATGTGGCAAGCACGATGGATAATGTCATATCGCTTGGCGTAGGAGAGCCGGATTTTTGATACACCGTGGCACATTCGCGAGGAGGGTATTTACTCGCTAGAAAAGGGGCGCACGTTTTATACATCCAATGCAGGGCTTTTGCCTCTGCGCAAAGAAGTATGCACTTATTTGAAACGCCGTTTTGCACTTTCATATGATTCGGATGAGGTGATTATTACGGTCGGCGGCAGTGAGGCAATTGATATTGCTTTCCGCACGATGCTTGATCCCGGGGACGAGGTTATTGTTCCGGAACCTAGTTTTTGTGTCTTATGTGCCATGTATTACAATGGCAGGGGCGTGCCGGTAAGACTTGCATTAGAAGAAAAGGATGAATTTAAACTGACAAAACAAAAATTGTTGTCAGCGATAACGGATAAAACAAAGATGGTTGTTCTGCCATTTCCAAACAACCCGACCGGTGCGATTATGACGCACGAGGAATTACAGATTGTTGCGGATGTAATTAAGGAACACGATTTATTTGTTCTGTCCGATGAAATTTATTCGGAATTAAGCTATCAGGGCGACCATGTGTCGATTGCGGCAATTCCTGGGATGAAGGAAAGAAGTGTTGTAATTAACGGATTTTCGAAATCCTATGCGATGACCGGGTGGCGTCTTGGCTATGCGGTCGGACCAAAAGAAATTATAAAACAGATGATAAAGGTACATCAATATCTTATTATGAGTGCACCGACAACGAGTCAGTATGCAGCGATTGAAGCATTGCGAAATGGCGATGAAGATGTGGCAAAAATGCGCGAGAGCTACGATGAAAGACGCCGCTTTTTTAGTGAAAGAGCTGCGTGAAATGGGCATGCCGTGTTTTTTGAACCGATGGGGGCATTTTATGTATTCCCAAACATCAGCCGTTTTGGCATGACGAGCGAGGAGTTTGCTAAAACACTTCTCGAAAAAAGAACATGTTGCGGTAGTGCCAGGGTCTGCGTTTGGCACATGCGGGGAAGGTTTTTTACGAACTTCCTATGCATATTCCATTGAAGACTTAAAGAAGGCACTGGTTAAAATTCAGAATTTTATAGACACTATTTCGTAATTATGCTATTATAAAGGTAAGATTGTGCAGAGAGAGAGAATATGGCTACTTTAAATGCGCAACATATCAATCCTTTCTTGATGGCGGCGAAAAAGGTATTGCAGGACATGTGCTTTGTCGATGTTGCAATACAAAAGCCGATACTGAAGGAAGCAAAATTTGACCATGATTATTGGGTCATTATTATCGGCGTAACCGGGGAAATGCGTGGACAGGTACTGATTGGAATGACAGAAGAAACTGCATGTGCGATTGCTTCTAAGATGTGTATGATGGAAGTAAAGACGATTGATGATTTCGCGTCCAGTGCAATTGGTGAGTTGGGAAACATGATTATGGGAAATGCGGCAATCGTATTCTCATCAAACGGTGTTGGAATTGATATTACACCGCCGACATTATCTCACGGTGAAGTAAGTTTTACGAATAACTTTGCTAAGACTTTGTGCGTGCCGATGGTATTTGCAGACGGCAGTGGAAGTATTGATTTGTTCCTTGCACTCAGACAGGAAGATTAATATGTTAAATATTGTATTATTGGAACCGGAAATCCCTGCGAATACCGGGAATATAGGAAGAACCTGCGTGGCAGCCGGTGCTAAACTTCATCTGATTGAGCCGATGGGCTTTCAGATTAATGAAAAGCAGGTCAAAAGAGCAGGACTTGATTACTGGGATAAATTGGATTACACAATTTATGACAGTTATCCGGATTTTTAGAGAAAATCCGGGCGCCAAAATTTACATGGCGACGACAAAAGCAAAGCATATTTACAGCGATGTTTCATTTGAAGAAGACTGCTATATTATGTTTGGCAAAGAAAGTGCCGGAATCCCGGAGGAGATTTTGGTGGAGAATGAGGAAACGACAATTCGGATTCCGATGTATGGCGAGATTCGATCGCTCAATCTGGGTAATTCTGTTGCAATTGTTTTGTACGAAGCACTCAGGCAGCAGGGCTTTCCGAAACTCAATCCGATGGGGCATCTTCATCATTCTCATTGGCAAGATGGCACGGTATAGGAAACTGCAAAGGGAACTTTTTGAAAAAAGTTCTCTTTTTTGCAACTTTTTCAAATGTTGAATCGTTATGTAGGTAGAAAGGGGAAAAAAACAATGATAGATGTGGCAGCCAATCCATCGGACGCGGTGGAAAAGCCCTGGACTTATTTGGCAATGATATATTGCGGTTAGCCTATTCCTACATGAAAAGCAGGGAGGATGCAGAAGATATTGTTCAGGAGGTGCTGATTCGCCTTATGCAGTCAGCAGGAGTATTTGAAGATGAGAGTCATGAAAAAGCGTGGCTTCTAAAGGTGGCGTCGAATTTGTGCAAGGACAAGTTAAAATCGGCGTCCAGACAGAGGGAGGTGGCAATGCCGGAAGGGTACGATGTGGCAGATGAGAAGCAGGAGAAAAAAGAAGAAAGCGATATTTTGCAAATTATATCACAACTGCCCGAAAAGTACCGGAGTGCCATCCATTTGTATTATTACGAAGAGTACTCCGTTAAGGAAATTGCAGAGATATTAGAGAAGAAAGAGACTACGATACGGTCTCTTTTGAAACGTGGGCGGGAGAAACTAGCGAGGATGCTTCCTCGGCAGATGAAAAGGAGATGATGGTCATGCAGCAGGAATATAAAGAAGCAATGGAAAAAATTTCCCTTAGTGACAGCGATAAAAAGCGAATACTTGCCAATGTGAAAAAAGCCTGTGAAGAGTCGGAAGAAAAAGTGATTTCGATGGACGAATTTAAGAAAAGACCACGTTTCTCCGCTCGTCAAAAAGGAATGGCGGCTGCCGTTGCGGTGCTTGTTGTTGCCATTACAGCTGTTGTATCAAAAGGATTTTTGGAGGCAAATTAAAGAAACAGCCAAAGCAGGGTGAAATTGTAGCAAGCAGTGATGAAGAAGAGTGGCAGGAATTAGATTCCATTGAGGCAATTGCTAAAGAGACGGACTGCCGCACGTATAAGCTTGGTAATGTTTCCAAATCATATCGTGTAAAAAGGTTGAAGTCAAGAAAAAAGCAAAGCACGTAAAAATAACGTATCGGAATAAAAAGAAAAAAGACAAGATTCTTCTTGAGTACAAAGAAGAAGAAAATGCACCGGATGTAATTAATCAGTTTACGGAGAAAACGAACTGAAGAAAGAGAAGGTGGATGATTCAGAAGTAACCATGTATGGTGATGAAAAATGTGATGCCATGACATGGCGGAAGGAATCCTGCACATTTGCTGTGAAGATGAGTACGGCGTGCAGTACCGATAAAGCAAAGAAAATTGTTTCGGGAACCAAAGAGGAAAACAAACCGGACAAAGATACCGATGCTAAGGTGAAAAAGGATGAAAAGCACATCGCAAGCAATGCGGTGGGCTGGAGTGGTAAGGAAAGCGAGTCCGATGACAAGGAGCGCAGACGTGTGCTCCGCAAGATTTATGATATGTACGGATTCCGCGTGACTGTTGAGGACCCAGCAAGAAAAGTGATTTACAAGGTAGTGGATGATTTTGAATCATTTAGTTTCCATTATGATGAACTTTCGGAGTTGGAAAATCAGCGGATTGTCGGATATGCCGGAGTTGATGGCTGTCCATCCGGTGTACTCGATGGCTTTGAAAAATGCAGGACATTGAAGTGAATGGATTAACCATAACGTGGTATCAGAATAAGAAGGATGAATCCTTATTCTACTTTATGAAACGCAAGGTTGCCATATCCCTTTTGATTAAAGACTGGTCCGGTGAAAATACGGAAAATATGCTCAGTGGACTCATTAGTGTAATCCGTATTTCCCTGGATGCTGCCCATGATGACAAGGGAGATAATAGTAGCTCGGATTCGGGAAATAATAGTGACAAGAATACAGATAATAATGACGCAGAGCCAACCGACAATGCTGACAACACAAGTAACAATGAAAGTGTAGAGGCATATCGTCAGGCTGCGCAGGATATTCAGTATGCGGTGGCATACGGAAGTTTGAAAAAACTTTCTTCCTATATCCGCTTCCCATTAAGTATTAAAGGACTTGGTGAGACGGTTTCCAGCGCAAAAGAGTTTCAGGCATTGGATTCGTCAAAGATTTTCGCCAGTGAATGGGTAGATGCGGTAGTATCGTATGATACCGGTAAGATTAAGAGCAGTACAAAATCCTTTACAATGGGAGATAGCAGCCACAAACTTGTGTGCCAGATAAAAAATGACTCCGTTGTAATAACGGAGCTTCATGTAAACAGTGATGAGGTGCAGCCGGATACTGAGCCGACTGACTCCCCATCCGAGGAATAATCCCCTTTCTTTATGCTTTTGGTAAAGTAAATACAAATTCAGAACCAACGCCTACAGTGCTGACAACGTCAATTGTCTGCTTGTGGGCGTTTATGATTTCCGGCAGATGGCAAGCCCCAGTCCGGAGCCTAATTTGTCTTTGCCACGGGATAAATCGGTTTTGTAAAAACGGTCCCAAATCAGATTTAGGTCCTCACGCGGAATCCCGATGCCGGAATCCTTTATCGAAATAAAAACTTTTTCCCCTTTGGTAAAGGTATGCAGGCAGATTTCCGATTCTTCGTGGCTGAACTTAATTGCGTTATCACAGAGATTTCCAAGAACCTGTAAAATCTTTTGCTTATCGGCGTAAACGAGAAGTTCTTCCGGCTCACAAAAATTGTAAGTGAAGGTGATTTTCTTATTGGAAGCTGTTCCTTCCAGACTTTCGCAGGTCATTTTGACTGCTTTGTGAATGTCGAATGATTCCTGCTCAAGCATAATATTGTCGCGGTCGTAGTTGTTCATATCAATTAAATTTGACGTTAATTTTGTCAGCCGCTCGGTTTCATACAAAATAATATCTAAATATTTTTCCTGATTGTCTGCCGGAATTACGCCATCTTTCATCGCCTGAACATAACCCTGAATACTTGTTAAAGGGGATCGGAAATCGTGCGAAATGTTAGAAATAAATTTTCGCTGGTACTCATCAAATTTACTGAGTTCTGCTCCGATAACATTCAGTGTTTTTGCCAATTCGCCGTATTCGTCTTGAGATTTAATGAGAATCGGCGGATTTTCGTGGTTAATCGAGAACTGGCTGGCACCTTTACGCAGTTTGTGCAACGGGCGTACATTGAAAACGTAAATGAGCAGGAACACAAAACCGACAATTGCCATAATCATATAGAAAAAGGTTGTTAATATGTTGGTGTAATATATGGCCCTGATTGTTGATAAACTGGTCCGGCTGTGCGAGAACAAGGTAGCCGTTTAAGTAGGCACTCTGTTCCATTGGCAGGATGACACAGGTTGAATTCTCGGACAAGAGACCGCTGAGTCTCGTGTCTTCAATCACGTCTTCATGAAGAAAAGAGGAACTTCCCTGATAGATATTATACGTTTTCTCAGTATCTGTGTTGAGAATTACATCGCCATCGCTGCACACAATTAAGATTTCTGCTTCAGCGGCTTCGGACGCCATTTTCAACTGGTCTCGCAGTGATAAAATGGTCGTTTTTGTATAGCGCTGTTCATTGATGTGCGAGCCAAGCAGCGTGATTCCGACACTGCGGAGATTACTAATGCTTTCGGACTCAACACGTTCCGAAATATAGTCGCGTCCAACGGTTGTTATCAGGCAAAAAGTGATGGCAAACAGGACGAGGTAAAATGCTAATAACTTTCGACCGAGGGTCGTCTTTAAGTATTTTTTCATACGAAGTCTCCTATGCGTTTACTTCAAATTTGTAGCCAATGCCCCATACAGTCGTAGGGACCATACCGGGTTTTCAGTTAATTTCTCGCGGATTCGTTTGATATGAACATCCACGGTTCGAGTTTCGCCAATGTATTCATACCCCCAGATTTGGTCTAAAAGCTGCTCTCTTGTAAATACCTGATTCGGGTGAGAAGCAAGGAAGTATAACAGCTCCAGCTCTTTTGGCGGCATTTCGATTGTTTTTCGTGGTCTGTTACAGAATAGTTTGCAAGGCTGATAACAAGACCATCGTAAGTTACGACATCTTTTGGCCTCGTCTTTGGCAGCGGAAGCCACCCTTGCCTGCTGGTTGTCGAACCGGCGTAAAACGGCTTTCACGCGTGCCACAACTTCTTTTGGCTCAAATGGTTTGATGATGTAGTCGTCCGCGCCAAGTTCAAGTCCTAACACTTTATCGAAAGTTTCTCCCTTGGCAGACAGCATAATAACCGGTGTCGTATACTGCTTGCGGATTTCGCGCAGTACGTCATAGCCGTCAATACCGGGCAGCATGATGTCGAGTAAAATTAAGTCCGGCTGAAAACTTTGGTGCTTTTCAAAGCGGTTTCGCCATCTTCTGCAATTTCACATTGAAAACATTCTTTTGTTAAATACAGTGCGATTAACTCTGCAATATTGGCATCGTCATCCACGATTAGAATTTTTCTTTTTTCCATAAATGATTCTTCTTTCTACTACAATATATTTATGGTTAATACCCCTTACAGCCAGTAAGGAATTACCCATCTTGTTGCTTAAGCTGTTAGAATGTAGGTAGCAATCGGATATCTTCCTCTTTCTTGGACTTCGCGTCCGTACAAAACCATGAACCGTCAGTTCTTATGAAGCACAAGACGGCGGCATCCTTGATCAGACCTATCCTGGTGTGAATACTTACTTTGACAGTCCTGCACGCAGTGACGGCAGCCAGAAATGGGTTGATTTTGCATCTACATACTGGCATGTGGACTGTGTCCGTAAAATGTCCCTGAATGCCTTTATCGACCATTATCAAAACTGGTGCAAACGTAAGAAGTACAACTTCAGCCGATCCAAAGCTGAGGAAATCTATGGAAAAGGCAAAGGAACTTGTTCCTGTACTTCCTAAGGATGACATTACAAAGCTTATTATCAAGCAGGCTGTAAACCAGCTTAACAGTACCTCTACAACAGTTGAATCACTACGCACACTTGAACAAAAAAATGTTCCAACTTCAAAACGAGGCTCATCTAATCTTCGAAAGACTTTATTTCAGGTAATGGATGCCTTAATAAAAACACACCCACAGGATGATCCTGTGTATCAGTTCATAGATAAAAGCGGGCACAAGGCAAGCCTTACTATGTCTATATGACTGCAGGTGCCAACAAGTTTCTAAGAATCTATTACGGACGAGTGAAAGAATATCTTTCATCTCTTCCAGAATCCTAATCATTATTATGATTTTCAGACCAGCACTGGTGTGGTGGTCTTATTTTGATACCTAATTTTCAACCTGTATAAAATTTTCAATGTTCTTCAATTTAGCCTTGACTGTTTTTTTTATTTGCAGATTTGTCAAGCAGTCCAAGGGCTTCGTCCACCGTTTTTCCAATTAAATTGATTTCTGGTGAAATAGTCATTGCCTTTGCCATTTTCATGTTTCTTGCATGGGTAATGGATGCTTCTTTTGCGGCTTTGTTTCCTGCTCCAAAAGTTCTAAGTCGCTTACGGAAACTTCCGAGCGCAAAATGCCCATTTGAACAAAACATTTTCCTTTGCTGTTTGGAAGCGTGCTCACGGTTCCTTTAATACCCATCGAATGAACCATAACAATGTCACCAATCTGCAATTTGTCCGGTGCTTTTTTCGGTGCCATTTGGTTCCCTCAATCGTCAGCTCGCTCTCGGTTTCGTTGAGCGCTTTACGCAGGTTTGCACGCTCTTTTTTCCATTTCCTTTGTCATGCCGGAACCTTTCATCCACTTGTTGTACTTGCGGATGGATTCGTCGGCAGTGTCCTTTGCCTTCTGGATAATCTCGTGGGTATCTTCGTTTGCACGGCGTAAAATTTTATCCTTGGCGGCATCAATCCGCTCGTTTTTCGCCTTCATTTTATCACGGAAATGCTCTGCCTCTTCTCGGATTTTTTTCGCTTTCTCGCGCTCTTTTTCAGCGGCGGTTCTGGCATCCTCAAGTCCTGTGACAACATCTTCAAAACTGCGGCTGTCGGAGTCGACAAGTTTGCCTGCTTCATCAATAATTTCTTTTGGAAGTCCTAATTTTCCGGATATTGCGAACGCATTACTTTTCCCCGGAACGCCGACTAACAGCCGGTAAGTCGGCTGCAAAGATTCTACGTCAAATTCACATGAGGCGTTTTCAACACCATCGGTGGACAGGGCATAAATTTTTAATTCGCTGTAGTGCGTCGTAGCCATAGCGGTTACATTTCGGTTATGCAGATTATCTAAAATTGCAATTGCGAGCGCAGCACCTTCCGTTGGGTCGGTTCCGGCGCCAAGCTCATCAAAGAGTGCCAGTGTTTTTTGTTCGCACGTTTCAAAATATAAACGGTGTTTACCATGTGGGAGGAGAATGTACTCAGACTCTGCTCAATACTCTGCTCATCGCCGATATCGGCGTAAACTTCTTCGTATACGCGCAGGTGCGAGTGGTCATATGCCGGAATATGCAGACCGGCCTGTCCCATCAGAGTAAATAATCCAACCGTTTTTAACGATACTGTTTTACCACCGGTGTTTGGTCCGGTGATAATCAGTAAATCATAAGTTTTTCCGAGTGTGACATCAATCGGTACGACTTTATCTTTTGGAATCAGCGGGTGGCGTCCCTTTTTAATATGGATGTAATCCTGGTCAAAAAGTGGTTCGCTTCCCTGCATTTTTTTAGAAAGTTTTGCCTTTGCAAAGATAAAGTCAAGTTCCGCAAGCAGCAACACATTTCGCTGTAAATCTTCGGCGTAAGGCGCTGCAAGAGCGCTTAACGACGCCAGTATTTTTTCAATTTCTTCCTGCTCTTTCATACCCAGTTCCGCCAGCTCATTGTTTAGCTGCACAATTGCCATCGGCTCAATGAAAAAGGTCGAGCCGGTTGAACTTTGGTCATGAATCATACCCGGAAAAGTGGATTTATATTCCTGCTTAACAGGCAGACAATACCTGCCGTTTCGCATGGTGACGATGTTATCACGCAGCATGGAACCGGATAGATTCATAGTTGCCGTCAATTGCTCGCGTACTTTATCGTTCGTAGTTTTCATGGCACGGCGAATTCGTTTCAGTTCGGAACTCGCATCATCTGCCATTTCTTCCGGACTCAAAATGCAGCGGTTGATTTCCAGACGCAAATCCGGCAAATCCATAAGTGCACCAAAGCGTCCCGAAAGTGCATCTTTCAAATCTTCAAACTTGGCATCATAAGCGATGGCATCTTTGGCAATCTCCAAACACCGGGCGATGTCAAGAAGTTCACCCATGCCGAGCACGCCGCCTTTTTCCAGCGGCACCAGACTTGGACGAATATCCGTTAGCCCGTGAAATGGCAGCCTTCCCTGTTTTAAAAGACGCATGAGTGCGTGCGAAGTTTCAGTCTGCCAGCTAATGATTTCTTCCCTCCTTGACGAAGGCAAGAGGTGCCGTATGCTTTCCTTCGCAAGCGGTGTGTCTGCCTCCTCAAGAAGCATGTCAATGATTTTATAATATTCAAGTGTTTGTAATACTTTTTTGTTCACAATGGAAACTCCCTTCATATAGTGACGCATGGAGGGCGGCGCAGCCGCCCTCCTCCTGCACTGCTATTGTACAATATTTGGTTTCTGTTTGTAAAGGGAGCGTTGCGTTTTTGGGGGCGTAATTCAGCAGAAAGCTTTGTGTTTCGTGGGCGCTTTCGCTAGACAAACGCATAAGGGTATCGGCATGTTAAAGACACATGCCAGATACCCATGTGTTTGTACCCACTCAACACAAAGCTTTCTGCTGATTTACAGACACCAAAAAACTTGGCAACGCTTCTGATGGATGAAGGAAAAGGGGGGGGGGGGAGTTTGGGGATTGGTTTGCGTTAAGCGTTTGCCGCGGATTTTATTTGGATTGCAGTAATTTAGGAGAAAAACTTTGTGACGAGTGGGTTTTGAGTGCGTCGGAATGTGGCACTGGTAGTTTCAGTGCCCATACTGCTACGCACTCAATTAACGAGAGTGCCCACGAGACGCAAAGCTTTTCTCCAAATCCGGAACCCAAATAAACCCCAAACTCCATCTTGAATAATTCCACCAGTTGTTTTACAATAGAGCCATGAATACACAAACACGAAGAAAAATGATTGCAAGTTTCATATTTGTCATTCTCGTATGCGGCATCCTTTTTTGACCATGTGCCTGACCGCACAGTCATTTCGCAGGGCTTTTCGAATACGATTTCTTCGGGTGCGCGGATTGATGGCTCCGGGATTAAATATGCCATCCGCGGCGAGCGGTTTTCAGAGCAGATGCCAATTGTCTGTCTGCTTCGCAGTACCGCAAGAAATACCGGATATTTATCAAGAACACCGCTTGTTTTAGCCGGTTTTGGTTCTCTTATATTTCTCGCTGTATTAACAGCACTCTTATTACATCTCTATGCGAAAGGGCACGACACAGGCAGCCGCCTGCGCATTTTACGATGGCTCTTTCGGACGGACGGAAAAAAACGCACCTTCCATATTGGATAATTGAATAAAGATGGTTTGTTCTTTTGCTGTAAATCTGCTATTTTTCATGTCATGTCTTTGATTTTTTGCAAAAGGACGGATTTGTTATGTCGAAAATTAAATATGGAGGAAAATGATTATGTTGGGAACAATTTTTTGAATGTAGTTATTTTTATCGGAGGCGCATGTGGTGTACTTAGTTGTTTATACATGGTACTGTCGCTGATTGCTGTCCTGTTTTACAAGGTTTTCAGACGAATTCGCTTTGGAATTTCATTGTTTGATTAACTGAACTTGGTGAAAAACACCTTGCTTGTTCCCTCCTTTTTCTATTATTATGGTATCAGGGTCGAAAAGTTAGCAATCGGATAACATAAGTTATAAGTTCTCAAAGTCAAAAGAGCTGAAATTAAGGAGGGAACATTTTTGAAAAAATGGATGCAATCCGTGGGGGTGCCTTTTTTAGTGGCAGGAATTTTGGAATGATGATAGGACCAAATGTAAACGTGTCCGCCGACGAGCCAACGGTGGCTTCTGGGGTACCGGCGTGACAATTGAAACACCGGCAGAAACTCCGCTTGGCGCAGCGGTCATTACATCGGCAAAAAAAGCGTCTTCGTTAAAACAGGTTACAATTACATGGACGCAGAGCGGAGAGGCACAGGGTGCCGTCATTTTTAGAAAAAGCGAGAAAAGTGATTTTGCAGAAATTGCGCGGATTTCGGATGGTACGCCGGGAAATAAAACGTATGTGGACAAGTCGGTGAAAGCAGGAAAACTTACATTTATCCGGTCTGCGTGTTCCGTACACGCGCAGATGGTACGACACAGGTGCAGACAGGAGCCAAAACGGCATCGGTAAAATTGGTGCCGGGGAAAATTAAAGGGCTTAAGGCGAAAAAAAGAGGAAGAAAAATTCTGGTAACCTGGAAGAAGACCAAAAGTGTTTCCGGTTATCAGGTTTATACGAAAGTGTTTGTAAAAGGCATTAAGACAAAGTACAGCAGAGCGAAAACGCAAAAAAGGGCGCAGCTACAAGCGCGGCATGCTTGTTCACGGCATGAAATACGGCTTTATGGTGCGTGCTTATAAAAAGGTAAATGGCAAAAAATCTACGGACCATTTACGGCTGTGAAAAAAAGATACTAATATGAAATGGAGATAAAAAATGAATTATTTGAAGGATTACCGCGAAGGTGAAAAGTTTGTTGGCACGTATTTGTGTAAACAGAAACAGATTTTGAAAACAAAGGCAGGAAAAACGTATTATTCCCTGACCTTACAGGATAAAACGGGAACCGCAGACGGAAAAATCTGGGAGCTGAACAACGGCATTGCCAATTTTGAGCCAATGGATTATATTCACTGCGAAGGAATGGTGACAAGTTTTCAGGGAAATTTGCAGATGAACATTTCCCGCGTCCGCATCAGCGACGAGGGCGAATATGACCCGGCGGATTATGTGCCTTGCACGAATAAAGATGTTGGAGAAATGTTTAGCCGTATTTTGAAATATGTGGCAAGTGTGCAGAACAAATATTTGCGAAAAATTTTGGAAATGTATTTTGTGGAAAATAAAGAGTTTGTCGATGCATTTAAGAAACATTCGGCAGCGAAGAGTGTTCATCATGGATTCATGGGCGGACTTTTGGAGCATACGCTCAGCGTCACGGACATGTGCCAGTATTTTGCGGAGCATTATCCAATGATTCACAGAGATTTGCTCATCACAGCGGCGTTGTTCCACGATATGGGAAAAATTCAGGAAATTTCGGATTTTCCAATGAATGACTACACGGATGACGGCCAGCTTCTTGGGCACATTTACATTGGCGCACGCTGTATGGAAAATGCGGCAGCACAGATTCCTAATTTCCCGCCAAAATTGAAAAATGAACTCGTTCATTGTATTCTTGCGCATCACGGCAAGATGGAATTTGGTTCGCCGAAAGTGCCGGCGATTATGGAGGCAATGGCGTTACATATGGCGCATAACGCCGATGCGAAATTGCAGACTTTGACGGAAGTATTTACTCAGGCAGGCGACAACATGGGATGGCTTGGTTTCAACCGCATGTTTGAGAGCAATTTGAGAAAAACTTCAGAGGAGTAATGGACTTGGAAAAGAAGAAATTGCAGTTTAAGAAAAAAATGATGAAATTGTCATTACGATTGAAGATTTAGGAAAAGACGGAGAGGGTATCGGTCATGTAGATGGCTATGCCCTTTTTGTAAAGGGTGCGCTTCCGGGCGAAAAGGTTTTGGTGCACCTGATGAAATTAAATAAAATTATGGCTTTGCGCGCTTGGTTGAAATTTTAGAGCCGTCAAAGGAGCGCATGACGCCGTCGTGTCCGTCTGCATCCTTGTGTGGCGGCTGTACGCTGCAGCATTTTTCCTACGAAGGTCAGCTTGCCTTCAAGGAAAAGAAAGTAAAAGATTGTCTGGAAAGACTCGGCGGTGTGGATTTATCTTCTGTCACATGGCTTCCGATTTTAGGAATGACGGGCGAAAATGAATCTCCGTGGCATTACCGCAACAAAGCGCAGTTTCCGGTTCGTGAAGATGAAAATGGAATCCCGCAGACCGGCTTTTTGCCGGACGGAGCCACCGCTTAATCCCTGCTTCGTCATGTGCCATTCAGCACCCGGTAATCAATGAAGTTGTCGAAACCGTAATGGATTTTCTGCGTGCGTATGGTATTTCTGCCTACCGTGAGGAAAGCCACAAAGGGACTCGTGCGCCATATTTATGTGCGCCGCGGCTACCACACCGGACAGATTATGGTGTGTCTTGTTATAAATGGAAATGAGTTGCCGCACGCCGCAGAATTCATTACACGTCTACGAACGATTGAGGGAATGACAAGTATCTGCCTCAACCTCAACACAAAGAAAACAAATGTAATTCTCGGTCCTTCCACAAAACTTTTGGGGGGCAGCCCTGCCATCGAGGACAAAATCGGCGGCATCCGCTACCAGATTTCGCCACAGTCCTTTTATCAGGTCAATCCGGTTCAAACCGAAAACTGTATCAGACAGCACTCGATTTCTGCTGATTTGCAGGGGAGATGAGCGTGTCTGGGACCTCTACTGCGGCATCGGAACCATTTCTCTATTTCTCGCAAAAGCAGTACCAAACGGTCAGGTAACCGGCGTCGAAATCGTTCCGGAAGCCATCGAAAATGCCAAGAAAAACGCAGCATTGAACGGTATCTCCAATACGTCATTTTACTGTGGCGCAGCCGAAGACGTTGTAACAGATATGGTCGCTAAGCGCCGCACGCCGTCAAAAGAAGACACAAATGGTGCGCTCGCCGACGTCGTTGTCGTCGACCCACCGCGTAAGGGGTGCGATGCGAAACTTTGGACACCATTGTCACAATGAATCCCGAAAAGATTGTTTATGTCAGCTGCGACCCGGCGACACTCGCCCGTGATGTGAAGGTACTGGGGAGAAGGGGTATGAGTTGAGGAAGGTTCGGGCTTGCGACATGTTTCCGCAGGGGGACATATGGAGACGGTTGTCAAATTATCCCTCAAAAAAAAGATACACCTAAGATTGAGGTTACAATGGAACCTGATGAAGAAAGTAATTACACACCACAAGAAAAGGCAACTTATTCAAAGATTAAGGAATATGTGAAGAACAAGTATGGTGTGAATGTGCATACTTCTTACATTGCACAGGTTAAGAGAATGTGTGGACTGGATATGGGCGAGAATTATAATAAGTCCAAGAAGGAGAATCCAGAGGTAAAGAAGTGTCCACAGGAAAAGGTGGAGTATATTAAGGATGCGTTGAGGCATTTTAAGTTGATATGACAGGCAATCAAAGAAATGGTTTACGAAGGAGACGTTATGTCTGATTTATTTATTATAGGGAATGGTTTTGATAGAGCACATGGGCTAGAAAACGTCATATTATGATTTTCACCAATTCATAAAAGATAGCTGCAAAAATATGCCGTATATTGGAGTGGTTGAACTGGTATCTCAAGATAGTGAAAATAAAATTGACGGTATGATTGTATATGAACCTGTTGAATATTTGGATTTTTTTCAAATCATAATAGACCAAACAGATGGACCAGATTGGAAGAATTTTGAAGATGCACTTGGTAGACTGGATTTTTCGGATATTCTGAGGGATTATGGAACATCTTATGATACAGATTCAATTAAATATTTAAATGAACGTAGTATTGAATCAATTAACCAAGCTGTATTAACAGTTAAAGAAATGTTTCCACTTTGGGTAAAAAGTTTAGTGATTGATAATCGGATTAAGAAAAAAGATAGGATTCAGGAAATGCTTAAAAACTCTCATTATATTCTTAATTTTAATTATACAGATACTTTGGAAAAAATATATGGAGAAAAAGCGTATTTCATATTCATGGCAATCAACATTCTAGTATAATTTTCGGACACGGAAATTATGTTGATGAAGAATTTGATGATGAAGAATTTGAAATATATCCTGGAGCTGGTTCATATTTAAATATTATGAAAGCGGAGTTGAAGAAA
>VOFG01000890.1_pt1 | contig 20000 bp, 22 predicted proteins | sample 5384171 | NCBI WGS metagenome assembly VOFG01 (sample SAMN12384726, study PRJNA508395) | human gut metagenome | isolation source: healthy gut F | host: Homo sapiens
AGGCTGATGCCCAGCGTAGACCCGTTGTGCAGCAGTGCCGAGGTGGCAGGTGGCAGTACCCCCGCCACACCCAGCGCGATCAGCGTCAGGTTGAAGCCCACGATGAAGCGGTAGCTGCCGTGGATACGCTCCATCAGTGCCTCACTGAGCCTGCGCAGTGTTACCAGCGCAAACAGATCCTCCGAGGCAACGGTGATATCGGCGATCTCCCGGGCGATGGCCGCACCGGTGGAGATGGCGATGCCCGCGTCCGCTTCGGAGAGGGCGGGAGAATCGTTGACGCCGTCGCCCACCATGATAACGGTGTGTCCCTTTTCCTTTTCCTGCCGGATAAAGGCGGCCTTGTCCTCCGGCAGCACCTCGGCATACACGGCGTCCACGCCCACCTCGGCGGCCACAGCCTCCGCCGTGCGGCGGTTGTCGCCGGTCATCATCACCACGTTGGTAAAGCCGCTCTCGTGCAGCGCCCTTACCGCCTCTCGTGCCTCCCGGCGCAGGGGATCGTGGATGCAGATGACCGCCGCCAGCTCCCCGTCCATGCAGAGATACAGGTGGGAATACGCGGCGGGCAGCGCGTCAAATTTCGCCTGCTCTCCCTCCGGGATGCGGCATCCCTCGTCCTCAAAGACGAAGTGTGCGCTGCCGATGATGACCTTCTTGCCCTCCACCATACTGGAGATGCCGTGGGCCACCACATACTGCACCTGCGAATGGTACTCCTCGTGGGTGAGCCCGTGCCGCTTTGCCTCCGCCACCACGGCGTTTGCCATGGAATGGGGGTAATGCTCCTCCAGACAGGCGGCAAGGCGCAGCATTTCCGCCTCGTCGTGGCCGCCGAAGGGGATGACCGCCGCCACGGTGGGCGTCGCATAGGTCAGCGTGCCGGTCTTGTCGAACACAATGGTGTCCGCCTTGGCCACCGCCTCCAAAAAGCGTCCGCCCTTGACGGAGATGTGATAGCCGCTGCTCTCCCGCATGGCGGACAGCACCGCAATGGGGATGGCCAGCTTCAGGGCGCAGGAGAAGTCCACCATCAGCACCGCCAGCATTTTCGTCACGTTCCGGGTCAGAAGATAGGTCAGTGCCGTGCCGCCCAGCGTATAGGGCACCAGTCTGTCCGCCATCCGGGAGGCCTTGTCCTCGGCGGTGGATTTCAGCTTCTCCGACTCCTCGATCATGCGAACCACCCGGTCATACCGCCCGCTGCCGGAGGATTTCTCCACGGAGATGACGCACTCGCCCTCCTCCGCTACCGTCCCGGCATAGACGGGACTGCCGGGGTGCTTGGCCACGGGCATGGACTCGCCGGTGAGGGAGGACTGGTTCACCATGGCCTCGCCCTCCACCACCCGGCCGTCCAGCGGGATCATGCCGCCGGTACGGATCACGATACGGTCGCCCGGCTTCACGTCGGTGATCTTCGTCAGCACCTCGGTGCCGTTTACCTGCTGCCAGACGCTGTCCACCCGCAGGCTCATGGCGGAGGCGAGGTCGGCCACGGACTTTTTGTGGGTCCACTCCTCCAGAATTTCGCCCAGATGCAGCATGAACATCACGGAGCCGGCGGTGGCAAAATCGCCCCGTGCCATGGACACCGTGACGGCGGTGGCATCCAGCACGGCGACGGACAGTTTGCCGTGCCACAGTGCCGAAAGCCCCTCCCGGATGTACTTTACGGAGCGGAGCAGTGCCAGTGCCGTGGTGATGGGCGCAGGCAGAAACAGCTTGGAGATGCACCGCCGCATGATGGCAACTGCCAGCTTGTCCTCAAACTCCCGGTTTAGGGCCCGGGAAGTATGCTCCGGCACCAGTTCCATAGCTTCCGCCTTGGCGAAGGAGAATACCGCCAGCGCACGGAGTACGCTTCCACGCTCCGCGTCATAGAGTACTACCGCATCCTGCGTCCGGTCGTAGACCTTGACCGCCTGCACGCCGTCCTGGGCGCGCAGATAGTATTCCAGCACATCCGCCTGGGATACTGTCATCCGCCCGCAGCACAGGTGTACCCGCAGCCGTCCGGTCGTTTCATGTAGGATTTTGCATTTCATGGATCACTCCGCCTTGCTTTCCTCCGCAGAAGCGTCCTCCACCACAGCAGCAGCCTCCGCCTCTGCGCGGCATTCGTTGATTGCCTTCGCATCGGCGTAAACATCCTCCGCACCCTCACGCACCGCCGTGACCGTTTTCATCACGCCCTCCTTGGCACGCAGTGCGGCAGCAGTGGTGTGGGCGTAGACCTTCTTGGCATCCTTGCTGCCCAGCAGCTTGATGCCTGCCGTGCCGAACAGCACGCCTGCTGCAAATAAACCGATTTTTTTCATAATGATTGTCCTCCTATATAAAATATATATGTCAAACCGATGGCCGCGATGGCGGCATCGGAATGAGCTTCCTGTTTTTCTTCCCGAAGCTGCTCTCGAAACAACGGTGTAATCAACGTCCATATGTCCCAAGGCATCCCGGTGTATTTCATTACCTGCCGCCAAATTTGATCCTCACGATCTGCATTTTCATCATGCCGTCGCCGACTCTGGCGAGGAAACGGAAAAATCCGCTGACGGACGGGTCTTTCAAATCGTTGTAGCCCAGCATATAGCCTCGGCTGGTGACCTGCAAGCGGCTGTCCCACGCGCCGATCTCTTTGGGAGCGTCCGAAACCGCGAAATACGCGCCCACATCTTGAATTTTCGCACTCTTGAGCCATGTTTTTGCGATCATCTTTACCGCCGTCCGGTTTGCTGCGTCAAACACCAGCACGCCGCCGGGGAAGGCGTCTGCCATGGCCTGCACCAGCGCTTTGACCTGCTCGGTCAGAAAGTAATAGAACACGCCGGAGGCAAAGAACACCGCACCGTTTGAAGCATCGATTTGAGAAAACCATGCTGTGTCATTCAGATCGCAGGGAATGTTTTGTTCCCGATCTCCGGCGGGCAGCAGCTCGTTGCGCACGGTAATGACATTTGGAAAATCCAGATTGTATATTTTACAGCTGCCGTTGTCGCAGGATCTGCCGGTGCAATCCAATCCGCAGCCCAAGTTGACCACCGCCGCGTTGGGGCGAGATCTCAGATAATCCCGCACCTCGAAGGCAATGTCATTCTGCCGCATGGCCACCTCCAGTGAACCGAAACGCTGCATCGGACTGCGGGAGTTTTTTTGTAGAAAAAGGCTTCATTCTTGGGACTCCTTTCGATTTTCTAACGGTCTTCATCAAAAAAGCGGTCGTCGCCACGTCCGTGCAGCGTTTTCGTCCGATGTGGAATGACCAGCGTTGCAGACCCTGTCACGGTGTTTTTCTCAATTTCGCAATTTCAACGACACCTCCGCGCCTATCCCAGCGCCACATCCAGCGTCATCATGACGCTGAAGCCAGCGGCAAAGAAAATCGTGCCGATATTGGAGTGCTTTCCCTGCGACATCTCAGGAATCAGCTCCTCCACTACGACGTAGAGCATGGCGCCCGAGGCAAAGCTCAGCAGATAGGGCAGCGCCGGGATCACAAGCTGTGCCGCGAGAAGCGTCAGCACCGCTCCGATCGGTTCAACCACACCGGAGAGCACGCCGCCGAGAAACGCCTTGCCCTTGCTCTCGCCCTCCGCCCGGAGCGGCATGGAGATGATCGCTCCCTCGGGGAAATTCTGAATGGCAATGCCGAGGGACAGCGCCAGTGCGCTGGCCGCCGTAATTTGCGCGTTCCCCGCGAGAAAGCCTGCATACACCACGCCGACTGCCATTCCCTCCGGGATATTATGCAAGGTAACAGCCAGCACCATCATGGTGGTGCGGCCCAGCCTGCTTTTCGGTCCCTCCGCCTGATTGCTTCCCACATGAAGGTGAGGGATCAGCCGGTCAAGCAAAAGCAAAAACAGCACGCCGACCCAGAAGCCGATAAAGGCATGGAGAAAGGACAGCTTGCCCATGCCCTCCGACTGCTCAATGGCGGGGATCAGCAGGCTCCAGATGGACGCCGCCACCATCACCCCGGCGGCAAAGCCCGTAAGGGCGCGCTGCACCGAAACACCGAGTGATTTTTTCATAAAGAACACGCAGGCCGAGCCCAGTGCTGTTCCTAAGAAAGGGATCATGATTCCAAGAAAGGTTTCCATTCGTCTCACCGCCTTTGCATTGCAGTACTATTTGTTTCTCCTGAATCCCGCCTCGTCCCGGTATTCGGGATGTTCCTTTAAGTATGGGTCTTTATCGCCGCAGATGGTATAGTCGCATCGGCAGCCATCCACGCAGGTAGTCGTCCGCACCAGCCTTGCGTGGAGCAACTCCATGGACACATAGTCCACATTGCACAGGGCTGGCATGATATCCGTAAGATCGTGGCGGATAGCGAACTCCGCTGCCGGACACGATGTAAATTCATAATAGATGGGCTTGCCGTTTTCATAAGGCGCAACTGACATCTCGTAATCGTGCCATTTGTCGCAGCCGCTTTTCGCCCGTACAAACGCCCTGTATATCAGCTTCCTCCAGAACGGCTTGTTGCAGTCCACAAATTTCAGCTTGCGGAAAGTCGGAAGAGTCAGATTTTCCTCCATCTCCTCGATCTCACGGAAGGATGAAACGGCTTTGCAGACCACATAATAGCTCATGATGGCGATGCAATCGTAGGTACCGCCTACGCCGTTGTGGAAGGTCTTTTTGCCGCCCAAGTCGGTGCGCCAGTCGGAGAGAAAGACCGCGTACTGCCGCTGTACTGCCGCTCCCGCTCTGCTTCCGGATAGTGCAGGGCGATTTTTCGCCATACTTTCTTGCAGGGCTTGGAATACAGCACATGGCTTTTGCGGTCAAATAGGAGCTGCTTGTCCTTCATCTGTCTGCTCCCCCTCATTTTCGTGCTGTGATGCACAGCCAGCTTTTCTTTTTGTGTATCTGCACATCGTGAAAGCCCGCCTGTTCCAGATACACCTTTAATTCAGCGCCCTTATAGATGGTCATGCCGCCGATGATCTCCGTCCACTGTCCCTGTCCGTATCGCCGTTTCGTTGCAGATGAGTAAACCCGGTAAACCTCGCGGAAGCACCGGGGCAAATCGGGCCAGAAATAGACGGTTTCAAAGGCCGTTACCGCATCGAACCAGTCGCCTGCAAAGATCATATCCGCCACGCTGCCTTGCAGGACGGCGCAGCGTCCCTCCGCGATGGCGGCTTCGTTGACTTTTTTCGACTTCTCCACGCTGACGGGCGAATAGTCAATACCCTTGACAATACCCTCCGGGCATTTTTTCAGAAGCCTCTTGATGTTCGCCCCTCCGCCGCAGCCGCAGTCCAGTACCTTGGCGTCCAGAGTAAGCTCCAAAAAGCGAAGCCCCCACCGTGCCACAGGACTGTGCCCCAGGTTCATCATGGCAACCATGATTTTCCCGCCGAAGCCCACGGGCTTGCGGGTGTTTTCAAAAATGACATCTTATCACACCTCCGTTTTTCTCACATTCCGCATAGGTCAGCGGGAACGACGGCTTTAAAACAGCGCTTTTCCGCACCGCCCAGCCGTTCTGACGTAGAAAGCGCAGGTATTCCTCACTCGTCCACTTGCTGCGGAGAGGGAAGCCTGCCATCCTCATAAAAAATGCCCTGACCTTGCCGGAAAACGAGTTTCCCGCGTGGGTGAAGGTCGGCGCGATGAGCACGCCTTTATCCTTCAGCACCCGGCGGATCTCGGCAAGGGCTTTCTCTGGCTGCGGTACGACATGCAGCGCGTTGGACACGATCACTACATCAAAGGACTGGTCGGCATAGGGCAGGCGGAACATATCCTGTACGGAAAAGTGCAGCTTTGCCGAGCAGTTGCCCCGCTTCGCTTCTGCGATCATTTCCGCAGAGGCGTCCGTCGCCTCGATGTGCGCCGCTGCGTTCGCGATGTTTTTAGCAATCAACCCCGTGCCGGTGGCAAGCTCCAGCACCGTTTTGGCTTTCACGACCGGCCGGATCAGCACATACATCTTTTCGTATGCCGCACAATCCTTCGCATGAAGCGGTCGTACCAGCCGGCATTTCTGTCCCAAAAATTCTTGTATTCTCGCATCTCTGTCATTCCTTTTAATGTTAGATTTATCTAACTGATACGCGTAGTTGTACGGTTAGTGTATGCTAACTATCGTGCCTTGGAAAAGCCGCATCTCTGCGGCCTTCCACTTATTCAAATAATTCCCTGCAAGCACCGCACACCAGCGTTTCCAGCACCTGCGGATACAGTTCCCCGATCTGCTCCTTGTGAGAGACGGTCAAGATCAGTCCCCGCACCGTGGCGGAAGCCAGAGAGGTATCGCACCTTGGCACAAGGTCATATTTCTCCAAAAGCAGACGAATGTGCATCTCGTCATCATGGTAATGGACATTTTTGATATCCTCCGGCAGTCTTTGCAAAAGCAGCTTCGCATCGTTTTCGATGAACACCATATCTCCGGTATCAGACAGCCGTCGGCAGACAGCAAGAACCGCCTTTGCCGCACGCTCCGACGGCGGCAAGCCGTCAGCCTCGCGCAACGCCTGATCCGCCACCCCGTAGAGTTCTGCGTGAATGCCCTCCAAAACCGCGAAAAATAGCATTTCCTTGGATTCGTAGAATTTATAGAACGAGCCCTTCGCAATGCCGACCGCCTTCGTCAGCTGATCCACGGAGGTTTTCTTCATCCCCAGCGTGACAGCACAATGTCTCGTTTCCTTCAGCAACGCCTTGCGGAGCTGCTCAGTCTCGTAATCGGTAAAAGCCAAGCCCGCGCCTCCTCAAATATGACCGTTTTGGTTCTTCTAGTCATATTATACCGCGCTTCTTTCTGGTTTGCAAGAGGTGCAGGGAAAAACATACGCATTTTAACAAAAAATTATTTTCCCTTAACACATTATTTCATGAAGGCGCTCCTCTTCCTTTGGCAAAGTACTGCACCCCCCTCCAAACCGTAATTGCACCCCCTTAACGGGTTTCTATCAAAATTAGAGTCATTTGCCAAATAAAAAAGACGCCCTTAGGCGTCTTTTTTATTTGGCGGAGATGGAGAGATCGGAGAACAAAAAAATCTCGCAATGAGGAATAGTCAAAGCCCTGATAAAATGCGAAGGGGGCCCCCGCAATGGTTCCCCCTTCGCACAATCCCTTCCTTGCGGGGGTACAAACCTGCAATATTGGATCGTTAGCCGATTTGCGTCTCAATGGCACAGAAAAAGCACAGGAAAATATCGAAAAATGCCCCCTCCGGTGATGGAGGGGGCATTGTTGCGTTTAGGCCTTGATGAAGTATTTATACACTGGGTTTCCACCCTTGGCATATGCCTCTGCTTCCACACAGCGGCTATATGTGCTGGATGCAGCATACTTATCTCCAAGGAGGTTCTTCTGCGCTTTGTATATGGAGTACTTATACATATCAATTATACTTTCCAAACAGCAAGCCGCGCGGATCATTGCGACCCGCGCGGCTTTGTTCAGAAAGAGATTATGAAAAAGATGTAGAAAGATGTCTTGATTACTTGACCATCGCGGCCTTCTTTGCCTCTTTCTTGGCCTCCAGCCGGCTTACAATGACGGCACAGGCCGCATCGCCCACGATATTGATGGTGGTACGACCCATATCAAACAGACGGTCGATACCATAGATGAGCAGGATGCCCTCCACGGGGATTCCTACGCTGGTGAGCACCATCGCCAACATTACCACACCGGCGCCGCTAACGCCTGCTGTGCCGATGGAAGCCAAGGTCGCGGTTACTACTACCATGACCAATTGGCCAACAGTCAGATTCATACCGTAGCAGCAGGCCAGGAAGATGGTATTAACAGCCATGTAAACGGCGGTGCCGTCCATGTTGATGGTCGCACCCAGCGGCAGCACGAAGGAGGAGACCTCCTCACTGGCGCCCAGGTTCACGGCACATTCCTTATTGATGGGCAGGGTAGCCACACTGGAGGTGGAGGAGAACGCAAAGACCATTGCGGGGATCATGCCCTTGAAGAACTTGAAGGGGCTCATGCCGCCCATCGTCTTAACGGTGATGGAATAGGTGATAACGGCGTGCAGGATGTATCCCAGATACGCAACGCCCAGTACCTTTGCCAGATCGCCCAGAATTTCCGGGCCCTGGTTGGAAACGACCCAGGTCATCATGCAGAAAACGCCGATGGGAGAGATCTTGATGATGAACATCATCACCTTCATGAACACTTCGTTCAGGCTCTCGAACAGCTCGGCCGTTGCCCGGCCTTTTTCTCCGGTAAGGATGATCCCGGCGCCGATGAGCAGCGCAATGACAATGATCTGCAGCATCGAGGCGTTGGCGAAGGGTGCCACGATATTACTGGGGAAGATATCGACAAGGGTGGTCATAAAGTCGGCGCTGGTCGCCTTATCCCATGTGCCCAGTCCCTCGGTGGAAAGCTGCGGGAACCCGCCCTTAAAGATGTTGGCAAGCACCAGGCCGATCACGAGCGCCACAATGGTGGTGCAGATGTAATAGACCAGCGTTTTCCAGCCGATGGAGCCGACCTTTCTTGATGTCCTTCATGCTGATCATGCCGCACACCATCGAGAACAGCACAATGGGCACTACAATGAACTTGAGCAGATTGACAAAGATGGTACCAATGGGCTTAATAAACTTGGTAGCAAAGGCTGCGCCGCCGGGTACATATACCAACCCCCAGCCGATGCCGCACCGAAGATGAGTGCTAAAAAGATCCAGAATGCCAGCGACAGCTTCTTTTTACCGGTTGACATGATGTTTACACCTCGTATCACAAAGAATTAATATGGTTCACAGTATAGCACTTAATTTTCATTTGTAAATACTTTTTTGCAAGTTTTTATTTCTCTTAAATTCATTTTTATGCGCCGTACAGGCGATATGCTCCCTATTTTACGCTTTTTTAGCTAATATGACGAACATTTTTGCATGTTGCGGTTTTCCGTTACTTCATTCCGCGCAATATCCCCTCCCTATTTCCTGCAAGATCCGGCGTTCGGCCCGCAGGGCGTTCCGGCTTTGCCGGAACTGGGCGGCCAAAGGCCGCCTACGCCCGCCTGCGGCGGGCGGCCCTGCGGGCCGTCCCCCTCCGCCGCTCTTTTCCCCCACAGCGGCGCAAGCAACAAAAGCCCGGCAGGAATCCCCCTGATTCCCACCGGGCCTTCCGTTTACATCAGCGTCACCGTCACCGCTTCCTTGGGCCGCGCCATAAAGCGTGCCCGCCAGGTCACGGTCTCCACCGGCTTGTAGTGCAGCGAGGAGTACGCCGCGCGCACATCCTCCCCGGCTTCATCGCCTTTGCCCGAAACAAAAACCGCCGTCGGGCCATCCGCTCCACCGATGATCCCGATGCAGGCGCTCTCCTGCGCCGTAAAGCCGCTTTCCACTTTGCAGGCTCGGGCCTCATCGCCGGGCACCGCATCTACCAGCACAAAGTCCCCCACCGGCAGCGGCGGCTCCAGCGTGTACTGCATCTCTACATATTCCGTCGGGAATTCCATCCCCACCGGGGGCAGCAAGCTGCGGTCCATCGTTTCCGGCGTCAAAGAGAGCACCCGCAGCGTATGGGTCAGCCCAGTGCGGGGGTCGGTCAGCGGCACTGTTTTGCCCGGCTCCGCCGTAAATGTACCCCCGTCCACTGCTTCTTTCTCGGCCGTCATGGTCAATTCCACCGTTTCCGGTTTCAATTTTCCGCCATTCCACAGGCAGCACACCCGCCAGATGGCCCAGCCGCAGTCCCGTTCCAGTTCATAATGTTCCAGCACCCGGTCAGCATCCTCATCGCAGCAGCCGTCCTCCGAGCGCCAATATCTCCCATAGCCAGTGCTTTCCCGCAGCGGCTGGCCGTTTACCGTCACCTCTGCCCGGAAGCGCTCCTCCATCGGGTTTTCCGCCTCCATCGCGTCCTGCTCCGCCGGGGGCAGCTCCCGCCGGGGCTCGCCGTTTTCCTCCAGCCCCCACTTTTCCGCAAAGCGGTTCAGCGCCTCCAGTGGTACCTTTTTCAGCAGATCCAGCACCACTCCCTCGCTGCAGCAGTACATGGCCGGTACCAGCCATTCCTCTTTGCCCCAGGTAAATGTCTTCCCCAGCGTGATTTCTCTGCCGGGGCGGTGCCGTGGCTTCTTTCCGCCAAACCCGTACTCAAAATAAACCTTCCCATTCCTGCGGTTCGCATTTCACCGGATGCAGCAGTTCTTCATATTCCTTCTCAAACCGCAGACCGGAGCAGTCTGTTTCCGTCCGCACTTTCTTGAGATATCGCCACGGTTCCTCCATCGGGGTCAGGCCGCACTTCTCTTCAATCTCCCGCATCACCGCCCGCTGGTCCTCGGTCGGCGGATATTCCCGCAGGTACTCCTCAAACTGCGCTTCAGTCCACATCCACGCCTGCTCCAGCGCGGCGGTATCTCCGCAGGCCAGCAGCAGCCGCAGGAAGTCCCCCATATCCCGTGCCAACGGCTGCACGCAGTCCTGCCCCGGGTTCATGGGGCTTACCGAAAAGATGGTCTCCCCAAAGCCCTTTATGGTGCAGAAATGGATGCCATCCACCCCCGCCCAGCCGAAGATCTTAGCCCCCTTCGGCGTGCAGGTATAGCGCACCGCATTGCGGCCGCCCTCGGCGCCCAGCGCCCCCAGGTCAATATGCATTCTCTTAAATTCCGTATAGGTCATGGTTCTCCTCCTTTTTGCGTCCCACTCATGCTTTGTACTATCCCATGGTTTTGCCCCTGCTTTTTCATCCGCTAAAAATCCAGTTCCCGGCCTGGGCAGCCCCCTGCAAAAGCCAGATCGCCCGCGGCACCGACCGCTTCGCGGACTGCGGCGGCCTACGGCCGCCGCGCGGGGCTCCGCCCCGCGGTGCCGCGGGCGATGGCTGTCTCTCATGGCTCCTACCGTTTTTACCGCAGCTTCTTTTTCCGCTCCCGTACCAGCAGCACCACTCCTACGATCAGCAGCACCGTCAGCGCCGCTACCAACCATTCCAGGTCATACTTCTGCACAAAGTACTTCCAGCTGTGGCCGGTCACATTGCTGTTCCACCAGTATTGCCAAGTGCTACGGTCGGTGCTCCACACCTTGCGGGGGATCATCACCTCCACAAACCGGGAAGCGATATGAATGATCACATTCCCCCAAAAGCCCATCATCGCCATGCAGCCCCCGGCGATCACCTTTCCGTTCGTCCGGTGCGGCTTCTGCGCTACGGCAGCGGCCGGCCCCTCCGGGCTTTCCCGTTCCTCATCCAGCAGGTAGTCCGCCGATACCTCAAACAGCCGGCTGAGCTGCCGCAGATTTCCGGCATCGGGCAGTGCCGTTCCGCTCTCCCAGCGGGAAACCGCCTGCCGGGATACCCCCAGCCGCTCCGCCAGCTCCTCCTGCGATAGCCCCCGCCCTTTCCGCAGCCTGATGATCTTCTCCGATAATTTCATTGCAAGGTACCTCCGTTTGATTGGTGCCCTTATCCTACCAAAGCTCACCCGGCAAATCCACCGCATCCGCTTCCCATTCCCGCAACAAGAGTTTACATTTCCTCTTTTTCGTCGTATTTCTCCAGGAAGCTGTGCAGCTCATCGTCATCGCCCATCCGGTAGCCCACTGCTGTGGCCAGGTTCACATTGTGCATACTGCGGAAGATATTGATATCCACATTTTTGTTGTGCTGCTTCATCTCGGCGATCAGCCGCTTCATCTCCCGGCGGGCGCTGTCCTCCTCGTGGTGCTCGGTCCGCTCGGTAAAGCGGCAGGCGCACTGCAAAAAACGCAGGTTATTATATTTTCCCCAGCTGATAATATCCTCCTCCCGCACCAGGTACAGCGGCCGGATGAGCTCCATCCCCGCAAAGTTGGTGCTGTGCAGCTTCGGCAGCATCGTTTTGATCTCCGCCCCGTACAGCATACTCATCAGCGTCGTTTCTATCACATCGTTAAAGTGGTGCCCCAGCGCTATTTTATTGCAGCCCAGCGCCTGCGCCTCCTTATACAGGTACCCACGCCGCATCCGGGCGCACAGGTAGCAGGGGGAGCCCCCCTCCACCTCGTCCACCACCCCGAAGATCGGGCTTTCGAAAATACGGATGGGCAGCTCCAGCGTGCGGGCATTCCGCTCGATGAGCTCCCGGTTGGGCGGGCTGTACCCGGGGTCCATCACCAGGTACTCCACCTCAAAGGGAAAATCGCTGTACTTCTGCAGATGCTGCATGCACTTGGCCAGCATCATGCTGTCCTTTCCCCCGCTGATGCACACGGCAATACGGTCCCCCGGCTTGATCAGCTCATAGTCCTTGCATCCGCCTATAAACCGGTTCCATATCGTCTTGCGGTATTTGGTGATGAGGCTGCGCTCCGCCAGCTCTCCCGCAGTCATCTCTTTCGGCATTTTTCTGCCCTCCCGATGGTTTTTGTTTCTACCGCCTAATGATACCATACCCCCTGCCCCACCGCAAGCAATGATGTTTCCCCAGCCCGCATCCCGCTCCTTTTCCACCCCCTGCCCACCGCAAAATACGGCCTGCTTCGCCGGGGGCCGCGACCCCCTCCGCCATAAAAAATCTCCCCTGCCGCGCGTCCCGCAGGGCAGAGGAGAATATCTTTTTACCCGTGATGTTCCTCGTTTTCATTGGTGTGGATGTTGATAAATTCCGCGCGCATCTTGGAATAGAGGATGGTCTGACTGCTGTAAAGTCCGCAGTAGCCGGAAAGCAGATAGCTGATGGCACACGCCATCGCAAAGTACAGCACATCACCGGTGCTAAATAGCTCAATGCTCAAAAATACTGAGGCAATGGGACAGTTCACCGCCCCGCAGAATACCGCCACCAGGCCAATGGCCGCGCCAAAGCCCGCCGGCAGCCCTATGGCACCGCCCAGCACGCAGCCAAAGCACGCTCCCACGAAGAAGGAGGGCACCACCTCGCCGCCCTTATAGCCAAACCCGATGGTCACCGCGGTAAACAGCAGCTTCCAAAGCCACGCCCACGGCTCCACATCGCCGCTCACAGCCTGCTCCACCATCTCCATCCCGGCGCCATTGTAATTGGTGTTGCCCACCAGCAGCGTCAGTACGATCACCAGCGCACCGCCCACCAGCACCCGTCCGTATGGGTTCGGCAGCAGCCGCGCCGCCAGTTTCCCGGTCTTTTGCAGCCCGCGGCAGAATAAAATACTCACCACCGCGCAGCCTATGGCCAGCAGGATCACCAGCAGCATGGTCCAGGGGTCCAGCCCCGGATCCGCCACCGCAAAGCGGGTCGGCGGCACCCCCATCAGCAGGCTTACCAGATAGCCCACCAGTGCGGCCGTCAGGCAGGGGATCAACCCCGCATAATAGAACACCCCCACGCTGATGACCTCCATCGCAAAGATGGCCGCCGTCAGCGGCGTCCCGAATAGCGCCGAGAATACCGCGCTCATACCGCACAGGGTGGCCAGCGGCAGGTCCTTTTCCCCCAGCCGCAGCAGCCGCCCGGCCTCAAAGCCGATCCCCCCGCCGATCTGCAGTGCCGCGCCCTCGCGTCCGGCACTGCCGCCGCCCAGGTGGGTCAGCACCGTGGAAATAAAGATGACCGGCACCAGCAGCACCGGCACATTCTTGCCAAAGTGCACCGATTCTATGACAGCGTTGGTATCCTTGCCCTCCACCTTGGTCACACGGTACAGCCCCACAATAATAAGCCCCAGCGCCGGCAGCAGGTACAGGATCCATGGATGCGCTGCCCTCATTTGGGTGGCATAGTTGACACCAATGTGGAACAGCGATCCGATCACCCCGCCGATCCCTCCGATCAGCGCCCCCACCGCCAGCCACTTGGCCAGCGCAGCCGGGTACGCCCCTATGTGCGCCGCGATCTTTTTCCATTTTTCCATGGTATTCCGCCCTTCTCTCCCTGCTCACTTTCCACAAAATCCCCTTATTTATAGCACCTTTCCCCACCGGTGTCAATGATAAAGCCGCACCCCATCTGACCGGCGGCATACAGGGGCGGCTCATTTCGTCCTCAGCTTTTTATGAAAATGTAATTTAAGATCAGGCTACTTCAGCAAGCTTCTTCATCACTCTTGCGGAAACTTCAGCATAGTAGGCGGCATCCGCATCAGACAAACTCTTACTATCGATGGCATCGAGCTTTGCCATCATATCAGAGTATTTGCCCATATAGTCAGCAAGATCGCCCATCATGGAAACTTGATCAGTAGATGCTTTATACTTCTTCTTATATCATATCCTAAACCCAAAAGAAAGCTAATTTTGTGCAAATTTTCACTTGTGGTCAAAAGCCCACTTTACTTCGCCCTGCTCCCCCCACCAAAAAAGCACCCCTCCGGGTGCTTCTTTCGTGCCGCCTATCTGCCTATATCCCATAGTGGATGACCCACCTGCTTTCCCGTTCCGCCCGCCGCAGCAGCGCCGCCAGCTCCGCCATGCCGCCCTGCCGGGTCACCGCTTCCCGCAGTCCCGGCAGCGTCTCCGGCGGTATCAGTGTGATGCCGGTATAGCATAGTCCCCTGCCCGGGCGGTCCACCGTGTGCCAGTACATCGGCAGCCCCAGCGTTTCGGGCAGCAGCCGCTCTATCTCGTCATCCTCCACCGGGATGCAACGGTATTTCCCCGGCTCATATTTCTCAAACCGCTGCCCCGCCGCCGGCGCCTGCGGCATCATGCCAAATTCATGCCTCGCCATTTCCCCTCCTGTAATACATACTGTATAATTTCATTGTTTTATCCGGCTTATAGCGGGATCTTCGCCTCCCGCAGCCGCTTTTTGCGTTCCTTCCAGTCCGGCATCACCTCGGTCACCACCGCGTGGAACGCCGGGGAATGATCCGCCCGCACCAAGTGCGCCAGCTCATGCACCATGATGTACTCGGTGCATTCCATGGGGGCGTGCAACAGCCGCTCATTCATCGTGATGACCGCCGTGGCCGGCTGACAGCTCCCCCACCGGCTGGTCATCCGCCGGGTGCGCAGCATCGGCCTGGGGATGTTCCACCGGGCAAACCGGGGGTACCACTGCTCCAGCACCGCCGCAAAAAGCTCCCCGCAGATTTTCTTCCACCACCCCGTCAGGAGCCGTTCCGCCGCCTTTCGGTCGGCCAGGTCGGGCAGCGTCAGCACCAATTGGTTTCCCCGCAGCTCAGCGCCTTTGGGGCTTCCCTTCCGCAGCACCAGCTCCATCTCCCTGCCCAAGCAGGGCAGCTTCGCTCCATTCTCTACCGTCAGGGCCTCCTGCAGACGCTCGTTTTGCCAGCGTTGCCGGGCCTTTTCTATCATCCCGGCATGGCTCCTCACAAATTCATCCACCGCTGCCGCGGACACCCACCCCGCCGTCGAAACATGGATGCTCCCATCCGGCCGCACCCGCAGGTTCAGGTTCTTCACCCGCTTTTTCTGCCACTCATAGCTCAGGTCGGTACCATCCACCCACAGTTCTCTGCGCACGGCACATCCCCCTTTCCGTCCTCGTCCACTCCCTGCAGAATCCGGGCATCGGGCCGCAGGCCGCCCGCCCTCCGGGCGGGCAAACGGGCATCCGCCCGTTTCGGCGGCTCCGCCGCTGGGCCTGCGGCCCGCCCCTCCCGCCAGCTCTTTCCTTATCCCAAAGCGGCGCACCCTCGCCGGGTGCGCCGCCCATTTTTCCTTTGGCTTACCGCGGCACGCTTCGCAGCAGCCCCTCCGCCAGACCACTGGCCGTCTCGCAGATGGTCTCCCAGTCGGCGCAGGCCTCATACTGCTCCGGGTTGGGGATGAACCCCACCTCAAACAGCACCGCCGGGCAGAATCCCAGCCGGGTCACATAATAGTAGCCCCATTCCTCCCCCTTGGTGTCACGGTCGGTCGCGCCGGTCACCGCCGCCGCCAGGTTGGCCGCGTAGGTCTCGCTGTCGTCCTCGCAGTAATAGCTCACCGTCCAGTCGGCGGAAACATACTTGGTCAGCCCGGTGCTGTTGTGGTGGATGGAAAGGAAGAAATCCGGCTTCGCGTCCACCGCCATGCGCACCCGCTCATCCAGCACGATCTTCGGGGTCTCCCGGTCATCGGTCTCTCTCGTCATGATGACCGTCGCGCCCATCTGCTCCAGCCGGTCGCGCACCGCCAGGCTCACCGCCAGGTTCAGCTCCGCCTCCGCCGGCCCGTAAAGCCCCGCCGCGCCGTAGGCGCCGCAGTCCTTGTTGCCGTGGCCGGGGTCCACCATCACTGTGATGCCCTCCAGCGGCTTGCCGGGAGTGGCACTCAGCTTCGGCGGCTCCTTCAGGCTCAGCAGCAGGTCGCCCTCCTCGGTGTACTGCAGGTCATACCCCCAGTAGCTTTCCTCGTTCAGCGTCAGCAGCAGGTTCACCCCGCCTTCGGTTTCCTCCCAGCGGGCCTCCTTTATCATCGGTGCCGCTATGCCTTCGGTGCTTTCCGGCAGGGCGGTGTTCTCCAGGTAAATGGTCAGCAGCGCTCCCTCCCGCTTCGCGGAGGCCGCCGGGTAGCTGCCGCAGGGCAGCGTAATGGTCGTCAGCCGGCCCTCCGTCACCGAAGAAACCTCACCGATCGTCGTCTCCTTCGCCGGGGTTGGGGCCACCGTGGCCCGGTCGCTGCTGATGTAGCCTCCCGCCACCTCGTAGAAGATGGTACCGTTATACTGGAAGCAGCCCACCATCGGGATCTTCGCCCCGCGGTGGTAGGTCGCAATAAAGGTGCTGTCATCGGTATAGTCGGTCAAAAGGCTCACATTCTCGGTATTGGCCAGCACCGCCGGGGTGGTGTTCTTCCCTGCGGCGTACAGCCGCCCGGCCGATTCATAGCTCGTGGTCTTGCCGCCCCACACCATGGTGTATTTTACGGGGCCCCAGTCCTGCAGCTCCCCTTCAGGCAGATCGGCCGGCACCTGGTAGGTCCCCTTGTAGGTAGCGGCAATGCCGTTTTTGGCGGTCGCCGCCGTCTGCTGCATCGTCACCGTCTGTCCGTGAATGACCGCGGTCACCTTGCTGCCGCTGGGGGCCACGCACCGGAAGGTCAGCTCCTGACCGGCCCAGACGGCGGCGTCGCTGGTTGGGAACCGGGAGGTCAGGGTGGAGGTGGTGCCGTCCCCGGTGCCGCTGCCGCGGCGGATGGTCAGGGTCAGGCTGTCCTCCCCATTGCGGAAGTGAAATAGTTTTTCCCATAGGCCAGGCTCACCGAAACGCCAAAGCAGCCGCCCTCCCCGGTGCGCTCCACCTCTTTGCCGTCCATTGTCAGCGGCTTTGTGGGGTCGCTGGTCCCCATGATAAAGACCTGCGCCGTATAAACCAGCGCGTTATTGGCCGGGTAACCTATGTGCAGCTCTTTCGCGTATTCCAGAGAAACAGCGGTCAGCGGCCGGGTCTGAGCCGCATCGGCGTAGCTCAGCAACAGGCCCCGGGCCGCGGTATTATCGCTTATTTCGCCGTAGTTTGCCAGCACAAAGCCAGCGGCCTTGCCGTTCCTCGCATTGTAGAACAGCTGGCTACCGATCACACCGCCCTGCAGCGCCGTTACCACCGGGGTCACCTCGGCGCCGGTGTTCTGCCAGCTCTCACTCCGAGCAATGTACTCCCGGCCGGCCACCTCCGGCAGCACCGGCAGCAGGCGGGTCAAGTTATTTTTCTGTACCAGCTCAGTCAGCTCTTCCCCGGCCAGCTCGGCATCCCAGCGCAGGGCCAGCGGCAGGCCGCTCTCTCCCCGCCCGGAAAGCTTATTCCGCAGTTCCTCCGCCGTCAGACCGTCCCCCCACAGGGCCAGACCCGCCGGTTCGTATTTCAGCTTTTTGGCGGGGGCATAGTCCCCCTTTACCGCCGCCCAGATAGCCGGGCTGCCCTCCGCGGCCTTGCACAACAGCTCCAGCCGGGAGTAATCCTCCTCGTCTGCCACCTGCCAGTACAGCGTCTCTATGCGGTTTTCCCGCGCGAAGATCAGCAGCTGCCGCAGCGCTTCCTTTTCGGCCTTCTCCCGTTCCCGCTCCGAAAGCTGTGGGGGATTTACCGCATCTGTACTGGCTTTCTCTTTGGAAATTACCAATGGCAGCTCGTCCATACCGACCCACAGCGCGGTGCCGGGCAGTGCCGGCTCCGCCGCCTCCGGGATGGAAATGCTCTCCCCCAGCAGCCGGGGCAGGCCCATGGCTCCGGCCGCGATGCACACGGTGAGCAGCAGCACGGTGATTACTGTCAGTTTTCCGGTTTTCTGTTTCATTTTAGTTTCCTCCCTTGGGCGTCACTTACAGCTCAAAGTCCTCCGGCCGGTAATCTCCGGCGGCAATTTTCGGGGCCCGGCGGATCTCCCGCCGCAGCGGATCGTACCGAAAAGCGGAGCAGTGATCCTCCGCCGCCATGACCCCCCGCTTGGGGCACAGCACAAAGTCCTGGTCCACATTGGGCGTCCCAATGGCACAGTACCGGCAGGCCGGGTCTATCTCCCTGCCAAAAAATTTGCTCCTCATAGGCTGTTTCCTCCCTTTTTACGCTCCATTTCCTCTCCCGCCCGCATCGGGCCTAGGCAAAAAATCCAAGTCTCCATAAAAGGCTTTCCGCTTTGGCTCCAAAACGAGCGGCAGCATCGGCTCCCCCGCATTTTTCGACCCCATTATACCACACCTTTCCCCGCCTGGGAACCGCCCCGGCACCGAATTTACTTTCCGGTAACAATTCCCTGCCCCTCGGCACATTTCAGCATCAGCCGGCCCATGGGCCGCAGGCGCCCCGGCTTCGCCGGGGCCGACGGGCTTCGCCCGCCGGGGCCGTCCTGCCGGACGGCTCTGCCTGCGGCCCGCCCTCACCTCCTCGGCCACCCCCTGCAAGCCACAAGCCCCGGCCCGCAGGGAGCCGCCCTCCGGGCGGCTGCGGCCCGGCCATTGCAGGGCCGACCCCCCGCAGCCTCATCCCTCTGCCGCCATCCCCCGCTCCCAACGGACGGTCAGCAGCAGGCACAGCAGCACCATCGCCCCGCTGCCCCACAGCATCCGCCCCACGGAAAAAGCCGGCACAGCTGCCCCGGTCATGGCCGGGAGCACCGCCCTTTTCAGCCACGGTACCGCCAAAAGCGCCGTAAAAAGCCCATGCAGCAGCCGCCCCCACAGCAGCTTTCCCCAGGGCAGCGGCTCCTCCCCAAAGCAGGCCGAAACCTGACAGCAAACCGAAAGTCCCCCAAAGGAAAGCAGAAACGGCAGGATCTTGCCGGCCTCGGTAGGGGGCAGCTCCGCCGCCAGCGCCGAACCCGCACAGATCTCCAAAAGGCCGGTAAAAAAGCAGTGGGCCACCTCTCCGGCTATTCCCCCGCGCGTGAGAAAAGCCACCCCCCTCTCCAGCAGGGGGAACAGCCCGCAGGCGGAAAATACTTCCGCAAAGGCCGAAAGCAGCACCACAAAGGCGCAGATATTCACCGCCGAGGAAGCCGCCGAACCCACCGACCGTACCAGCAGCACCGCGGCCGGCTCCGTTTTGGGAGAAGACCGCAAGCGGTGGCATATCAGAGCCGCGCCGTGACCGCCGAAAAGCCGCATATAGGCCGGCCCGCTGTAAATCAGCACCGGGGCCGCTTCCTCCGTTTCCCGCGCAGGGCCCCGAGGCTGTCAGCCGCAAGGCTGACTGAGTGGTTGACCCCGGAAAGGAGGGCGCCGGCAAGGCGCCCCGCCAGGAATACCGAAACCGCCAAAAACGGGAACACCGCCGGGCAAGGCATTTCATCTCGCCTGTCGGCGTCGCGGAGCCTTTTGCAAGGCCATCACCGCACACTCCTTTCCGTTCCCTATTCTCACCGCCCCGCAGCTCCCGCGCAGAAATATTAGGCCAAGATTGTGGTCGCCTAGCGGCGGGGCATTGATTTTGCAGGGTGCAAAGCCTGTACGGCTCGCCGCCGGGGCGTTCCTTTTGTGCGTACAAAAGGAACCAAAATACGGTCAAGGGGGACCGGGCTTCCCCCTTGACAATCCCTCTTGACGCTTAGCTGTGCTGGCTACGGATTTAGATTTTTCTGGGAAGAAAAATCTAAATCCGTACTGCGCACAGATGCGCTCCAAAGGTAGCCACGGCGTATTTGCC
>VOFG01000986.1_pt1 | contig 20000 bp, 23 predicted proteins | sample 5384171 | NCBI WGS metagenome assembly VOFG01 (sample SAMN12384726, study PRJNA508395) | human gut metagenome | isolation source: healthy gut F | host: Homo sapiens
CGGCAATCAACGCTTTTCCACTTTTCATTGTTTGCAGAATTGAGTCCGGGACTTCCACTTTAAAGTTTGCTCCCCAGTCATATCCAGTGATCACAATTGGTTCCCATTGATGTACAATTGAAAATACATCGTCATGAGAATAGCGCAAATAAATCTTTTTATGCTCCAGAAGATACGGATCAACTTCAACCCTCTTCGTACCCAAATATTAGAAGAAGTCCATTGTGTTCTTGCTTCCCATTGCCAGGCGTGCCAAATGCCCTTCTGACAATTGCCAGTACTTGTCATCAAAATCGGTTGCTCCCATCCTTCATCAGGAACTAATGAAGTGAACTTTCCTTCCCACTTTTCATGGTCAAGCGCCATCGGAGCGATAGCTTGCATCGGCAGTTCTTTACTACCCATAAAACGGTACATAGCACCGTCTACCCGTAAGAAGCCAACAAAGGAAGTTGTGTGCTGCCGCCAAAAGTCATATTCTGTTTGTTCAGTTCATCCGTCATAGACCAAAGTTTCACATGCGGATGCAAAGTTAATAACGGATAAGCAGGCGCACGAAGGTCACTTTAGTTGTTTCGTCAGAGTAAGGAGTACTTTTTACAGGCTGCCAATACTGCTATTAGCAGATAAATGAATGTTTTATTCATTAGTGTTTTATAAAGTCTCATTCGGTTACTATATTTATTTCTATTATCACACAATAAACAATCCGTAGATTCCTAAATGCACAAGCGAAGTGATTGACAACAACCGTATTAATTCCATATTCATTCTAGTTTTATAGACATATTCATTTTTTGTATTTCTCTTTCCATTTCTCTTTTCATCATCCTAATAGTAGTTGTCTTAATTTTCATCGGTTTGCTAATAACGGCCTCAGCCATAGCAAGCGATCGTTCTTTTTCACCATTCGTTTTGTATAAATGGAATAGTTTATAAAGAGGTAGAAAGCGCGAAGGGCACATCATAGATGCACTATTATAATATTTTTCCGCCAGTTCAGGTTTGTTAAAAGCTGCTGGTAATTTTCCCCAATTATTAACTCTAAATCATAATCTGCCCAATATTGACGACATTTTAAAGCCACTTCTAGACTTTCGGTATATTGCTTCATTTCTTGAAGAACAGCAGCATAATTATAGAGAAAATAGGGATTACTCACAAACATCTTTTCTAATCTCATAGGTTGGAAGAGTTTCATTATATGACTTACATAACGCTAGCGTAGAAAGCTTTTCCCCAGTCTAATTCTGCTTGAATACGTTCGAACAATTTACTACTCCCGAAAAGAGAATATGTAAGTATGAACATACAAGCTATTTTCTTTATTAGGATATTAGAAAATAAAGGTTTGATATATTCACTAGTTATTATGAATATGCTTAAAAAATGTCAACCCAAACGAAAGGATATGCAAATGGATAAGAAAAGAACGAGAATATTCCTATTGAAGACAAAGAATAAAAGGCTATTTGCTTTTCTACACTTGGATTCTTCCTATAGCAATATATAATTATTACCATCAATAACAACAATACTAATAAACCAATAATCCCAAAATTTAAAAGAAGTCCAAGATATTCATTAAATGGTTGTTTCACATTATCTGCCAACATAGAAAAACGGCTTTGTCCGCATTGCTTAAAAAGAAATTTGCCTGATAATCCATATAGTGCGCTTCGAAACTACCCAACCCATGACCTATCCAAGGAGCATCTTTTACCATATTTATACCACATTGCCAAATCAGCAGTCTACCATCGGCTGAGTTTTTCTTCATCCAATAGCAACCAAACAACAATAATATCAGACTGCTACATAATAATAGATACTTCCAAATTCTTTTCTGTTTAAGGCCTTTTGAAACAAAAATATCGCAATTACTATTGCAACACTAATAATTCCAAGCTCTTGAATATGATAGTACAATTGCTATTACAACAATAGTCCCTAAAAACATACTAGATACCGTATTTGCTTATTTTCATTTAATAATTGGAATACAACAAAAAAAGGGTAAACTGACACAAAGACAAACAGAAAATCCCGTAGGATTTTCAAAACTCCCCATTATCTTATAAAAAAGTATTAAAGGTGGTTATATTAAAACATTGAGACAGACCATATATTGCTTGTAAACTAGAAACAATAACAATACTCATCCCAGCCAATCGTGTATCAAATTTTACAGATTTTCCTAATAACATTCTAATTGAACAATATATTGTTATAATTAAAACAAATAAGATCGTATATAACCATTTAGAAACAATATAGGGATCGGTTATCTGGGTAGAATACATAAAAACACTACCAATGCAAAGAAAGAGCAAAGCCGATTTGAGTAATACTCACTTTTGACATATAAAAACTCATTATTACTTAGGAATAAATAAAAGTTGATTATAAACCACAAAACATTAAGTATTTATTCTAAGTTTTCATCTACTTATTTTAACACATAACATGTCTTCTAAGCACATCAAGACATTTAATAGAACCACAAGAAAGGCTAAAATGCTAGGAAGATATTCTTTCAAGCCTTTTTTTTTTTAGGAACTTTACTTACTGTATAAAGAAAAAGAAAAGACCCACATTAACACATAAACACCTGAAATATACCAGTCATTTATCAAATAATTATAGTTTCTATTAATTGTCATGAGCAATACAGATAGTATAGCTAAAACTATAAAGATATTATAATACCTCATTTAGCGATCTATAGCATTTGACAAACAATCATAATAACTACGATCAGCAAGAGTTGTTGCATAGTCATAGCCAGCAGAAGCACCAATAGCACAAAGACATACACCAAGCCCCCCCGTTGCACAAGAACAAAGGAGCATAGATGATAGATAAATAGCAGAAGCATAAGCGTAGTCTTCATCATATCTACGCTTACATTCCGCTTTAGTAACACCTCCTGCACTTTCACCCGGACTTTTTAGCAATAGATGTTGCATAGTATTCTGCGAATTATCAGAGAATCTAATAAAAACATTCATTTTTTCGGACTCATCTAACAACTTAAAACTTTTTATTAGCTAATAGTTCCTGTCGTGCATTCTCTACCATTAAAGCCTCTTTTTCAATGTCAACCTTACTCACAAGTTCTATCATATAATCATCATTATTTAAGTTATTCATAAGTTCATCAAATTCTTCTGGAGTCAAAGTTGAAGTATATGATTTTAACTTCTCAGCAAGTAACATACAGTTCATTCCGTAATCTAATAATTCATCAGATTCGGCTCTAGCATTGACAATTGTTGCACGATTATCCATTGATTCTAGGTTAGCTCTCATTTCTAATGATGAGTTGGGATTAACAACAAAATCGTCATTCTCGAACTACAACTTTGTGCAACTAACGCCACAAATAGAATCAATACTGATACGCTTAAAAAGGCTTTTCTTTCTCGAAATCATAATTTTAAAATTTAATCATTAATAATTATTTACTTATTAAACTTGTTCATCTTTACTAAATCATATATCGCTAGCTTAATAAATGACAATTAGCAAAAATAAATCAAGTTTTTATTAAAATCATATCTGAATTTACTTCCAAATTTGTTCAAGCTGCTGTATACACAAATATTCGTTCCTGTATTCCTCGTGTATTGTTACATAATAAAAGTAAAGCATTCACTGGAATTTTGATATAAATCAGCGAGTCCGCTTTAGACCTTTGGTCTCCAAGAGATTTCAATTATTCCTCCTTGCACAATAGAATAACTCATAATCATCACCCGAACGAATATAGTTATCATAACTCCGAGGCGTATAAACAATTCTTCCTATCTGCTTAGGGTTCCAAGATCAAGACCTGACCAACCACCGGAAGGTTCGATATAATCAAAAAAGTTGTGACATCCCCATCAAATACATTTGTATACTCATGCGAACCATCTTTTTGAAAACATCCGGGAGTACCTATAACTTTACCTTTTAAAGAAGCGGTATCATTAGGAGTATAAAAAGCCGCCTCCGCAATATTACAGTGTGAATCTTTGGGACCTATATATCTGACATAGCGATACGATTTTTGAAGAATACGATTGAACAACAGTCTGTAGTCTTTTCGGTTTCTCGTTTATCAAGTACAAGACTTCTTTTTCACGAAAATCAGGATCATTGCTTCCTTCAAATGTTCCGCCTATCATACGATTCAAAAACATCTCATCTGCCCGCAAAGTATATTTTGCAAACAAAGTAACATCCTGTACACTATCGAAGGAGTGAAAAAAATGAAACTCATTGGAAACATTTATTTCAAAGGATCGGTCCAAAAACGAAGTCGTCCTCGCTCGTAAGTGGCAACCGCATGACGGGTCCTTTTTGTATATCCGTAAAGACAATGTTTTTACCATCGAACTCTGTCCATGCAACAGGCTCCCAATCCATCCGTTTGCTGGCACATAGATAAGCAATTCTTGAACGTGGCTTACCTTTTATATAGAGCGTCCTTTGGTATGTGGAGTTCTTTCTTGAAATCTTTGGTATAAGGGAAAGTAATATCTACGATATGCGGATCTTTGAAAAGAGGAACAATAGCAGTATCCAATTTCAGCATTTCTTCCTGCATAGCACGATTCAGACTAAAGGTATTGCGATAGACCTTTATCTTGGGCATTCCACACATTGCGTCTTTTCGTACTTCACTCACACCGTTAGGAAATTCATGATAATAAAGTATGCCATACTTATCTGAAAATGCTACCCATTGATGGCTATCATTCTCATCACCGCGAATCGGCATGAAATCAATTGAACACGGAATACCCAACGCACGACAAACATAAACGACAAAGTCTGAAAGTTCCCGGCAACTACCTGCTTTCAGTTGCGCAACTTCCGGTCCCACATGAGGAAGGCTGGCAGGAACGGCAGTAGTAAATACCACTCCTCCTTTACGAATTGAATCGAGCAAACAACGGGCTGCCACAATCGGGTCTTCTTTATCAAGTACTCGGATGCACGTAAAGAATCGAGCAAAGGATTATACTTCTGATAAATAGATTCACGCCAGCTAGTCAAGGTCTCGTCACCAATACGATAAGGAAGAAGATATTCACAAAAATCTGCAAACGAAACATGTTTCCCCCATGGTTGTTCCTGCCACACCTTAAATGACTATTCAATATTATTACATAAATAAGCAGAATCAACAGTTTCAATATCTCTATAGGATTGCAAAGAATCTAAATACAATGCCCCATACATGTGACAAACAGAGTCAGCCACTACTTGGGGAGAAATCCCCAATCCACGTGTTTCCTGTAGTAAAGTATAGTAAGTAAGATATCGGTCCAACTGCTTGCCCTTATAATAGGTGTAATAAGGCATGTTCTCTATCAAAAAACAAGCGGCCTTATATTTCAAACTATCCGCCGGATCAGTTTTATAATGAGATAAGACCCTTTCCAGTTCCACACGGTTCTCTCCTGCCTGCTGAAGAGCGGTTTCAAGGAATGAAACCATTGGAGTGCATTTTTCTTTTTCAGCACATGAAAAGAAAAAGAGACTACCAATTGCTACGAGCAAAAGACAGATACCAACTTTGTGAATATTTTCATAATTATCAGAAAAATAGAGATAAATGATTTCGTGTTATTTTTTTCTGCAAATTTACAAGTTCTTTTGCCATAGAAAAGAGGGCGTTACACTCCTACAGCATGTAGAATGTGCCACAGGAGGATTACAGCGAGGATATTTTTTTATTTTCCTAATATTGTAACAACCGAAATACCCCAAACTTTCCTTCTCTGACCACATATTATCCTTTTTTGAATGAATATTATCCTTTAAAAGTGATACCAACATTCAGCCCTTTCAGATTTGACATCCTAATAGTATAGATCAAACGCTGTACATCTTTAGTTCAATCGTAGTACATCGTCTACTCCAACGTTGTACATCTTTTTACTCAACTGATGTACAAGAATCAGACAACTTAAGTACTTCTCATTATCAAGTCTTGTACTTATCAGTAAGTAGTTAAGCTTTTAATTTTTTATTTCGGATAATAACGACTGGACTAAACCTTAACAACGAATGTGTTACACCAATAAGCTATCATATAGCGCCTGTGAGACTTTCTAGGAGCGATTCTCCTTCATATTTTACACTAAATTGTAACATCACAAACATGACCAAATTGACACTAGACCAAATATTTTCCTTTTATTGAATGATTATTATCCCTAAAATAAGTCTATTTTTCGTTACTTTGCATACACATTTAAATAAAACAGAATATGATCACAAAAAAGAGAAAAATACACTTTGTATTATGTAATGGCATTAGCCTGCGGACTGGTAGCTTCCTTTTTTATTTATAGTTGTAGCGCAGACGGATATTACTCTGAAGAAATAGAAAAAACGAGGTAACTAATACACGTGCACTTTCATCAAAAATGATAAATAATGGAAGCACTCTTATTGATTCCATCGCCAGTTCAGATGAATTTTGGGAATTCGAAATGAGCCTCCGAGTTTTTAGCTGATAAGTTTCATGAGTACACTTCTATTTTAAGTGAAGAAGAATATGACAAACTTATGGAAAATCTGAATGATGATGACTACGTGGAAGACTTCATGAGGAAAGCCAATCTAGAAAATGAACTACAGCAACTGGCAAAAAGCTAAAGAAAACCTGATTAAACATACAAGATTTTTAAGATTAAGCGCAGATGAACGGACACAACTCTTTATACTATATGCAGAAAGTAACGAACTTACAAAAGTAAAACTCCTGAAAACACGCGAAGAAGGAGGAAGTACTAGTAGCTGTGAAGAACAAAAACAAGCGGCATATAGCAGGCAAAAGCTGATTATGACAATGCTATCGCTAACTGTCAAAATGGTTCAATGCCATCTGGCTGCTTAATACAAGCAAGCCTGCAAAAATATGATAGAGCCAAAGATATAGCAAACAAGGAATACAAAGAATGTATAGCTAATAAATGAAAATAGTTAAATATATAATCTTATATAATATAATGTGGGGGATTAGCATCACTATGTGTTACTTTCACCGCTTTATTGATGATATAAATTATTCTCTTCAAGACTTCCTTATTACTTTCTTTGAACTTCTAGCATGGATTGTGCTCATAATCGGAGCCATCGACACATTCCCTCAAAACAAATATTCGAATAAACGCGTATGGTTCTACTATGCTATTATGGGAGGATTTATATCAGCAATCCATTCTTTTATAGGACTAATAAACATACTAGAGATTACCTAATGTAACTCCTGCAAAAAAAAGGTTTCCATGTCCTCATCTTCTATACCTAAGCTCGCACGGACACGAGACCTCATGGCACGGCAAGCACCATCGCTAATATCAAAAATAGACAAAATCTCTTTCTTAGTTTTCCCCATCCTAATAAGTACACAATATACAATATGACGTGGAGGAATTTTTATTTGCTTATCTTTTAACCAAACAAAAAGTCAGGATCAATCGCACGGCATCCTTCTATTAATGTAAGGTTCTCACTGGCAGTTAATTGATATATAGATTGATTTTCTAAAAGTCTGCGCACAAATATGACGCCTTCCAACACAGGTGGAGGAGAAGACAGCAGTTCCTGAAGCCGTTTCTCTTGAAGAATTGTTTTTTGCCGTTCAATTTCCAATGAACGATAGAATGAGATAGACAACTTAACTATCCCTGCTATTGCCAAACTGACAATGACCAGCACAGGTAAAGTATAAGCAGATATTACAGGAGCCAATTCAACGTGAACCTCCTTAGGCATAACAACATAAATCTGATTTGCAACAATCAACAAAAGGCAGCAATGCATTGCCAATCAGTTATCTCGGAGGGTAATCCAGATGTTCCTTTCTCACGAAGTGTCCATAGGAGTGCGCCCACAAAGAGAATCAACCACGCAAAAGATAAAAGATGACGAGAATGCATCAACATACATTCCTGGGAAAAACATCTGAAACAGATAAGCAGCCAACAATACAAGGCAACAGAGCAAACCACCTGCCAACCTACTCTTTATAAAGTCAGCGAATTGTATTGTTACTCTTTTATTCATCGTATCTTATTTTAAACACTGCAAAAGATAAAACATTCCCATTATACAAATCCATTAACAGGCTATTTTATTTGATCATGAATATGAATAAAACAATGATTTACCTATGTCGGAAACAACCAATATAGAAGAGCAAAGAAAAATAATGTATACCAATATTCTTATCTCTTTGTATATTTTATTATGACGGAGAGGATAATCTAATATCACTAAAACAATGAACCAAATAGCTATCATTTTCGTTGGAGCTGTTTATTCAAAGGATCACCAAAAAGTAAAAAGAAGCCTGCCAACACCAATATAATATTGATTATCAAAACAACTGCATATCTCATATTATTATACATTTAAGGAAATACAAAATAGAATACACAGAGAAGCACTGTGGCTATAATGTTCCTTATCACCCCATAAATTTTATTATGACGAAAAAGGAAGTCAAGCAGCAACGTTACAAGATACCAAGCTATTACAACTTGCGTCAAATCATATTGCCGTTCCAAAGGGTCCATGAATACTATATATATATATCAATGGACATCAACACAATGGTTATAATCCAAACCATTGTGTTTTTTATAGTTATATTCATTTTCAATGATAGATAAATCTGTCCAATCAATAATACACTTTCTTGTTTTCTCTGGAAAGTACCAAATAATCGTCCACTTTTACATCAAAATAAGACTTAGCTTTACCGTCATCATTGGAAGGCAACTCCTCTTTATCAGTCAGCGCCTCTATTATATCGATTTCCTTCACGTTCTTTTCAATTTGGGGAACAACAGGCTGACATATATGTATTTACGATTGCAACCTTTAATAATCATCAACTTATCCATAGGTGCGCCACCATCGTATCCTCTCACCATGTATTCATCACCGGTTTTCTTATCTACTATTTTAAATCCCGGGCTATAGTACATCCATTGCCAGTCGAAATAGATGGGTTGCAGGAACGTTACTTTAGTATCATCTTTCCTTCTTTCAATAGAATGCAATAAAAGGCTTTGTACCCATGCCATGCTCATAGGTTCTATCGGCAACGATCTCTATGCTATCTTTAGGAGCCTGTATAAGCCGCATCAAATAACTTTTTGATCGCGTGTCTTGGCCTGTTCGGCAGCGTCATCCCTTACCAACTCTCTTGATTTCTGAAGGCTTCGGCATCATTTCCTGCACCATTTCCATTGACAGCTGTTGTATCATCGGCATTGATTCAGTTGCAACGGCAGTTGCAGTCTCCCAAGTTTTCTTCCCGCAGGAGATTCATAAAAAGCAACCACTTTTTTCAGTTCATCTAATGTCATGTGTTGCTGGTAAATAGGAGCATATACTTCCATGACTTTATCTTCAATCTTCCGTGTCCATTTTGAAGCAAAATCTTTCCAATAAGCCTCATCTTGTTGAAGGCCCATTTTTCATACTCGACATCAATTGAACATTATAGCTTCAGAGGATGCCGAACTGCCGGAAAGCGTCATGATCTTTTTTAGTAAAGTTTTGTACTCGTCGGTCTGGTCTGAATTCTGAGCCGAAGCCGGTAAAATAGAAGTAAGCGATGTGGCTACGCAGATCACCATTAAGAAAAGGATTTTTTCATCATATAATAGTTTTGTTGATGAAGTCAAGTTAACTTCATTGTGTTATACATTCTTACAAATATACTCTAATTATTATTAGAATACAAACAAATAACGGACATAATTATAAACTGCGGCAATTATTGTCTGATTTACCGGAATTTCTTTATTGCATTCCCCAAGTAATAAATAGGGTGTCTGTATTGAAATCAGACTTTTTAGATTAAAACAATAGGACGATTGTTACAATTCAATGGATAATACCTTTTTTTTGCAATGATAATAGTTTGAATATCAATCATAAACCACAAAATCAAGTGTAACATTCCTTTTTTCACACTTAAAAGATTCGTACCTTTGCAAAAAGAGTATGAAGTCCTAAAAAAAGAACATGACATCCATTTAATTTTAAATAAATATCACTTATGAATCGATTAAGACATTTAATGTCATTATGTATTTTTATATCACTAATGGCATGCGAACAAAATGAAGACTGGGTTGTAAATGAACCGATGCAATCATTTGAAGAAAAATCCAGAGTACGCTCCTCTCAATACTATTCCTGATTGGGTTAGTGAAAAAGTGACACCTAAAGAATACGAACTATGGAGAACCATGAGTTCAAGGTATGAAATAAATTATTCCTTTTTAAAAAGGATATTTCAGAAAAAAAGGAAAAAAGAAATCTATGATTGCATCAACAACATCTGTGAAAGAATAGAAAAAGGGCAGATTAATAAATATGAAGGATTCCTAAATATAGCAGATGAAGATGGCACCACCCTATCAGACTCACAATATTTTGGCAGAATAGCAACAAGATCACCAGAAGGAGGAGGCTGAATATAAGACAAATGGATGTACATTGTATACACATAGCTTAGGTCCCTATATAAAAGCTGCTGTTACTTACAAAAAATCCGATGATGATGTTACAATTACGTCATCGAGTGTTTATACGGGATCACCATATTTAGGAAATGACCCGAGTTTTTCTGGTGCTTCCAGTGTTTCTTACGATAAGGATAAGAAATTAATAGCCGCATCGTGTAGCGGAACTTTATCATTCAAAGATGGATCCAGAAAGGTTGAGGTAACTGTACAAAAGACAGGATTCATGATCCCATGATCAATTTGAATATACACATGATTAATCTTGGTACAGTTAGTACTCTTTTGTGATTTTCTATTCAGATCTTGAAAAAAGTTATAGAACAATTAAAAATAATAGTCACCATGAACAACATTCTAAATACCAATCATACGTCCATCTATAAATTATTATTCGTCCTATTTTTTGCAGGGATTTGTAATCTGCCATTTAAATGCAATGCTCAGGAATACTCCAAATTGGACGAAGTACCACAGTGGGTCAAAGAAAAAGTTAATCATGAGGAATATAAATTATGGGAAGTCATGAGTTCTGTTTTTCAAATTGACTACTCTTTTCTCAAAAAAGATATCTCTCAAGAAAGAAAAAAAGAAATACTTCACCTCTTGCAAAATACTGTGTCAAGAATCCAAAATGGTTCATACAATATCGAAAAAGGCTCTTTATTTTTGTGTAGCTGATGAATTTAAAATTGACTCCTTGACAAATTGGAACACCGAAATCTTAGAATGCAGGAAAAAAAGCGGTATTATTTATTCCAGCAGGGACGGCTATGACGCGCATTATAAACTAACTGTGATTTATGGATATGACAAAATGAATAAAAAGTATATCCGATAAAAAATGAATTAGAGTGTATTAGTTACTCTGGAATAGAGATTACATGCAACGACCTGCCAATTGTAAAATATAACGAAGTCGAAGGAAAAGCTGCAAGGAACCTGCTACGGAAATCTTTTCTTCAAAGACGAAAAAGGTGCGACTCACAGTGAAGATTTCACCAAATATTTCGTCTTAGAGCCTTGAAACAGCAACTAATATAAATAAATGAAAAGCATTCCAGTTTCTTCTATTCTATATTTTCTGTTGAGTTTGGGAGTCTTATTCGTAAATGCAAACACATTTACAGATTCCCAAATTTTCCCTAAATGGATGTTTATGTTCACAGGATTAGGAGTAATTGGATGTTTTTTTTCATTTTATCTTTTCCGAGGAAAAAGGTTTATTTGCAATGCAAAATGTTGTTACTACACGGTTATTATATCTTGTTTTCTTCAAGCCGGATACGGTATATTACAATTTTTCAATATACTGTCTTCACATTCCATCACCTACAATGTTGTCGGTAGCTTTGATAATCCTGCCGGTTTTGCAGGAAGTTTATGCGCAGGGTTACCATTTACCTTCTATTTTTTACAATATTCAAACAAAAAGGTTCAATGGGCCAGTTGGTGTGCATTGTTTGTTATTGTCTTAGGAGTATTGCTATCAGAATCTCGCGCCGGGTCAATTAGTATATTTACCGTATTAGTAATTTACTTTATTCACCAAAACAAGAATAAGTTCCACTATAAAAAACATATCGGTAGCTTCTTACTCTGTCTATCCTTTCTGCTGATTAGTATATTTGTCATTTCTGTAACAGTCTATCATCTAAAAAAAGATTCGGCTGATGGTAGATTATTAATATGGCGTTGCACATGGGAAATGATAAAACATGAGCCTTTTACAGGATATGGAGTCGGAGGATTCAGCGCACACTATATGGATTATCAAGCCCAATATTTCAAGGAACATCCGGATAGTCAATTTGCAATTTTAGCAGACAATATTAAGAGTCCTTTTAATGAATACCTTTCTGTCGGAGTCCAGTTTGGTATTCTAACTTGGGTACTTTTGATAGCTGCTGGTATTTTCTTGATTCTTTGTCACAGGAAGCACCCAACCAAAGCAGGATATGTGTCTCTGCTCTCTCTACTTTCCATTGCAGTTTTTTTTTTTTCTCTTATCCATTCACTTATCCCTTCATTTGGATTATTAGTGCATTAAGTGTTAGTACTTTAATAGGAAAAGCCTATGAAAATACCTTGTTTCAAAAAACAACAATTATAAAAAGAGGAATTGCTTTTTTCTTATTAATAGGAAGTTTATTTTTGCTTATTGAAGTGGTGAGCAGAATTAAAAGCAGAACTGGAATGGGGAAAAGTAGCGCATATGTCGCTCTGTGGACGAACCAATGACATGTTACCACGATACCATAATTTACTACATACTTTTTAGAAGAAATCCTTATTTCTTATATAATTACTCTGCCGAACTTTGTGTTGCCGAAAAATATAAAGAATGCTTAGCAATAACGGCTATTTGCTGTAATTATTGGTCAGATTACAATTTAGAATTAGTACAAGCAGAGGCATATATTGGCCTAAAACAATATGATGCAGCCAAACATCATTTAGAGAAGCTACCTTAATGTGTCCTGTAAGGTTTATACCTCTTTATAGGTTACATTATGTCTACATGAAACAGGGAAAGGCAGAAAAGGCAAATAGGCTGGCTCAATTAATCATAGAAAAACCTATAAAAAAGAATTCTACAATCATTCAAAAAATTAAGGCTGAGATGAAACATCATTTATCGAGAAAAACATGTTTGTACTAAAAGCATACACAACAGTGCATTTGGAAGGCGAAAACATAAATAAGAATACGCCTTTTATGGTCGAAGAGATTGCCAAAACTTTAAAGGCAAACAAATAACGGACATAATTATAAACTGCGGCAGTTATTGTCTGATTTACCGTTTCTCTTCGTCCAAGCAACCCTATAATCGCTTAATTTTCACTTATTGTTATCAGTTTTTCGTAAGGACATCTTCATCGTTCCACCCGGGTAGAACGAACTGTCTACGTTGTGACACGATCGGTTTACCTGGGTGCAATGATCAATTCACCCGGGTGGAACGATGAAGATGTCGGTAAGATAATATAAGAATGTAAGGGAGATATGCTAAGGACATAAGTGTCACAACATACAAATGATAGGTAAAGTAAAATCAATACAGCTGTAGTCTGTAGCAGAAAGAATGATGAGAGACAACTTAAAAAAGGATGAGAGATACACTGTTTGGGAGCATATTATGGGATAAAACGATGAGAGACACCCTGCTCGAAGGTATCTCTCATTCATTATTCATCTAGTTATCTGATCTTTACAGAAAGACAGTGAGACCGTGAGACTAAAATATTTTTTTTATTTCTTGGGAGCGAGCAGATTATTCCTTATCTACAGAAAATTTAAAGATACACTGACTCATGTATTTTTCTCCCGGGCGAAGCACAGCCGAAGGCCATTCCGGTTTGTTCGGAGTATCCGGATACTTCTGAGTTTCAAGACATACGGAAGCACGCTGATTATATGTGATACCTTTGTTTCCTGTCAGAGAACCATCCAGAAAGTTGCCGGCATATACCTGAACACCCGGTTCGTTGGTATATACATCCAGTACGATACCCGTTTTGGGAGATTCGAGTGAAGCACATTTGCGGGGAAATATCCCCTTTGGCATTCAATACCCAGTTATGGTCATAACCATTTCCATTCTTCAATTGTACAAAATCGTAATCGTTAATGCGTGCCCCTACCGGAGTCGGAGTGCGGAAATCCATCGGAGTACCTTCTACCGGAACAATCTCGCCGGTTGTCATGAATGTGCTGTCTACCGGAGTATAATAATCGGCATCCACCATCAACAAGTGGTCTGCATTGCTTGCTGCATCGCCGTCAAGGTTAAAATAAGAATGGTTGGTCATATTTACGATAGTCGGCTTATCCGTTTCTGCTTCATAGCGGATATCAATTGCATTATCGTCTGTCAGTTTCATCAGAACCTTACAGGTAATGTTACCCGGGAAACCTTCTTCGCCATCCGCAGCGACATAAGTCAGTTCCACTTCTTGCGGATTCGGTTGCACAGCGTCAAACACACGATACTGGAATCCATTGGGACCGCCATGCAGGCAATGACCGTAATTATTCTGAGGCAACTGATATTCAATGCTGTCCAATGTGAATCGACCTTGATTGATACGGTTTGCGTAACGACCGATGCTGGCACCAAAATCAGAAGGTTTGCTGATATAATCCTGAATAGAATCGAAACCTAAAAACTACATCCTGCATCTTACCGTCTTTATCGGGGACCATCACAGAAACAATGCGTCCACCGAAATTCGTCACACAAACTTCCATGTTGTTCTTGTTACGAAGGGTGTACAGATCGGTTTTCTTACCACCTACTTCAGTCTGGAAGTTAGTTCTTAACAGGCCGGAGTCGGTTGGTTGCTCGGCTTTCGGGGTACAAGCAGCTACAAAAAGGGCAGAAACAGCCCATAATGCTAAATTCTTCATGGTTGATATAAGTATTATTATAAATTAGTTCAACGAACATCTTTTATTTAGATTGCAAAATTGGCGAAATTCTGATAGTTTGGAGGCAACATTCTTTCCAAATAATAGCACAAATCAGTCATTTCGCCAATTTTGCAATCATAAACACTTATATCTTTCTAAATCAAAATGATTTATCTTATAACAAATTCAAAGTAAACTGATTCCATCACCAGTTACTCCTTTGTATTCGGGAAAGCCGATATTCTCAACCGGGCCGCTCCCATCGGAATCAATGTAATCTCTTCTTTAGCGCCTTTCACCGCATCTTCTTCGGGCAATACACCGCAAAGTCCGGTTTCGTCAATCTGCCATTCGGGGATCATCTGGCCGGTAGCTTTCACTTCCAAAGGCACATTGGCCACCGTGAACGGGAAGTTATCAGCAGGCCAGGACTTACGAACGACTTTGAAGTTCTTCAAAGGCTCTTTTTCTTATCCAATACCAACGAATAGTTCCAGGGACTGTTAGCATAGATTTCAGTAGTAGGCCACTTCTTCGGGTCAGCACCTTTCTGCCATTTGAGTCACCGATAGCCGTTTCACGACTGTCTTTTTCTATATATTTTCGTCAATCTTCAGAGATAAAGTCAACGGACCATAATCCACACTTACACTGTTCTTATTGACTTGCCACGTACGCATGGACAAAGACATCGGAAGAGTCATTTCTACTTTATCACCATCCGCCCATTCGCGTTCGATACAAAGGTATTTACCGGATACAGGTTTCACACTGATCTTCTTTCCGTTGACACGCACTTCGGCTCCTTCAGTCCATGAAGGAATGCGGAGGTAGAACGGAAAATCGACCTTTTCATCGGTAGAAACGGTGAATTTGATGCCTTCTTCAAAAGGATAGTTAGTCTCTTCGTGAAGGACGATTTCTTTTCCATTACCCACTTTTACCGTAGCTTTACAAGCAGCATAGATGGCGGCAGCAATACCGTTGTCGGGAGTTGCCAATATCAGATGTTCCGAAAAATAAGGCCAGCCTTGTGCATGGTTATGCTGACAGCAACGGCTGCTGAATGGATTCATGGAAAGGAACGGACCACGGTTGTCAATACCCGGATGATGGTTCTTTGAGTCACTGACAGTATGATTCGGACAAGTGATGTAGCGCAACGCCTTGAAGTCCGGCATCACAGCGGCAGGATAAGAGTTGAAAGCTACTTCTTCGCAATGCTCAGCCCACATCGGATCACCTGTCATACAGAGCATGATCTCATCGGAAGCCATCTGTTCCACCATTCCGCAGGTCTCCACTCCCTGACGCGGGTCGATGTAGCCCATACGGGCATTCTCGTCGGCACCGAACATTCCGCCCGGCACCTGTCCGAAGGTGCGACGGATCAAATGATGTACATTATAAGAGGCTTTGAGCATGGCGGAATCTCCGGTCTGCATATAATAAGTGGCAGGTTCGCGGAAACACTGGGCGATGTTCACATTGTGCCAGTTGGGCAGGGAGGTTGATTTTGTCCAGTCGGCTGTATTGCGGTGAATCTTCTTGGCAAGGTCCAGCAGGAAGGCATCTCCGGTATGGTTATAAAGCCAATAGATACTGATGATGTTGTCACCGCCACGGCTGTTTTCCCAATAATCTTCCAGAAGCTTATCGTCGGGAACAGTCATCTGCCATTTGAAATAGTTCGTCATCAGGTCAATAACCCGTTGGTCCTGAGAATATTCGTAATAAGATTGCAGACACCAGAGCATAATCATCTGTGCCCACAATTCACGCTTGCCGTTCCGTTCGTTGACAGGACCGAAGTATCCATCGGGCTGGCAACTGGCAAATACACCTTCAATCCATGTTTTTGTTTCTGCAATCATCTTCGGGTCATTCAGGATATAGGCAAGGTTGCCATAACCTTTCAGCCAGTAAGGTACTTCTTCCCAGCCATGATCACCACCGGTTGTCAGCCAGGCGTTATTATCTTTCTCCAGCCAGGCACTGATTTCTCCCAGATGTCCGGTCAGACCTTCACGCTGCAGTTCGAGATACTTCTTTACCCAACCTTCCGGCTGAATGCTGCCGACAGGCAACTTAATAAAATTCAACGGACGAAGCGGGAGCCCGATAGCTCACGTAATTCACATTCGTCGATTCTGTGTCGGGGCGGTCCATCACCCTTACAGACTCACTGGCAGTGCGTGTAGTAAAGCTGCTGTCAGTAACCCGACAGTCAGCAGCGTACCCGCAACACCTATTTTAAAAGATCGTTTCTGTTTCATTTTGAATATTTTTTTGGAGATACTACCGACTTTTTAGTCAGCCTTGTTTTAATTCGGTTTATTCATAATTATAAATCAATTCTCCGCCTTTTATCAGTTCATTGTGAGATATACGGTAGTCAGCAATCTTTTTCCCGTTGAAATGGATACTTTTGATCGGTGCGTCTTTCTTTTTCCGTCCTTCTGTCTGAATAGTAAGTACGTTTCCATTCGTCAACCGCAACAGTACCCTGTCGAAAAGCGGAGAGGTCAGATCATAGTATTCATCTCCCACAAGCAGAGGATAGAAACCCATTGCCCCGAACACGTACCAGGCACTCATCGTACCGTCGTCTTCGTCCATTTCGGGACTATACCCTTCGGGGCATTCTTGAATGCCTTACCCAGATAAGGAGTCTTAAATTCCGAGTTGCCTCCATATTTATGGATCATCGGTTCGGTCATCAGACTGCGTACTATCTGCTGGGTTTTCTCCGGTGCCCCAAGTCGGTTGAACAGGTAAGGAACATGGATATCCGGTTCGTTTCCCTGATTATAAAGGTGATGGTCGAAGAAATAGGTAAGTTGCAAACGAAGAGAGTCCTGCCCTACCCATTCTATCATTTTATCAATGTATTGTGGAGCCGCCCATCGGTATTGCCAACGGGTTCCCTGATAGAGTCCGTTGTTCTTCATCACTTCAAAAGCGGGAGTCACATTCATAAATTCCTTCTTCCATGTTTCTTCAAAAAAAAGAGAGACCGAACGTTGCCGGTATTGTTCGGAATCCGCCTTTTCACCGATGATTTCCGCAATCTTTGCCATTGCCCACAAGTCATATGCCGATTCCATCTTCTGGTCGGGCGAACGCATGGGCAACCGCTCCATTTCCTGCTTCATACCAGCGTATCCTTTACGGAAATCAAGGTTGGTAATTCCTTTCCGGTAAGCGTCCAACAAAAGAATTACGGCATGTTCCGTACGTACTGTCGGGGTAGACTCGAATCCGGTGGACCAGTCTTTCTTTCCCGTTGCATACAGATGAATCAGGGAAGTCGCCATATCCCGCATCTTCGCAGGTTCGGTCAGTACCAACAAAGGAAATTTAGTGCGGAAGGTATCCCATAACGACCAGTTACTGTAATATCGGAAGTCTTCTGAGATATACACTTTTCCATCCGTACCCAGATAAAGCTCCGTCCGGAGAACTGACATCCGCCGGACTCAGGTAAGTACGATACAGGAAGTATAGAAAATGACCCTGTCATCTTTCTTGCCTCCTTTGACGTCGATAGCTGACAATTGTTTTTCCCACTGATCAGCGGTCCGGGATTTCACATCTTCGAAGTCCATCTTTTTCCCAACGGGCACATTCCCAGGCTCGCCAGTTCGGAACTTAACGCAGACAGTCCGATACGGACTTCCACCGAACGTACCTTTTTGCCAAAGGTAAGGCAGGCAGTCGTCTCTTTCTGTTCTTCCAACTGGAAAGGCTGGCTGGTATTTAAGGAGAAATAGAGTTTGTAGCATCCATGTCCGCAGACGTTCTTTGCCTGTACATAGCCTTCGATGCAAGTTTCCGATATACGTTTGTAATGGCAGGTAGCTACGTCTTCAAACGTAGAGGCGAAGTCTATCCAAAGGGCAGCGGAAAGGCTTCGGGGAAATTTATAGCGTTCCACCGCCATGGCGTTGGTCGCTGTCAATTCAGTTTTGATACCATTGGTAAAAAGGCTGTCGAGTAATATCCGGGAGTTGCTTTCTCGGGACTTTTTAATATGCAATTCCTGTGAAGGAGCTACCGGACGAATGCGCAGGTTTCCTCCTCCGCCACTACATCCCACTCCGGAGAGGCGGTTGACAGAGATACCGGAGACTTTCGTCACTGCATAATCATAACCGGCATGGCTACGCGGATCATTATCCGGACACACACAAACCATTCCGAAAGGAGCGGCAGCGCCCGGAGCTACCTGTCCGTTATCACCGGAAGTACCGATAAACAAGTTGACATACTTTGTATTTTGTGCAACTGACGATGTCATGATAGATAACACGACTAAAAAGAAGGGCATACCATCTGCTTCGGTTGTTTTTCATGCTTCTAAAATAGTATCATCCTGTCACTCTTCGCTACGCTCTGAATGACAGGATAGGATAAACTAATGATATAATATACTTATCTTTAATTCTTGTTTACAGAGAACTTAAAGATACACTGACTCATATATTTCTCGCCCGGACGAAGTACTGCCGAAGGCCATTCCGGTTTATTGGACTATCGGGGTAGTGCTGGGTTTCCAAACAAACGGAAGCACGCTGGTTGTAAGTGATACCTTTCTTTCCGGTCAGTGTGCCATCAAGGAAGTTGCCGGCATAAACCTGAATACCCGGTTCGTTAGTATATACATCGAGTACGATACCAGTCAGCGGTGATTCGAGAGTAGCACACTTACGGGTAATGTCGCCCTTAGTATTCAATACCCAGTTATGATCGTAACCTTTACCATACTTCAACTGTACGAAATCGTAGTCATTGATACGTGCGCCTACCGGAGTCGGAGTGCGGAAGTCCATCGGAGTTCCTTCAACCGGAGCGATCTCGCCTGTAGTCATGAAGGTACTGTCTACCGGAGTATAATAGTCAGCATCAATTGTCAGCAGATGCGCCTCATTACGGGCTGCGTCTCCGTCAAGATTGAAGTAAGAGTGGTTAGTCATATTCACAATGGTCGGCTTGTCGGTTTCCGCTTCGTAACGGATATCGATCGCATTATCGTCATTC
>VOFG01001265.1_pt1 | contig 20000 bp, 35 predicted proteins | sample 5384171 | NCBI WGS metagenome assembly VOFG01 (sample SAMN12384726, study PRJNA508395) | human gut metagenome | isolation source: healthy gut F | host: Homo sapiens
TTCTCGCCGGAACGCGGGCAGGGCAGAATCTCAACGCCTTTGCCACACGCTCCATCGAGCAGAGCTACGAATAAAACAGAACAGCCTGAAAGGGCGCACCGCATTTGCGGTGCGTCTTTTTTTTGACGGCGCGGCTGCAAAAAGGTTACATTATGTAAATCAGATTAAGGCATTATGTCAATTCCCTTTCGCACCTTTATGCGGCGAAGTGCTTCATTTTCAAATGGACTATAATCTGGAAAAATCGAAAAAAATATTGCAATCAGACGGATAGAAACAGCTGTGGAAAACTTGTGTACAGTGTGAATAAGTTGTGCGGTGCAGCTTGCGTGTTATGATTACGGTAAACTATAAGAAAAACCTGTGCCGGAATAAATCGGATGGCCTGTACATACGCTGTAGCAAAAAGGGGGACGAACATATGGGAAAGAAAAAGGCAGCTCGGAGCGTGCCTGCGCATGTAATCGGGAGCGCGGCAGAGCTGGGCTTCCTGCTTGCGTTGACGGCGGTCATGTCTGCGCTCACGCTGAGCGGTGCGATCGGGCAGGGGAGTATCCGGGCGGCGGCTTGTGCGCCAATGCACTGGCTGCTTTGCAGGGAGCCTGATTGCGGCAAGGGGCTTTTTCGCAGCGGCTTCTTTCGATGACGTTGGCGCGTGGGCGGGTATTTGCTTGTGCTGCTGCTTGGCAATCTGCTGTTTGTGAGCGCGCCGCCGGATGGCGTGCTTTGGGTTGCGGCGCCTGCGCTGGCGGCATCGACGCTGGCGTGTCTGCTGGTCAGCGGGAAGCCGAAACGCGGAAGGCGCCGCCGATGAAAGAAATCCTGCATCCTGCAGAATAGTAAATTGTATTTACATAATGAATCACGCGCACGCAGGAAATCCTTCATAAACCATATTTGGAACCACTGCGCCGCAAACGCCACCAGATGTTGTAGAGATTCCGGAAAAGTTCGATTTTCGGACAACTCTGAGTTGCTAATTTTACATAATACCATTGACATAACACTTTGTCATAATTTACAAAGATTTCGAAAAGTTCGGATTTTTCTTGAAATCTCAAGCGATTTGCGGTATAGTAAGGACACTTCCCGGATTTGCCATTGGTAGAAATAACGCGGATTTCATAATTTACTTCTTTTCTCCGGGAATACGCTGCGGCGTGCGTTTGCCCGACTTGTCCGGCAGAAAAAACCTGCATGCGCCCGTTTGCTTTGATGCACACCACATCTTGTGGTCGGCGGGCGCTGCGGCGGCTATTGCAGCTGGTTTGCACGGTTCTATGCACGAGCGCCGCAAGTTTGGAAGGTCAGAGCCATGGACAACATCATTGCCAGATACGAAGACTACCTCATCCACACCAAACACGCCTCTGCCAACACCGTCTCGTCTTACATGCGGGACATCCGGCAGTACGCGTCATATCTGTCCGGCATTGACGTTGACGTGCTCGAAGCCGATCAGAGCGTGGTCAGCGCCTACATGCAGTGGCTGCAGTCGATCGGAAAATCTCCGGCGACCGTCTCGCGGTGCCTGGCGTCGCTCAAGAGTCTGTATCTGTTTGCGCTCAGCGAGGACGAGATCGAGCAGAATCCGGTACATAACATCAAGCTCGAGAAGGCCGAAAAGAAGCTGCCGCAGATTCTGACCGGCAAAGAGGTCGAGCTGCTGCTCGAGCAGCCGCGCACCAGCGACATGAAGGGCTGCCGCGACAAGGCGATGCTCGAGGTTTTGTATGCAACCGGCATTCGCGTCAGTGAGCTGATCAACCTGAACGTGGACGACGTGAGCATCACGGGCGGCTTCATCCGCTGCGAGTCCGGCGGCAAGACGCGCATTATTCCGCTCTACCCCGAGGCGGTGCAGGCGCTTCACACCTACATGGACGACGTGCGGCTCAAAATGCTGGCAACGCCGTCGGAGCATTCTCTGTTCGTAAACGTGTCCGGTGAGCGCATGAGCCGGCAGGGCTTCTGGAAAAATTATCAAATACTACCAGGAGAAGGCGCAGATCGACAAGGACATCACGCCGCATACCCTGCGGCACAGCTTTGCCGCGCATCTGCTGGAGAACGGCGCGGACCTTCGGTCCATTCAGGAGATGCTTGGTCACAGCGACATTTCCTCTACACAGGTCTACGCGCACCTGGTCAAGCAGAATCTCAAATCTGTCTACAACAAATATCATCCGAAAGCATAAAGAGCCCGCGCAGTCCGGTCGGATTGCGCGGGCTTTGGGCATAATCCGCAAAGCGCGCCGCAGCTTTTGCTGCGGCGCGCCGTTTCGTTATAGAATGTCTTTTTGAATTTCTGCGAGGCTCTTTCCGGTTTTCCGCGCGATTTCTGCAAGATCTTCAAACTCGGCTTTCTCGCGCCGCACGCCGTAGCCGGAGGAGACTTTATACGGACGGAACCGTCAGGCGTCGGAACGGTCCGGCTTTCGCGCGCAAGCGTATAGCGGCGGAAGACGGCTTCACGCACGCCGAGAGTCGTCGTGTGCCGGAACAGAAGCGCGACCATTTTCTCGCGGTCTTCCGGTCTGCACATGCACGTGAGCAGAACGGCAGGGCGGTTTTTCTTCATGCCGACGCTTGTCCAGTACACATCGAGCGCGCCTGCGTCAAACAGCCGTTCCATCGCAAAGCCGAGACTTTCTCCGGTGCAGTCGTCGAGATTGCACAAAAGCTCCAGAATCTCCTGCGCGGGCGCATTCGTTTCTCCCAGCATTGCGCGCACGCAGTTGGCGGCGGGGAAATCCTTCGTCCCCATGCCGTAGCTGGTTTTGGACAGGCGCATGGCAGGCATGGCGCCAAACTCCCGTGACAAAATGGCGCAGCAGCGCCGCGCCCGTCGGCGTGCAGAGCTCGCCGGAAACTGCGCCGCCGTAGATCGGAACGCCTTCCAGCAAAAGTGCCGTTGCGGGCGCGGGGACCGGCAGGATGCCGTGGGCGCAGCGGACCTGCCCGCAGCCGACATGTACATTGAGCAGAAAACTTTCTCCGCAGAGAGAAGATGCATGAGAAGGCACACGCCGACCACGTCTGCCAGAGCGTCCAGCGTGCCGACCTCGTGGAAATGAATCTGATCGACGGTGGTCCCGTGGACCTTCGATTCTGCGTCGGCAATCAGCCGGTAGACCGCCAGCGCATCAGTTTGCACCGCCTGCGGCAGGTCCAGATGCGACAGCAGGTGTTCGATGTCATGCAGCCCCGTGTGATGGTGCGTGTGTTCATGACCATGACCGTGTTCCTGCTCGTGCAGTGCGTCCAGCTCTTCTTCGCCATGCACCAGAACCTTCATGTGTGTGCCCGTGATGCCGCATTTGACGGCGGGCTCGGCGGTAATCTCAATGCCCAGAAGACCGAGCGCGCGCATGGCATCGAGAAACGCGGGCTTGTCGTCCAGCAGCTCATACAAAGCTGCCATCAGCATATCGCCTGCCGCTCCCATCGAGCAGTCCAGATATAAAACTCTCATATACGAAACCTCTAGTAAACCTCGTAGCGTTCTGCGCCCGCAGGCGCGAAAGAAAATGTCGATCCTGTTTGAAAGGTTATGTGCCTATATGGTTGATCATGCTGGCAAGATAGCCTGCGCCGAAGCCGTTGTCGATGTTCACGACGCTCACGCCGCTGGCGCAGGAGTTGAGCATCGCAAGAAGCGCTGCCACGCCGCCGAAGCTTGCGCCGTAGCCCACGCTGGTCGGCACCGCAATGACCGGGCAGTCGGCAAGCCCGCCGATGACGCTTGCAAGCGCCCCTTCCATTCCGGGCAATTGCGACAATCGCCTGCGCCTGCATGACATCGTCCGTGTGAGACAGCAGTCGGTGAAGCCCCGCGACACCCACATCGTAGAGCCGCACAACCTCATTTCCGAGCGCCTCAGCGGTAAGCGCCGCTTCCTCGGCGACGGGCTGGTCGCTCGTGCCGCCGGTTGCAACGACGATTTTTCCGCGCCCGGTCGGCTCCGGCATCGTGCCCGCTATGCCGACGCGCCCGAGCTCATAATAGGTAAGCGGCAGCTGCGGCGTGAGAAAGTCTGCCGCCTCTTTGGAAAGCCGTGTGATCAGGACAGTCTTCTGCCCGTGATGGAGCATCGCCTGTGTGATTTTGAGAATCTGCTCCGGCGTTTTGCCCGCACCGTAGATGACCTCGGCAGCGCCCTGCCGCAGCGCGCGGTGATGATCGAGCTTCGCAAAGCCCAGATCCTCAAAGGGAGCTTCCTTGAGCTGTAAAAGCGCGTCTTCGACTGAGCGTTCGCCTGCAGCGACCGCCTGTAAAAGCTGCCTGATTTCCGATTGCTCCATGCTTACCTCCCCTTGAGATCCAGAAGGACGGTTTCAAAATACGGTCTCATGTTTTCCAGAATTTCAGAACGGCGGGTAAGCGCCTGCTGCATCTGTGCGGGCTTGAGCTGCACGCGCGCCGCGTCATGGAACACACGCACGCGAAAATCCGTAAAGCCGAGCGAGAACAGCGCCTGCTCCGCGCCTTCCACGCGCGCGAGAAGCTCGTTTGTAATCCTTTGCCTGGTCGGAATGCGCGTGACAAGACAGGCATACGCCGGCTTGTCCCAGGTAAATAGCCCTGCCTCGCGGGAAAGCTCACGGATCTGCGGCTTGGTAAGTCCGCACAGGCGCAGCGGCGAGAGCACATGAAGCTCGGAAAGCGCCTGCATGCCGGGGCGGTCGCCTGCTTCGTCCGAGGCGTTGGTGCCGTCGAGCAGGACGGTGTATCCATCCTCCAGCGCCCGCTTCTGAAGCGCGCCAAACAGCCCCTGTTTTGCAGTAGTAGCAGCGGTTGGCAGGGTTTTTTGCAACGTCCGGATTTGCCAGCGCGTCGAGCTCGATGATCGAAAGCTCCGCGCCAAGCTGCGCGCACAGCCGCTTTGCGTCTTCCAGTTCGAATGCAGGCTGGAACGCGGTTTTGATAAAATACGGGCGTACCTCCGCACCGGCGCTTATACCGGCATAGAGCAGGTATGAAGAGTCCACGCCGCCGGAAAAACCGAGCGCTGATTTCGGATGCTGCCTGAAAAATTCCTGTAGTGTCATAGCGATGCCTCTTGGTCATTAGAAAATCGTTTTTTCAATTATAGCGAAAAAACGCATGTAGCGCTAGAGCAAAAGCCGGCAAAAGCGGTAGGCTTGTCAGGAAGAAAATGCAGCCGCCTGCGGCATATTCGGGTTGGCTATCCAATAGACTGTGGTGGGAGGGATGAACGATGGCGGCGTTTCAGGAAATTCTGGACGTGCTTCCGGCGCGCTACCGGACACTGGATGTTTCGAATGTGCAGGAGCTTCGGCTGCGCGCGGGGCAGTCTCCGGCAGTGGTAGAAAACGGCGCCGAGCGGCGGCTTGCGGGGCTGGTGCGGCAGGAGGAGCTTTCGGAGATTTTGCAGCGCGCGACGCAGCAGTCGGCATATGCCTGTACGCAGAGCCTGCGGCAGGGCTTTGTGACGCTTCCGGGCGGGCACCGCATCGGCGTGTGCGGAAGCGCCGTGGTCAAAAACGGGGAGCTGGCTGGCTATCAGGCGCTCAGCTCTCTTTGCATCCGTTTTGCACGCGATGTGCGCATGGACAGCGCGCGGCTGCTTCCGAATCTCACCGATTCGTGCCTGATTCTCGGCGCGCCGGGCGCGGGAAAGACGACGCTGCTGCGCGCGTGCATCCGGGCGCTGTCGGAAAGCGGTCAGCGCGTGAGCGTCTGCGATGACCGGGGCGAAATTTCTGCCATGACGCAGGGAACGGCGCAGTTTGACCTCGGACCGCAGACGGATATTCTGACGGGGCTATCCAAGGACGAGGGCATGCTGCTTCTGCTGCGAGCAATGAATCCCATGTGGATTGCCGCAGACGAAATTACGGCGCACAGGGACTTAGCCGCGATGGAAACCATCAGCTACTGCGGGGTCAGGCTCCTTGCCACGGCGCACGCAAAGGATGAACGCGAGCTGCGCCTGCGCCCGCTTTACCGGGAACTGCTGACGCTCGGTATGTTCCGGCGTATGTTTGTCCTGCTGCCGGACAGGCAGTTTCGCTGTGTGGAGGTGAAAAACGAATGATCCGAATGATTGGCGCTGCGCTGGTTGTACTCTCGTCCGGCGCGGTGGGCTTCGGCTTTGCACGCGCGGTGAAGCTGCAATGTGCGCAGCTCGAAGGGCTTTTGTGGGCGCTCGATACGATGCAGAGCGAAATGTCGGCGCGGCTTACTCCGCTGGCGCAGCTTTTCTCGGGGCTTTCCGCCTGCCGGCAGAAGGATGTCGCGGCTTTTTTTGCGGAAGCCGGAAGGGCGCTGTCTGCGCAGCCTTACTGCACAGTGCCGGTCTGCTTCAAACGGGGCTTTCAGCAGGCGAGGGGCTTTCGCCCAGGAGACGAGAGTGTGCAGGCGCTCTACGGGCTTTCCCTGAACCTCGGAAGGTTCGATCTGGAATCGCAGCTTGCCGCAATCGAACGGACGAAGGCAAGCGTCACGGCGGCGCTGTTAGCCCTGCAGGGGCAGAAGCGTGCGCGGTGCAGAAGCTATGAGACCATCGGCATCTGCGCGGGACTCGCGCTTGCCGTCATGCTGTTGTAACGATGGATATTGATCTGATTTTTAAAATTGCCGCGGTCGGCATCATTGTTTCAATTCTCAATCAGGTGCTTGTGCGCTCCGGGCGCGAGGAGCAGGCGACGATGACGTCTCTTGCCGGGCTTGTGGTGGTGCTCATGATTGTCGTGCAGCGCATTGCGGAGCTGTTTGACCTGGTAAAGACGCTGTTTCGGTTTTAGCAATGGAGATCTATGTGAAAATTGCCGCGTGCAGCGTGGTTTGTGCGCTTCTGTGCGCGGTGCTGAAGCCGCACGAGGGGCGCGCTGGCGCTGGCGGTTTCCGTTCTTGCGGCGGCGGGCGCGGCAGTGGCAGCGCTGGGGCTGTTATCTCCGGTTCTGGAATTTTTCGAAAAGCTGCTTTCCTTCACGGGTCTGTCGTCCGCGGTATTCTCGCCGCTTTTGAAGACCGTAGCGATTGCGCTTCTGGGGCAGATCGCAGGTGCATTCTGTCAGGATGCAGGACAGGGGCACTCGGGAAGATGGTCGAGCTGTGCGGGACGGTGCTGTGCCTTTGCACGGCGCTGCCGCTGGCAACGATGCTGCTCGAGCTTCTGCAGGAGTTGGGAGGCGGCGGATGAGAAAGCTTGTACTGGCGCTCAGTGTGCTGCTGCTCTTGATTACGCCCGCTCTGGCGCGCGAGCCGGAGGAAGCGGCAATGCCGGACTTCGGCGCGCAGGCGCTGGAGCAGGCGCTCGACGGACAAACGCGGGAGGCGCTGGGCGATGTGTCGGCAGCATCGGTCGGAGATTTTGCCACGCAGCTCTGGAACATCGTAACCGATGCGCTGTCAAACGCCAATCTGGCGCTGCGGTCGGCACTTTTCTCGGCAGGAAAGGTTCTGGCAGCGGGAATCCTGTGTGCCTTTGCTTCCGGTGCGCAGGAAGACCCCGGCGCAAAGCAGCCTGCTCAGATTGCGGGGGCGTTTGCCATCACGGCGCTCTGCACGCGCGACGCACAGTCGATGATTGCACTGGCGCGCGAGACGATTACGAAAAATTTCGGACTTTACGGCGCTGCTGCTTCCAGTGCTCTCGTCGAGCCTTGCCGCTTCCGGCGGGAGCGTGAGCGCGGGGACGCTGCTGGCAGGCGGATCATTTGCAATGAGTCTACTGACAAAGCTTGCATCCGGCGTGCTGATTCCGCTGGTGTATCTCTATATTCTGCTGGCGACTGCCGAAAGCGCGACAGACGGCGGCGGACTCGGAAAAATCCGGGAGCTTTGCGGGTGGGCAGTGCGGCTGAGCGTGAAGGGGCTGTGCGCGGTCTTTACGGCGTATTTGAGCCTCAGCCGCGTACTGACCGGTTCTGCGGACGCGATGGCGGTGAAGGCGGCGCAGGCAGCGTTTTCGGGGATGGTGCCGGTCGTCGGGTCGATTCTCTCCGATGCGTCGGAGTCTTTGCTGGCAAGTGCGGGGCTCATTCGCAGCGCGGCAGGGGCGTTCGGGATGCTGGCGGTTCTGGCGATGGCGCTTGCGCCGTTTGCGCGGCTGGGGGCATTTTATCTGGCGCTGCGGCTGGCAGGGGCAATCGGCGCGGACGCGGTCAGCAAGGCGCATGCGGGCTTGATTTCCAATCTCGCCTCTGCCATGGGCTACATGCTCGCCATTGCGGCAAGCACGCTTTGGATGAGCCTTGTGTCTTCGGCATGTTTCTTTTTGAAGGCGGTGGGCGGATGATGGATGCAATCCGGAAGTATCTGATATCTCTTTGCGCGGCGGCGCTTTTGTGTGCGCTTGTGCGCGCGCTCGTGCCCGGCGGGCGGATGAAAAAGCTCTGCTCGCTGCTGTGCGGCATTTTTCTGATGACGGCAGCGCTGTCCGGCATTTCCGGCTGGCAGCTGTCCGATTTTGCGCAGGAGCTCTCGAAAATGCAGGTTGCTGCCGAGCAGGCGCGCACGGGTGTGGAAATCCGCAATCGCGAGGCGCTGTGCGCCATCATAAAGAGCAAAACGGAAGCATATATATGGGACAAAGCGCAGGAGCTTGACCTGTCGGTCAGTATCGAGGTAATGGTCGAGGCAGACGGCAGCTATCCGTATCCGTCCGGCGTGCAGATCACCGGCGCGTTTACCCCGCAGCAGCGAAAGACTCTGGAAGCTTACATCGAAGAAAACCTTGCCATCGGGAAGGAGCGGCAGATTTGGACGAACAAATGAAAACAGACGGCTTTCAAGCGACTTACAGCGCGCAAAGGCGGCACTGGAGCGCTTCCGCCTGCCGCTTCTGATTCTCGCTGGGGGGGATTTTACTGCTGCTGCCGTCCGGCGGAACCGGAAAGGCGGCGCAGGATGCACCGTCGCCGGCGCAGCAGACGCAGCCGGCAGACGATATGCGGCAGGCGCTCGCGGCTGCTTTCCTCGATGGAAGGCGTCGGGCGGGTGGAGCTGCTGCTGACAACCACCGGCAGCGATGAGGTGTTTTATCAGACGGATGTGCGCCGGTCCGGCGAGACAAGCGAGGAAACCACCGTCTTTTCCGCCAATCAGAGCGCGCAGAAAACGCCCGTCGTCACGAAAACGAAGAAGGCGTCCTACGCGGGTGCCGTCGTGGTCTGCGACGGAGCAGACAGCGCAGTGGTCCGGCTGCGCATTGTGCAGGCAGTTTCCGCCCTCACGGGGCTTGGGAGCGATAAAATCAGTGTCATCAAAATGAAGCAGAGCTAGGAGGATGGAATATGAAAATCTGGAAACGTAACGCGGTGATTGCAACGGTGCTGCTGTTCATCTGTGCGGGCGTCTATCTCAACTGGTCGTATAACAACCGGCAGAAGACGCCAGATCTGACGGACACGCTGAACGCCGAGCAGGTGATGGGGAAACAAGCCTGCAGCTGAACGATGCGGCAGAACCGGTTTCTCTGGAGGAGACTTCGACAGACGACTATTTTTGCGCAGGTCCGGCTCAGCCGGCAGTCCTCGCGCGACAGCGCGGTCGAGCTTCTCGAGCAGACGATTGCCTATGACGAGGGAACCGCTGTCGGCGACACCGCCTCGCAGACGCTGAACCGGATTGTCGGCACCGCGCTCAGCGAGGCGCAGATTGAAAGCCTGATCATTGCCAAGGGCTTTTCCGATTGCGTGACCTACATGGCGGACGACACAGTCAGCGTCGCGGTTTCCGCACCTGCCGAGGGCTTGTCGACGGCGGATGTGGCACTCATTTCCGACGTTGTGACCCCGCAGACCGACTATGATCTTTCGCAAGTGCGCGTGATTGAGGTCAAGGCGCAGTAAAAACAGGTTGAAATTCCGGAAGTTTGTGGTACAATGTTCGCATAAGCACCGAAACCCGGAGGTAATACGATGGCTGAAAACAAAGAATACTATACCCAGGAGATGGAAAACGGCTCGATTCAGATTTCCGAGGACGTGGTTGCGTCTGTGACCGGCATGGCGGTTCTCGAGGTCGAGGGCGTGTGCGGTCTGTCGAGCTCCATCGGGACGGATATCGCCGAGATGCTCGGTATGAAGACGCTTTCAAGGGAGTCCGGCTCTCCACCACCGAAACGGGCGCGCTGCGCATCGACTGCGACGTTGTCTCCAAGTTCGGGCAGAACATTTTGAGCTGGCGAAGAACGTACAGGAAAATGTCAAGTCCAGCGTCGAGTCCGTCACGGGCTTGCGCGTTGCTGAGGTCAATGTGACCGTCTGCGGCATTGCCCTGCCGAAGGACAGTAAAAATAATCGGGAAATAAACCCTTTGCCGGTGCGACAAAGGGTTTATTTTTTGCGAGCCGATCCTGTATAATAAATAATCATTTTGAAGAAGACCGCCGCAGAACGCGGCGAAGGAGAACTGTGATGACCAGATCGAACGCACGAGAGATTGCATGCCACCTTGTCTATGAGATGAACTTCAACGGCATTTCCGCCGACGAGGCGATGAACCTTCTGATGGACCCGGAGTATTATCCGACGCTTGCATCGGAAACCGAAATTTACGCCGAGCGTCCCTCGGGCAAACAGGCGGAGTATCTTGCCGGCGTGGTCCATGGCGTCGAGCGTGAGCGCGAAGCGCTCGAGGCGTTCATCGAGAAAAAACGCCATCGGCTGGAGCCTCGACCGCATTTCCAAGGTCGCTGTCGCGGTCATGGAGGTTGCCATGTACGAGTGTGAGCATGCAGACGATGTCCCCACTGCCGCTGCCATCAGCGAGGCAGTGGAGCTGACAAGAAAATACGAGGACGAGGACGTGGTGTCCTTTGTCAACGGTATCCTCGGAAAATACGCCCGGGAGGGTCTGGCGCAATGATGGTTCTGGGGTTGGATACCAGCAACTACACCACCTCTGCGGCTGCATTTGACGGCGTGAGCGGTAAAACTGCTCACGTCTTTTGGATGTCCGGGAAGGCGAGCTAGGGCTTCGGCAGTCAGACGCGCTGTTTTCCCATGTCAAGCGCCTGCCGGAGCTGGTAGAGAAGCTTTTTACAGAGATTTCGAGAGACGAAATCCGCGCTGTCGGCGCATCGACCAGACCCAGAGCGGTCGAAGGGTCATACATGCCCTGTTTTCTGGCGGGGTCCAGTCAGGCGCAGAATCTGGCAACGGTTCTGGGCGTGCCGTTTTATGCGTTTTCCCATCAGCAGGGGCACATCGCGGCTGCCTGCTGGTCTTCCGGGCGCATGGATCTGATGGATACGCCGCATCTGGCCTGGCACCTGTCCGGCGGAACGACGGAGCTGCTGCTCGTAACGCCCGGAAACAAAACGTGAACGCCGAAAAATCGGCGGCACGCAGGATATCTCTGCCGGTCAGCTCATCGACCGGACCGGCAATACGTTCGGGCTGCGCTTTCCGTCCGGCAAGGAAATTGACCGACTCAGCCGGGAGTCCGATTGCAAAGAGCGCTTCAAGGTCAAGCTGAACGGTCGACGTTTTCGTTTTCCGGTTTGGAAAACAAAATGCATGCGTTTTATGCGGCAACGGGCAGCCCTGCCGACACGGCAAAATATGTGCTCAACTGCGTCTGCTCATGTATCGTCTCGGTCACGCGCGAGGCGCTGAAGCAGTATCCGGGTTTTCCGGTGGTCTTCTCCGGCGGCGTTGCGTCCAACGCACAGCTGCGGCAGTCTTGCCGGGATTTTGAAGCGGTTTTCTCGCCGCCCGAGTTTTCCACCGACAACGCCATGGGCATTGCCGTTCTGACGTGGCTGCAGGGAGAGTAGACATGGAACGACAGATTCTGGACGTCAGCCAGGTCAACGAGTATATCAAAATCTCCTGGACGGCGACGTGCTTCTCGCGGGTCTGTGCATTCGCGGCGAGCTGAGCAACTACAAAATCTATCCCTCGGGGCACCACTATTTTACCCTCAAGGATGCAGGCGGTGCGCTGCGCTGCGTGATGTTCCGCTCCAGCGCGGCAAGACTGCGTTTCCGACCGGAAAACGGCATGAAGGTGCTTGCGATGGGAAGGATTACAGTTTTTCCGCGCGACGGCGCGTATCAGCTGTATTGCAGCGATGTAACGCCCGATGGCGTGGGCGATCTGTATGTCGCGTTCGAACAGCTCAAAGCGAAGCTGTCTGCCGAGGGACTGTTCGACGCGCAGTATAAAAAGCCGCTTCCGCCGTTTCCGCACCGCATTGCAATCATCACCTCCGGCGCTGGCGCGGCGATCATGGACATGCTGCGCATTCTGGGAAAGCGGTATCCTTTGAGCAAGGTCGTGATTCTTCCCGTGCGCGTGCAGGGGGCAGAAGCGCCGGCGGAGATTGCGGGCGCCATCCGGTATGCAAATAAAGTATCAGGTTGCGGATGTGATCATCACCGGGCGCGGCGGCGGTTCGATGGAGGATCTCTGGGCGTTCAACGACGAGCGCGTGGCGCGGGCGATTTTTGCGTCCGAAATTCCGGTCGTGAGCGCGGTCGGGCACGAGCCGGACGTGACGATTTCGGACTTTGTCGCCGATGTGCGCGCGGCAACGCCATCGAATGCGGCAGAGCTCGTCGCGCCGGACCAGAATGACCTGCGCGCATATCTTCTTTCCGCGCAGACGCGCATGGCGCAGGCGATGCAGAAGCGGCTCAAGCTCGACCGGAAAACGCTCGACGGCTTGAAAAATCGTCGGGTGCTGCAGTCGCCGATCAATTATGTAAACGAAAAACGATTGCTGCTGGACCACAGCGCGCAGCGCCTCGGTGCGGCGGCGCAGCGAAATCTGGCAGGGCAGAAGCAGCGCTTCATCCATCTGACGGCGAAGCTCGACGCGCTGAGCCCGCTCAAGGTCCTTGCGCGCGGCTACAGCGTGGTTTTAACCCCGGACGGTCGCGTGGTACAGCGCGCCGGGCAGGTGCAGATCGGAGATCAAGTTGACATAAAACTACATCAGGGGAGCTTCACCGCTTCCGTGACGCAAATCCAGGAGGAACGCAATGGCGAAGAAATCACAGAGCTTTGAACAGTCGATCACGAGACTTGACGAAATTGTCCGCCAGCTTGAGCAGGGGAATGTGCCGCTGGAGGATGCGCTCAAGCTTTTTCAGGAGGGCACGGCGCTGGTAGATACCTGCGGCAAGCTGCTGGACAAGGCGGAGCTGGAGGTCGTGAAGCTGATGAAAACCGCCGATGGCACACCGGCAGAAACGGAGTATGAACGAGATGACGTTTAAAGATGTGATGGAAGGCTATCAGAAAACCGTCGAAGCGTATCTGCAGACGCTTTTTGCGGAAGACGCGCCGCAGAAGCAGCTGTTTGACGCCATGCGCTACAGTCTCCTTGCCGGCGGCAAGCGCATCCGGCCGATGCTGTCGCTGGAATTCTGCCGGATCTGCGGCGGCGACACGGAAAAAGCAATGCCGTTTGCGGCGGCAATCGAGATGGTTCATACGTACAGTCTGATTCATGACGATCTTCCCTGCATGGACAACGACGACTACCGGCGCGGCAGACTGACAAACCACAAGGTCTTCGGCGAGGCGAACGCAGTTCTGGCGGGCGACGCGCTGCTGACGGCGGCGTTCGGGCAGCTGGCGCGTGCGGAGCTTCCGGCGGAGCGGATCGGGAAAGCCGTGGCGCTTCTTTCGCAGCGCGCGCGGGAGAATGCGGCATGGTCGGCGGGCAGGTGCTGGACCTGGCTGGCGAGCAGCTGGTTCTGACGGAAGAAGAAATTTACAATGTCCACCGGCTCAAAACCGGCGCGCTCATTTCCGCAGCCTGCCAGCTCGGCGTGATTGCCGCGGGCGGCACGCAGGAGCAGCTCGATGCGGCAGACCGCTACGCGGAGGCGCTGGGGCTTGCGTTCCAGACCAGAGACGACATGCTGGACGTTCTCGGCGACGCCGGAAAAATGGGAAAAGCGACCGGCATGGACGAAAACAAGAACACGTTTCGTGCGGCTCTATGGCGTGGGCGCCTGCTCACGGCTCATTGAAAAAGGAAACGCAGAAATCGATCGAAGCGCTCGGCGTGTTTGAAGACTCCGATTTTTTAAAGGAGCTTTCGATGAAGCTTGCCATCCGCGAATGCTGACGCTGACAAAAGGACTCTCTTTGGAAAAAGAGAGTCCTTTTGCTGCTGCGTTCATAGAATATTATTGAATATCGGCTTGTATATGCATTGAATTCATGGTATAATATGCGGAGCTTGCGCGGCTTGGCGCCTTTGCCTTCCGCGCGGCGAACGATGGCGCAGTATCCTAGTCAGCCTGCCGGTTTCGAGGAAGGGCCTAAAAATCCTTTAAAGGGCACATCTGTGAAGCCCCTGGTGTCTGCTTCTTACGCCCAGTCTGGGGTGGATGCTGGGGGGAGGCAACTTTGCCTGCGGCGGTCGGGCGCGTTTCAATGGCATGAAATGAGCGACCCGCCCGCTGTGGAGACCGGATCTCGTGCAGCGGCGTACTCCCTTTGTGGTCAACGACCGTTGTACGGTACCGGCTTGAACCTGCATTGCGGTGCTACCCGGCTTTTACGCCGTGAACGCTGTGTGCAGCGTAGCCTGCCTTGCGTGGACAGCTCGGGGAAAGGCGCGCCGACACCTTCGAAAAACGAGGGCAAACGCGCTTCTGGAAACACTGTCTGCAAAAGAGGATTAGAACCGGAAGAAAGCTGTTGTGGAAATCACCTAGGCTGTCGAAAGGGCAGATCTGGGATTGCGGTACGGACTCAGTGGCAATCGGGTACCGGCATCGGCAACGAGCCGGCCCGGGCATGAAAGGAAACCGCCTCTTCGGCGACGGGAGGCTGCCCGGGTGGAAAACAAACCCGACCTAAGCCGTAAGATTAACCAGATCTGCTGCCATCAAAAAGACTATTGAAAATTTTGCAATTTTTCAATGCGGTACATGTGAAAGCTCAGATTATGTAGGAGATAAACGATTTGGCTGCGCAGAAAAACAGCAAGGCGCCGAAGAAGCAAGGTCCGGATTGGCGCTGGATTTTACGATTTTTTTCATAACCGTCCTGATTTCGGCGGTGATGTCTCTCATATCGACCAATTTACTCTCAAGCGCGACGCTCGGTGTGTCGTTCGTGATTCTCATCTGCATCATTGCCATCGGCATTGTGTTTGATATCATCGGCGTTGCGGTGACGGCGGCGGACGAAACGCCGTTTCACTCGATGGCGTCGCGCAAGGTGCCGGAAGCGACGCAGGCGCTGAAGCTGATCCGAAACGCCGGGCGCGTGTCGTCGTTCTGCAACGACGTCATCGGCGATATCTGCGGCGTCATTTCCGGCTCTGCCGCGGCGACCATTGCTGCGCGTGTGCTGGCAATGCATCCGGGCATGCGCGAGATCGTTCTGACGCTTGCCATGTCGGCGCTGGCGGCGGGGCTGACCGTCGGCGGAAAGGCATGCGGCAAATCCTTTGCCATCGATTCCAGTACAAGCGTCGTCCGCACGGCGGCGATGGTTCTGCATTTTTTCCATACCATTCCCGAAAAACTCCGTCCGAAACGCAGGCGGTAAAGCGGGCGTTGTGGTTATGAGGTACGTATGATTTTAGAGAAAATTCATACCAGAGCGGATCTTCTGGCGCTGACAGACGCCGAACAGGGGCAGCTTTGCCGGGAAATCCGCGAGTTTCTGGTTCGCCATGTTAGCCGGACCGGCGGACATCTGGCGTCGAATCTTGGCGTTGTGGAGACGACGCTTGCCATCGAGCGCGTGTTCGACACGAAAAAAGGACCGGCTTGTCTTTGATGTCGGTCATCAGAGCTATGTTCACAAGCTGCTCACCGGACGCGCAGAAGGCTTTGACCGGCTACGTCAGTTCGGCGGTATGTCCGGCTTTCCGGACCCGGCGGAGAGCATCGCAGACGCTTTTATCGCCGGGCATGCATCCAACGCCGTTTCGGTCGCGCTCGGCATGGCGCGGGCAAGGACGCTGGAAAAGCAGGACTACAGCGTTATCGCCCTCGTCGGAGACGGCGCGCTTACAGGCGGGCTTGCCTACGAGGGACTTAACAACGCGGGCGCGAGCCGGGAGCCTTTGATCGTGATTCTCAACGACAACGGCATGTCCATCACGCCGAACGTCGGCGCAATTTCCCGGCATCTGGCGAAGGTCCGCCTGCGCCCGGACTATCTGGGCTTCAAGCTCCGCTACCGCGCCTTTACAGCAAGGATTCCGGGCGGCAGAAAGCTCTATCAGTTTACTCACAAACTAAAAAGAACGCTTCCGCAGAAGCGTTCTGGGCACAAATCTGTTTGACAGCCTCGGCTTTACCTATCTCGGACCCGTCGACGGGCACGATGTGCAGAAGGTCGAAGAACTTCTGAAAATCGCAAAGGCACTGCATGAGCCGGTGCTGCTGCACCTGATCACCAAAAAGGGCAAGGGCTATGAGCTGGCGGAAAAAATGCCGGCGGCATACCACGGCGTCGGAAAGTTCGACCCGGCATTGGGCGCCAGCGCCGTTCACAAGCCGTGCTTTTCCGATGTCTTCGGGCAGACGCTGACGGAGCTCGCGCTGGAAAACCCGCGCGTCTGCGCGATCACCGCTGCCATGCGCGACGGAACGGGGCTGAAAACTTTCTCGGAAACCTGCCCCAAGCGGTATTTTGATGTCGGCATTGCCGAAGAGCATGCGCTGTCTATGGCATGCGGCATGGCGAAGCAGGGTCTCATTCCGGCAGTCGCGATTTACTCAACATTTTTGCAGCGCTCGTTTGACATGCTGCTGCACGATCTGGCGCTTTTGCAGCTGCACGTGGTGCTGGGCGTCGACCGCGCAGGTCTCGTCGGAGAAGACGGCAGAACACACCACGGCATGTTCGACGTGGGCTATCTTCGTCAGGTACCGGGCATGAAAATCTACTGTCCGGCAAGCTTTGCGGAGCTTCGCCGCATGCTCCGGCAGGCGGTGCTCGAGGACAAAGGACCGGTCGCTGTGCGTTATCCGAGAGGCGGCGAGGGAAACTATCAGACGGACAAGGCGCAGTCGCTTTTAAAAGAGGGCAAAGACTGCACTGTGATCACCTATGGTACGACAATCAACGCCGTTCTCGAAGCGGCGGAAGGCTGCGAAAAAGAGGGACTTTCCGTCGAGGTGTTGAAGCTTGCGACGATTGCGCCGCTGGATTTTGCGGCAGTCGAAGCGTCCTGCCGCAAGACCGGGCGGGTGCTGGTGGTGGAAGAAACATCCAATCACGGCTGCGTTGCCGACGAGCTTTTTGCGCGCCTGCTGCAAAGCGGCGTCACGGGACGCTTCTGCAAGCAGAATCTCGGAGACGGCTTCATCCGCCACGGCGCGATGCAGGATTTATATGCGCTGGCGGGGCTGACCGCGCAGGCGCTGCGGGATAAAATCCGGGAGGTATGTCATGAAGCATAAGGAGCGGCTGGATGTGCTGCTGGTGAGCCTGGGGCTTGCCGAGTCGCGGGCAAAGGCGCAAGCGACGATTATGGCGGGTGAGGTCTATGTGAACGGGCAGAAAGCGGACAAGTCCGGTATGGAAGTTGACATAACATCAAATGTTGAGGTGCGCGGCAGTGCCTGCCCGTATGTCAGCCGCGGCGGGTTGAAACTGGAAAAAGCGCTCCGGAACTTCGGCGTTGACCCGACGGGCTATGTCTGCAGCGACTCCGGTGCGTCTACGGGCGGATTTACCGACTGTCTGCTCCAACAGGGGGCGAGTAAGGTATTTGCCATTGATGTGGGCTATGGGCAGCTGGCGTGGAAGATCCGCTCTGACCCGCGCGTCGTTGTGATGGAGCGGACGAACATCCGCTACGTGACGCCGGAGGATCTGGGGCAGTCGCTCGATCTTTCCGTGATCGACGTGTCGTTTATCTCGCTTTCGCTGGTCCTTCCGGTGGTCAAAACGCTGTTAAAGCCAACGGGACAGGTTCTGTGCCTGATTAAGCCGCAGTTTGAAGCGGGCAGGGACAAGGTTGGCAAAAAGGGCGTCGTCCGCGACGCTGCGGTCCACGAAGAGGTGCTTCAGAACTTCATCTCCCTTGCAAAGTCGCTCGGTTTTACCATCCGCAATCTCACGTTCTCGCCCGTCAAGGGTCCAGGAGGGCAACATCGAATTTCTCGCGCATCTTTCCCTGCAGCCGGGGGAAGATTCCTATCCGCTTCCCGGTGATCTGGTTGCGCAGGCACACGCCGCGCTGAAAGGGTGATCAAGATGAAAATTGTTCTGACCCCGAATCCCTACCGGGACAAGCAGTTCCGCACGGTCCAGCAGGCAAGAAAGATTCTGGAAGGCTGCGGTGTGCAGACCGCCACGTGTCTGCCGTTCGACGTGGACCGGGACTATGAGCTGCCGAAGAGCATCGAATTTCAGGATCTGCACCGCGAGATCAAAAAGACGCTGACATGCTCATCTGCTTCGGAGGCGACGGCACGATTCTGCATGCCTCCAAGATTGCCACGGCGCATAATCTTCCGATTCTCGGCATCAACATCGGCACGATGGGCTTTATTGCAGAGCTGGAGGCAGGCGAGCTGGAGCTTTTTTGCGCAGGCTCCCTGCGGGCGACTATACCATCGAGCCGCGCAGCATGATCGACGTCACCGTCACCGGCGCGAACGGGCAGCGGCTTCTGCATGAGACGGCGCTCAACGACGCGGTCGTGACCAAGGGCGCGATTGCGCGCGTGGTGCAGGTTTCGGTCTACTGCGACAATGTCGAGGCGACGAGCTTCTCCGGCGACGGCGTCATCATTGCCACGCCGACCGGCTCCACCGCTTATTCCATGTCTGCTGGCGGACCGATCGTCGAGCCGCTGGCAAAAACCTGATTATTTCGCCCATCTGCGCGCACGCAATGCTGGCAAAGACGATCGTTGTTTCTCCGGAGCGCGTAATTTCCATCAAGATCGGAAAAATCGGCAGGCACAACGCCTACCTCTCCGTCGACGGCGGCAGAGCGTTCCGACTCAACACCGAGAGACGTCATCACCACGAAGGCTTCGCAGAAGGTGACGAAGCTGGTGCGGCTCAAGCAGACGAGCTTCTTTGAAATTCTCAACAAAAAATTTATCGACAGGCAGAGGTAACGCCATGAAATCAAAACGCCACGAGAAAATTCTCGAGCTCATCCGCGACAACGACATCGAAACGCAGGAACAGCTGCTGCAGCAGCTGCAGGAAAGCGGCTTCAATACCACGCAGGCAACCATTTCCCGGGACATCAAGCAGCTGCGCATCATCAAGGAGCTGGGACCCGGCGGAACGTACCGCTACAGCGCGACGGCAAAGCCTGTGGAGCATGCGTTTTCCTCCAAGCTCAATATCATCTTCAGTCAGTGCGTGACAAGCGTAGACTACGCGCAGAACATTATTGTCATCAAGACCCTGCCGGGGCTTGCAATGGCGGCCTGCTCGGCGCTTGATAAGCTGGATCTTCCGAGGTTCTCGGGACGCTCGGAGGAGATGATACGTGCATGGTCGTTCTGCGGGACGCTTCCTCCGCGGCAAGTATCTGCGCGGAGATCCGCAGCCAGATTACCATTCACGAAACCCGCGTATAAGCTTTGCGAGAGGAGAACCCGGCATGCTGAGCGTTCTGCATATTGAAAATATCGCCGTCATCGAGCAGGCGGAAATTCTCTTCGAGGGCGGCTTCAACGTTCTGACCGGTGAAACAGGTGCCGGTAAATCCATCGTCATTGACGCGATCTCGGCATTTTGGGCGAGCGCACGTACCGAGACGTCATCCGGACCGGCGCCAGCCGCGCGTTTGTGAGCGCAATTTTTACAAACATTCCGGAATACGACTGGTTTTCGAGAAAATCAGGTGGAGTTTCGACGCGTTTGCACGCGACGAACAGGAGTTCGAAGATATCAGCAGGCGTTTTCCGCCTGCAATCCGTCCGGCGGGAGATGCAAAAGCTCAGCATGGACGAGTCAGAAAAGCTGCGGCTTTAGAGACGCTTAATTTCGATTGAGGAAATCCGGGCAGCAAATCTTACGCCCGGCGAAGAGGAGCAGCTCAGGAGCGGGCGCAAGGTGCTCCAGAAC
>VOFG01001388.1_pt1 | contig 20000 bp, 31 predicted proteins | sample 5384171 | NCBI WGS metagenome assembly VOFG01 (sample SAMN12384726, study PRJNA508395) | human gut metagenome | isolation source: healthy gut F | host: Homo sapiens
GCACTGTGGAGAATAATAAGGAAGGCATGCGTTTTTTATGAGCAGGCTTTCCGGGAAATGGGCCTGAATGGATTCCCAGCCAGGGCAACTTTATCTGGTGGTGGGCCGGGCAAGCAGGTGTTCCAGGATATGCTTGCCAGGGGAGTCATCGTCGCGCGCAGGACGGTTGGACCTGCCGGAATGGATACGCATCAGCGTGGGCACTCCTGCGGAGAACGCCCGCTGCATTGAGGTATTGAAAGAGGTTCTTTAAACAGTTTTCCGTTTTTCGTGTCTCACCCTGCATGATGATCTCCCCGGAACAGTATATTGACGGTCTGGAATGGCGTTACGCCTGCAAAAATTGATCCTGAAGCCCGTCTTGAACAGCCCCACCTGGCATGCGCTGGCGGAAAGCCTGCGTCTCAGTCCCCTCCTCCCCTGGGGCTTCAGCTCTGGAAGTTTGTCGTCGTGACCAACAGGGAACTGAAGGCTCGCCTGCGGGAGGTTTCCTGGAACCAGTCCCAGGTGGAGGACTGTTCCCATTACGTGGTGCTGTGCTCCCCGGCGCGACGCCACCAGGCGGGATGTGGACCGTTACCTGGCCCAGATTGAATTCACGCGCCGACCCTCCGCTGAAAAACTGGCTTCCTCCGCCGATTTTATACCAGCTACGTGGAGGCTCTGGCTCCGGAAAAAGATGCATGCCTGGCTGGATTGCCAGGTGTACATTGCCTTGGGGTTCCTGCTCAGCGCCGCCGCCGCCCTGCGGGTGGATTCCTGCACGATCGGCGGCATGGACCGCGCCAAGGATGATGAGATCCTGGGCCTGGACGGTACGCCGTACCGCTCTGTGGTGGGGGTGGCTCTGGGCTACCGCGCCAAGGATGACGCTTATGCCCGCGAGGCCAAGGTGCGCTTTCCCGCCGGAGAGGTGATTGATATCCGCGCCTGATTTGATTTTTTGTCCGGAACGGGCCGCCCTAATAAGGGACGGCCCGTTCCCGTTTTTGCCGTGGGGGCGTTTTGCCGTCGTGCGGCATCTTTTTCCCTGAAGCCCGGGGCTCCACGTTTTTTATCTCGCCAACAACGGGTTCTTTGGGATAATAATTTATTGGAACAGGAGGGAAAGCCTCTCTTGGCCGACGGTTTTCCTTCATGAAGCCCGGCGCGCGGCAATCCGTTTGGGCGGAATGTCCGTCCCGCCCGGTTGAGAGAGGGAGAAATTCTTCCGCTTTTCTCCCTTTCTCTGCAAGAAAGGGGCGGCGGGCGCGTAGTTTTTGGAGCAAATCAGACATTTCCTTTTCTAAACAAGACTAAAACATGAAGAAAAACCTATTCCTGATGATCGCCGTTCTTGCCGCGTCTCCCGTGATGGGGCAGGACGCCAAGCAGATTGCGGATTCCCTTTCCATCCCTCCGGTGAAAGCCGGGCGAAGCAACTGCCCATGCCGAGCGTTTCCGGAGCCCAGATTAAATTGCTGGGGGCCGACTATGAGCAGCTCGTCAACAGTAAAGGCAAGATAGCCCCTGTTATTTCAGATACCCCCGTCAACGTCAGCTTCAAAGGTGACCAAGGACGGCAAGGAAGCCGTCAGCAAGGATTATGAAATCATGCTGCAGGCTCCTCAGGCCGCCCAGGGCAACCCCAAGCCGCGGATTATCCCGGAAATCCTGCAATGGAAGGGGGAGAGGGAGAATATAAGCTGGGGAATACGGTCACCATAGCATGCCCGGACAAGGAGCTGGGCAAATTGTTTGCGGCGGATATGGAAGACGTGCTGGGGAAGAAGGTCAAGCTTGTCGCCCCCGGGGCGAAGGCGGATATTTCCCTTTCCCTGTTGAAGGGCGGCAATCTGGGCAGGGAAGGATACCGGCTCCAGATTGCCAGGGACGGCGTCCGCCTTGGTGCGGCGGCTCCCACCGGCCTGTTTTGGGGCACGCGCACCCTGCTGCAGATGCTCCGCCAGACGCCCGGCAGCGTGCCCTGCGGCACGGCCGTGGATTTTTCCGCGCTACCAGCTCCGCGGGTTCATGCTTGATGTCGCGCGCACGCCTTACCCCCCTCAGTTACCTGAAGGACGTGATCCGCACCATGGCCTGGTACAAGATGAATGACCTGCACCTGGTCATCAACAACAACTATATTTTCCACGAACACTATGTGGACAACGGCCATGATCCGTTCAAGGAAAGCTATGCGGCTTTCCGTCTGGAATCAAAATGAAGGGAAAGGACGGAACGCCCCTGACAGCCAAGGATCTTTTTATACCAAGAAGGAATTTGCCGACCTGGTCAGCTATGCCAGAAAGTACGGCGTCAATATTGTTCCGGAGTTCGACACGCCGGGTCATGCCCTTTCCTTTACGCGCCTGCGGCCTGATCTCATTTATAAAGGGCCCATGAATCATGAGAAGCGCCGCTGCGAGATGCTGGACGCCGCCAACCCGGAAACGATCGACCTGGTGAGCAAGGTTTTTGATGAATACATGCTGAAGGATCCCAAGTTGGGCCGTCCCGTGTTCGCGGACTGCGGCGTGGTGCATGTGGGGGCGGATGAATTTTTATGGGGACAAGGAAGATTACCGCCACTTTGCAAACGCCGTGCTCAGCCATGCCCTCAAGCGCGGTTATACGCCCCGCATCTGGGGAAGCCTCAGCGCCAAGCCGGGCAAGACCCCGGTAGTCAGCAAAGGGGTCCAGATGAACCTTTGGAGCACCGGCTGGATGAAAGCATGGGAAGCCGTCAACCAGGGCTATGATGTGATCAATACGAACGATGGAGCCCTTTATATCGTTCCTTTTGCCGGCTACTACCGGATGGACAGAAACCATAAGGGGCTGTACAATAACTGGATTCCCAACCGCATCGGCAATGAAACGCTGCCTTCCGGGCATCCCCAGCTCCTTGGGGGCACCTTCGCCGTCTGGAATGATGAAACGGACATTATGCATACGGGGTACGCGCCTTATGACATTTGGGGATCATTTCCGGTTCCATGGACGTGCTCAGCCAGAAACTGTGGGGAACCGCCAAGGCTCCGGATACGTTTGAACAGCATCGCGAGCTGGTTTCCTCCATCGGCAACGCTCCGCGCACCAATCCCCTGCACAAATGGAAAGACAGCCAGCCCTTGACGGTGAAGCCTTCCTCCCTCCCCCAGAAGCTGGACAAACCTGCCCTGGGGCCGAATTACCGCCTGACCATGGAACTGGAATTGACTGCCGCGCCGGAAGGAAGGAGCAGGTGCTGCTTGCCGCGCCTGAGGGCGAATTGCTTGCGGTCATGAAGGACGGCACCGTCGGATTCCGCCGTGACGATTCTCTGGAATTTTCCTTCGGCGCCAAGCTGCCCGTAGGCAAGAAGGTCAAGGTGGAAATTGTGGGAGAACCGGAGAAAACCAGCCTGTTGCTTGACGGGGAACCTGCCGGAACTGCCGTGCTGAAGAATTTTTCCGACAAGTCCAAGGATTTTTCGGACAAATTCAAGCATCGTCCCAAAGTTCACCGTTCCACGTTCATTCTGCCTCTGAAGGAACTTGGCTCCTCCTTCCAGGGAAGGTGTTCCATATGAACGTACAGCCGTTGTAATTCCCGGCATTTGGCCAGGCCGCCGCCTTTGACGGGGCGGCCTGCAGCCCGGCATCCCTGCCGCATGGGATGCCGGGTTTCTTTTTATGGAAGGGGGAGAGGAAAACTTCCGGAATGTTTCCCGATGTCTTCCCCTTATTCCTGTTCGGGAAAGAAAGAGGGGCACGGATGTTCCGGAACTTGTTTTCAGTCCCGCATGCCCCTGTATCTCATGGGGCGGTAACCGCTGTTTTCCAGCATGGAGCGGCTGAACACATGCTCCGAACATTTCCAGGCCGGCAGGGGGCCGGCTTCACTGCCCAGGAACCTGCTCTTTTCCGTTCCCTCCCACTGAATGAACAGGAGCACATGGCGCCCCGGCACAATCAGGATGTCTCCCGTCCGGAGGTCTTCCCAGGAGGAAGCCGCGTGCAGAGGGCGGGGAGTTCCCGTGTGGAAAAGGGCCTGTCCAGCCGCCAGCAGCGGGAGACGAAGCCGGAGCAGTCCACTCCGGCGGCAAAGCGGCTGACGGCGGCGTCTCCCGCGGCCTGCTTTTCCGGGGTGCCCATGTCGCCGGCCGCAGCGGGAAGCCCTCCGTTGGCGGCATCCGCCTTCAGGCGTTCGGAGAACTGTCGCGGGGTGTCGAAGCCGCCCCATTTGTACGGCATGCCGATGGAACGCATGCCCGGTTTCCACCATGCTCCGGCATCATATCCGGCTGCGGAGGCGTCCGGCGTGTCTGTCCGGATGCCGTCCCCGTCCGTTCCGTGGCGGACATTCCGGAGAGAGCCCCTCCAAATCATGGAGGTATAGGCCCGGCTGGCTGCCAGGGTTTCACGGCGGGTGACGGAAGAAGCGGGAGGCGGGATTTCCGGTATTCCCGGGGCGCAGGCTCCCAGACAGGCGGAGAAGACGAGCAGCGTCAGGGCATTGGTCATGCCCGGCAGTATGGCTTCCGGCCTGCTTGGTGGCAAGGATGATTGCTGGAGAACGTTTTTTATTCAGGGGACGGACGGTCTGGAAGCTTGACTACGGGGAGGAATATGTAAAAAGGTCTCATCAAGGCGGAATGAAACGGAAAAGGTTTCCGTTTTTCCTTCATCCGCTTTCCATCTCTTTATTTTATGGACGAAGAACAACAAATCATCCAGGAACCGGTTCAGGAGCCCGCCCCTGAGAAACAATCGGATAAAACGCAGGCTATCCTGACGGCGGTTTCTCCGCTGGTGGCCGTCTTTTTCGGAGGCTCCCCCGGCGTGAACATTATTCCGCCCCTGATCTGCTGGCTGGTCTGGAAGGATGCCAACGCTCTGGTGGACAAAGTAGGAAAGAATATTCTGAATGCCCAGATTTCCTGGGCGATTTATACGGTTGCGGCCTGTCTTTCATGTTTGATCCTGATCGGGTTCGTGCTCGCCCCGTGGTGGTTATCGCCTGGATCGTTTTCTCCATTATCGCTGCCGTCAAGGCGGCGAACGGGAATTACGATTATGTGGCTCCCTTCACGATTAAATTCCTGAAATAACGTTTTTCCGTTTTTCAGCAGATCAACAGATGAAAAAAACCGCCGGTACGGAATGCCGGCGGTTTTTGATGAGGGCTTTCCATTTGCCGGAGGGGTTCAGATGGGCATGTCCTTTTCACTGCCGCCGTACATGAACGTATGGAGCAGACGGGTAACCTGATTCTGTTCCGCGTTCAGCTGGGCGGAGGGCGCAGCGCGGCGTACGCCAGTCCGTCATGCCCCGTGAACTCCCTCATATGGAACCCTGGAAGCTGGTCATGGGTTCACTGTCATGAAAGAGCTTGCCCCTCCGGAGCAGTTCGTCAAAGACATGTTCCGCTTCCCGCGTGCGCGTCAGAGCGTTTTCCGGGTGGGGGATGCGGATTACCAGCGCTCCGCCGTCCCCGCGGAAGTTGATGCCCGCTCCGGCCATGACGTCCGCGGAAGGCTGGCTGGTGACGCTGCCCAGCAGCAGCACGCCGTCGTCTATCAGATGGATGCGGCTGGCGCGGGCTTCCTCCTTTACGTGCAGAACGCCTCCGTAAATGCGGGTGGATGCATTGCCGGAGAGTTTTCTGATACGCATCAGGCCGTGCCTGATCACGAGTTCCGGAGCCCTCCGCCGGCAGATCCACTTCCGAGGCGAAGAGCCAGCCGTCCGTCATGGCGATTCTGCCTTCATGCTCCCTGGTGCCCTGAATGCGCCCCTGGCCCATCAGAAGGCGGCCGCCGTTGATTTCCAGGCTGCCGTTGGCTTTGTCCCCAGGAAAACGGTCATATGATCCGGCAGATTGCCCAGGAGCGTCATGGCGCCTCCGTTCCGGATGACGAGGTGGGCGGTGCGGTGCCCGTGGTCCGGCTGGTTGGGGCCGCCCACGTAAACAGGAGCGTTGATGATGTAAAGATTTCCGCCGGAATCAACGGTAAGGGGAATCCTGAATGTCCGTCTGGCCCTGCACTACATCATTGCTGATGGTGACCGGGCACATGTAGGGAGACACGGTTCATGGATGAGGCTGAAAGCGGCATCATCCCTGTTAGAATGAATGGGTTGATATTGCTCATGGCTCTGGTTACATAGTTGGTTTGACGTTTGAGGCGCGATGGATGCGCTCAATGGTATTAGACCATCCGTCCGGGGAAAGTGTTCGCGTAAATTTCCCTTATTTTTTTCCCGGAAGGGGCACTGTTCATTCCCACTCCACACGGGTCAGCTCCAGTTCCCGCCCGCGCAGGATGGCCAGGGCCGGTTCTCCGCAGCCGGGGCAGATGTAGCCGTGTTCTGTAAAGGAAAAATCCGCCCGGCATGCGTCACAGCGGCACACGGCCTCCACCCAGGCGACGTCCAGGGCTGCATCCTGCGCCGCATACGAGTCTTTCAGGGCCAGGAAGGCGGATTGAAGGGCTTCCGGCACCACGCCGCTCAGGCTGCCGATGGTCATGTGCACGCGCCTCAGCCTGTTTCCCCGCGTTTTTCCATAAGCCGCCGGGCCATGTCCAGCGCGCCTTCCATGATGCCTACTTCATGCATGGGCGTTTTTCCGGGCCTGATGTTCCGCCAGGGCGCGGGCGATGAGGGCCTCCCGCCGTGTCCAGTGCCTTCGGCAAGGCTTCCTGCACCTCCGCGGACATGGGGCGGCAGAAATCCGTATGCAGGGGCCTCCACTCCCACCAGCGTGATAGCACGCGGCAGGGTGCCGCACAGCTGGGCCGCCCCCAGCACTTCCTTCATGCCTATCTGGTGGGGAGACATAACGCGGGAAAAAGTGGCGCGGCAGTTCTTCCCGGCTGCGCGTGACGACGGTTCCCGGCAGGGCCCCCGTCCTGACGGCGTCCAGCAGGATGAGCGTGTCCGCATCTTCCAGCAGGGGGAAGCAGGGTCATGCCCTGCGTTCCCCTTCCTCCACGTGGACCAGCGGGCCGTAGTCCCGTTCCTGGAGGCGGTGGGCCAGCTCCACGCCTGCGCCGTCGTCCCCCATGAGCGGGTTTCCGATGCCCAGCACGAGCACGGGATAGGCATTTCCCTTCACGGGCAGCCCCGCAGTTCTTCCGTGTATGGCTCCAATTTCATGTCAAGGGGAGGGCAGAGGTTATTCATCCCGGAATTTGACGCCCTTGCGCAGCCATCGTCCGCCGCTGAACATGGAGGAGATGGTGCCGTCCCGGTCCACGTTCCCGGAAAGGATGGAAAGGTACACGTGGATCATGGCGAAGATGATGAAGCACCACATGCCGATCAAATGCACCAGGCGCACGTACGGAATGCCTATCAAGTCGTTCAGCGGCATGAACCAACGGTAGAACCAGTGGCGCGGCTCATACAGGGCATACAGGGCCAGCCCGGTCACCACCATGGTGGTGAACAGGACGCTACACGCCCGTGTATGTCCACTGCTGCAGGGATTGTGGCCGATGTAGCGGGGGCCGTCATAACTGCGGGCGAACAGGTAGTCCACCGCCGTGGCGTACAGGTCCTTCCACTGTTGTCTGGAGACGGGGAACAGCGCCCGGAAGCTCTGGTACTTGTTGGACGCCATGAAAAAGCAGGAAAAACGCAGCATCATCACCACCACCAGAATCCACCCCAGCGCGTAATGCACGAAGCGGAGCGTGCCGAACTGAAAAGCCCCGTGCAGGTCCCCATTTTCAGGAACCAGCCTTCCGCGATGCAGATGCCCGTGGCGGACAGGCCGATGATGCAGAGCACCCACGTCCAGTGCAGCACGCGCAGAGGCCAGTCCCAGACGTGGAAATAGCGGAAATGGCCTTGGCCATGGAGAGGCGGCGCACATCCCTCATGGCGTGCATGGGCACGACGCCCAACAGGCGCCACGGCGCGCCGGACCGGTGGACGGCCACGGCCACGGGTTCAAAGCCGGAGGGGGAATGCTCTTCAAAGGCCTTGTTCATGCGCTCCTTTTTCCAGGGAGCTGACTTCGCACAGTTTTTCCAGCGCCTTCAGATTGCCGCGGGCTACCATGAAAGGGGAGGCGTCCGCCTTGTCTGCGGCTTTCAGAACAGCCGTGCTGTACGGCCTTTCCCGGGAGGGAGCCTCCCAGGAGTTTTCCCGCTGGGCGTGGGAGGGTTATGCCGCGTTCCCGCGCGGCATGGAGCAGGGCCAGGTCTCCCGCGTCCCTGCTGCCGTTGGGGGAGGCGCACACGGCCAGAGCCAGGATTTCTTCCGGAGCGTACACCGGACTGGCCGGAATGGCATCCTCCACCGCCAGGGTGAGGTCGTTATCGATAAGAGTCGTTTTCACGGGTCCTGTCTGGTCAGAATGGCCTCCCCTTCTTCGTCAAACAAATGGACGGCGCAGGATTGGCACGGGTCATAGCTGTGAATGGTGCGCAGGGGCTCCACCGGGCGGGAGGGGTCCACCAGCGGGTGTTTCCCGGTATGGGCCAGGGAATATTCATATGGCCCCATCTGCCCCGCCGCGTCCCGTCCGGAACTGTTCCATGTACTGGGGACTACGGCCTGGTAATTCACCGTCTGGCCGTTTTCAATCCGCACCCAGTGGCTCAGGCTGCCGCGGGGCGCTTCCACCCAGCCCACGCCCTTGCAGGAGGAGGGCCAGGTTTCCGGTTCCCATTTTTCCGGGTTGAAGGTGGAGGTTTCCCGTTCCTGATGCGGTCCGTCATTTCCTGGAGCTGGTCCACCATCATGTCCACGTTGATCAGGGCGTCCAGCGCACGGCCGTATACGCGGCCCAGCGTGGAGTTCATGAAGGCGTTGTCGCGCGGCAGGCCCAGCTTGTCGCAGGCGGCATCCACCCGTTCCACGATGGCGGGAACCCCTGGGCGTAGCCAATCATCATGCGGGCGTTCGGACCCACGGCCATCGCGTGGCCGTCATAACGCGGGGCTTTCACCCAGGTGTACTGCGGGTGGTCGGAAAGCCACTTGTAGGGCGGCCTGGGGCCGTTGTAGTCCGCATTCGTCTCCCCGTCATACGGAGCCAGGCCCGCGTCCCTGCCTTCCGTATACCTGTACCAGGAGCTGGTGACGAATTCCCTGATCTTGTCCTGGTCAAAGGGAAGCACGTTCCTGTAATCCCCATTCAGAAGCACGCCGGGCTTGATCATGCCTTTGCCGGCGGGGGCGCCCGTGTTGATTTCAGACGGAGCCCCAGTGCAGAAAAAGTTGGGGTTGGACGCGCCAATGTGGGCGTAGTCCTTATAAAATCCGGCGATGGCTACAATGTCCGGATAATATACTTTATGAATGAAATCGTGGCAGGTTTGCACCAGCTGCTTCAGGTAGCTCAGGGAAAACTGGTTGATGGCCTGGTCATTGTTCATGTTGATGGCGCAGGCCATGCCGCCGACCAGGAAGTTCGGGTGCGGGTTCTTGCCGCCCAGGATGGTGTGGATTTTGATCATGTCCCGCTGCCAGACCAGGGCCTGGAGATAATGCGCCACGCCCAGCAGATTCACCTCCGGCGGCAGCTTGTAGGCCGGATGGCCCCAGTAGCCGTTCGTAAAGATGGAATATTGCCCGTAGGCGATGGAGTCCCTTCAGCTTCTTCTGCACTCCGGCGAAATACGCGGCGGAGGACAGGGGCCAGTCGGAAAGGGACTTGGCGATGGCGGCGGTTTCCGCGGGGTCCGCCTTCAGGGCGGACATCACGTCCACCCAGTCCATGGCCTGGAGCTGGTAAAAATGGATGACGTGGTCCTGGATGCCCAGGGCTCCGCTGACCAGGTCTCGCATGAGGCGGGCCTGGACGGGCACCGGGTACTGGAGCGCGTCTTCCACCGCAGCCAGGGCCGCGATGGCGTGCGTACCCGTGCAGACGCCGCAGATGCGTTCCACAAAAAGCCCAAACGTCCCGGGGGTCCCGCTTGCAGGCGATCACCTCAATGCCGCGGTACTGCGTGGTGGACGTCCAGGCATTTTTGATGACACCGTCCCCGGCCTCCATTTCCACCCGCAGGTGGCCTTCGATGCGCGTTACCGGGTCAATGACCACCCGGCTGGATTCCGGAACGTCCGCTGATGTGTAATTGCTCATGGTAATCTGGTGTAAAAGGCTTCTGGCTATTCTTCAGTTTCCTTGTCGGGGGAGCCGGGAGCGTCCCCGAAGGCGGGCAGAGAGACGTTTGCTTCCTCCTTCATGTGCTGCTTCCTGTAATGAATGGCGGAGCCCACGGCATGGGCGGCGATTGCCGCTCCGGCGCCGGCTACGCCCACAGCCCCGATGATGTTGGCGGAGGCTTCCACGCCGAAGCCGTTCACGTTCGGCAGCGTCTTGTAAAACGGAGTCATGCGGTCAAAGAAGTACAGCTCCGTACAGCCGATGCACGGGTGGCCGGACTGGATGGGGAAGCTGACGCCGCCATTCCATTTGACGATGGGGCAGGGAGAGAACGTATCCGGGCCCTTGCAGCCCACCTTGTACAGGCAGAAGCATTCCCGCGCGTTCTCGTCGTCAAACACGTTGACGAACTGTCCGGCGTCGAAATGGGCGCGGCGCGGGCAATTATTGTGGATGCGGGTGCCGTATGCCATCAGCGGGCGCGACTCCAGGTCGCATTCCGGGGCGCGGTCAAATGTAAGGATGTACATGATGACGGCCGTAATCACGTCCCCCGATGGGCGGGCAGCCGGGCACGTTGATGACCGTGCGGTCTGTCAGGATGTCCCGGATGCCCACGGCCCCGGTGGGGTTGGGACGGGCGGCCTGGATGGAGCCGAAGTACGCGCACGAACCCACGGCCAGGATATGGGAGGCGTTTTCCGCGCAATGGCGCAGCATGTTCTCCACGGTATCTCCGGCCACGGTGCAGTACACCCCACCGTCATTAACCGGAACGGACCCGTTGATGACTAGGATGTGGGGGCTCCCTGATCGCGTCTTCCAGAGCCTGATTGGCGGCCTCTCCTGAAGGGGCCATCAGCAGTTCCACGTAAGGCATGGAGACGGCGGAAAGCACCATGTCCCCGATTTCCTCGTTATAGCTGCGGATAGTGCTTTCCAGGCATCCGGTGCATTCCTGAAGCTGGAGCCAGATGACTACGGGACGTTTCAATGCGGCCATCTTGTCCGCAATCTCCTGGGCGTTGGAAATGCCGCCCGTTACAGTGGCAACGCCCATCAGGGAGATCATTTTCAGGCACCACTTGTTGAATTCGCGCCGGCTGACGCCGCGGCGCTCCATGTGTTCCCCAGAGTTTCCCGGGACGCCATGTATTTAAAATCTCATGATTCAGGGAGGCCTGCTCCGCCTCCTGCATGGAAGGTTGCTGAATGCGCTTCATGTGCGTGGTCCAAATAAGAACATTTCCATTTAGACAGGATTTCCGGGAAATGCGATCAATATTTTCCAGTTTTCCGGAAGGGCTTTTACCAGGACCAGACGTTCTGGATCTGGAAAACCACCGCCGTCTGGCCCTGCGGCCGTTGACGGATTCTTGACAAGCTGAATATCAGGCTGGAGCGTCATGGTGGGCGTCACCTGGGCCACATACGTCAATTCAATGCCGTATTCATTCCTGTTCACGTACGGGCCGTTCTTTTTAGCCCCCTGCTGCCAGAGGAAACCGAGGCCCAGGTATCCGTCATTGGATGCGCCCTTTCCCCGGAAGGGGAAAGAAGCACCAGCCCTGTGGTGGCCGCGCAGCGTACGCCGGTCAGCGTGGCTGCGTCATCGCTTGCCCAGCCGCCGCGGAAGAACCACCCCAGGTGGCTGCTGCGGCCCAGCTGCTGCTGGAAGTTTACGGCCACGCCGCCCCCGTTTTCACCGTTGCTGGTGGTGAAAAAGGGCTGGAGGCGGTACACGCCGGGGCCCATGCTGCAAAAATCTTCCGCCACGTAGCCGAATTCAAGCACGTTCGTCCAATTGTCGGAATTCAGGTTCCGGAAAGGATTGTGGTTTTGAGCCATGTTATTGGCGGCGGTGGCTCCCATCACGTAAAAAGGAGGTGGTTGGCTGCCACGCGAAATGGAATCCCAGGGAATTATCCGTCAGGGGGAGTACGGGATTATTGCCGAAAACGCTGTTGGTGAGGTTATTGTTATGGGAATTGGCGTAAGCGTTGTGGTCCATGTAGTTGGTGGTGTCCAGCTGGCCCGCCATCAGCAGAAGCTTTCCTCCCGCTCCCACCCATGCCAGGCTCAGGTTGCTCAGGTGGGGGTCCGGGCCCTGGAAGGAGCTGGTGGGGTTCTGGAGGGAGCCCAGCGTGGTTTTGGGGCCTTTACTGCCTTCATTGAAGTCAAAGCCGTTGCCGAAGTCGAACTCGGAGGCCAGGTACAGGCCGCTGCCCGTGGAATGATTGCGGAAGATGGTGATATTGGTCAGCAGGGAACCATTGTAGGAGGGGAAATCCGTTTTTCCGTTCAGGCCGCCGCCCGTCAGCCCCGTGTAGTTGAATCCGAACTGGGCGGAATAAGTAATGCCGTATCTGGAGAGAGCGGTCTTGAGCTTTTGCGCTCCGGTGGAAATCATGTCTTCGCGTATCCAGGCGTTCGGTTCCGCACAGGTATTGCCGAAAACGTAGGGAACTGTCCAGGTACGGCATCATTTTAAGGGGCCTGGCCGCAAACCATTCCAGGCCGGGAGCGGAAGTTCCGCCTTCATGCTGAAGCAGTACGCTGGGCCTGGTGGGAACGCCGGGCGTCCTTTTGGTGATTTGTTCTTCCGGGCGCATTCCTTTCATCAGGCTGGGGCTTATTTCCCTGCCTTCCAGAGTTTTCACGCGCAGACCGCGTTCCGTGTTCAGGTAAGCAGGGGAAGCCGCCGCAGCGGGAGCCGCCTGTTGGGCAAGGGTGGGACTGCAGGAGGCTGCGACGGCAACAGCGCACATGGAGGGAAGAATGGCATGTCTCATACAGACAGTCAGACAAGGCTTTTCCCGGAAGTATCATAACTCCGTTTAAATGCTGACACGAATATCCGTTTTCACCGTCTTTCCGGAAAAAAGGAAAGGCGGGCTGTCCTTCAGGGCCTTTTCCTAAGACAGGCATGATAGGGCAAGCGGAGGGGCAGCTCCCACCGCCGTATTCCTTCCGAAAAGAAGTGGAACCAGTTGGAACATGGTAGCTTAGGGAGATTATTGTTTTTTGCAGGGGGCTGTCTGAATGTACGTCGGGTGAGGGAGCCAAAAGGAATGTAAAACGGGAAAAAAAGCATCAGATTTTCTCTGTAATTTTATTGCAGAATTTAGAATCCGCTGCGCACTTAAATATTTTCTCCTTCTCATAACATATTTACCTGTATTCGGATAAGATGAAATAAAAAAAGACCAGAAATCATAGATGTTATTAACAAACAACTGATTAAGATGAATTAGACGTTGATTTTCAATATTTGTTATTGTTCCCGGATTCTAAATCCCCTATATGTACCGCACTGGGAGAGCGCGTCGCTCTTTTTCTTTTCAACCTAGAACAGTCAAATGAAGAAAACATTATTTTTGCTTTCTTGTGTAGTAGCTTCTTCCCTCATGGTTCAGGGGGCAACCGTCCTTACTTTGGATTCCAGTGAATTGCAGGCAGCAGGCGGATCATATACCCTGACGGAGGGTATAAACTCCGGTTACGGCAATTTCTCCGTGACCATGGCCCTGGACGCTCAGGCTTTCCAAAACGCCATTCTGGCAGGTAACGTCAAGGCGAATATTTTTCCGCCAATAATAATATGATCGGCCTGGGCCTCAACTACGTTTCTTCAGGAACTCCCACGGCGGGCATTTATGGTTCCTGGCAAGGAGAGAACTACAACCGCACGATTACTTCTGTCAACGGTTCTGAACTCAATTTGAATACGGGATTGAAGGAATTGTTCACCGAAAACAGCTATGAATCCGCCGCCATCACTTATCAGATTACCAGCACCGGAACCTGGACTTACCTGACCCTGGTTGATTCCGAAGGAACCGCCACCACTTATGGTGGTCAGGATTCAGGGTTGAAAGCGAGCGGGTTCGGAGCCCTGACTTCATTTACCTATGGCACGGATTACGTCAAATACCTTGTCGTGGATAATACCACGTTGCAGGCTAATGCTTCCCAGGAAGCCAATCTTAATGCCATTGAGGCGGCTGCCGTTCCCGAACCGGCCACGGCATCCCTCAGCCTGATTGGTCTGGCTGCCCTCATGATGCGCCGCAGATGTGCCTGAGCCGGGGAGTCCAATTGCTGTTTTACAGGACGCGGGAAAGCTCCGCCTCCTCTTTTATTATCATCAGGAGGGAAGCATACGTATCCGTCAAATCATTCCGGGACCTCCCAGGCATGGGCTTTCCAACGGCAGCTTCACCAGTTCCGCTGGGCTGTTTTGGATGATATTTATTTGTTTTCCTGACCTGGAAGCGGCAAAATTGCCGTTTTCATGTGTTTTAGAGGAGGCATTTCCGCGCTTCATGCAAAGATGCAGGGTGGAAAATAAGTTTTTCCCATGCCGCTGCCGTGGAGAAACGGTGGCGGAGAAAGCGTTGAAACGTGTGTTCGGCCTTTATTAGCTGACAATAAAAAGCAGTTCCGCCATGTATGCGGAACTGCTTTGAAGGAAATAATAACGAGAACTGCCGAGGTTTATTGCACGGCAATCGTCTGTTCGCGGTCGGGGCCTACGCCCACGGTTGTGACAGGGCAGCCGATGAGCTCGCTCATGCGTTTGACGAATTTCTTGGCCTGTTCCGGAATCTCTTCCCAGGAACGGCAGGAGGAAATGTCCTGCATCCAGCCGGGCACCGTTTCATACACGGGCTTGCAGCGTTCCCATTCATCCACTGTGGCGGGCGGATAAGCCAGGATTTCCCCGTCCAGATCGTAACCCGTGCAGATTTTAATTTCCGGGCACTTGTCGTAGCCGTCCAGGTTGGTCATGGCCATTTCATCAAAACCGTTGAACATGGCGGAGAAGCGCAGCAGCACGCCGTCAGACCAACCGCAACGGCGGGGGCGGCCCGTGGTGGCGCCGAATTCGCGGCCCATGCTGTGCAGATGGTTGGAGATGTCTTCATCCTCCGTGACGAAGGGGCCTGCGCCCACGCGGGTGGTGTAGGCCTTGCAGACGCCGATGATGCGGTCAATTTTGTGCGGAGGAACACCCGTGCCGGTGCAGGCGCCGGCGGAAGAGGTGTTGGAGGAGGTGACGAACGGATAGGTTCCGAAGTCCACATCCAGGTAAGCTCCCTGGGCCCCTTCAAAGAGGATGCTTTTTCCGGAGGCCACGGCTTCGTGCATAACCGGAATGGTGTTGGTGATGTGGGGGCGCAGCACATCCGCGGCGGCGCTTACTTCCGCCACCATTTTTTTCTTCATCCATAGCGGGAAGGCCCATGCGTTCCATTTCCGCATTCGCCATCTTGATGCGGCGGCGCAGCACTTCGTCAAAAAATCGCGGGATCCCTCATATCCGCCATGCGCACGCCGATGCGGCGTGCCTTGTCCGCGTAAGTGGGGCCGATGCCGCGCTTGGTGGTGCCGATGGCTTTTTGCCGAGGGCGGATTCCTGGGCGGCGTCCATTTCCTTGTGGAAGGGAAGGACCACGTGGGCGCGGTCGGAGATGAGAAGGTTGTCTTTTTGTAATGGTCACGCCCTGGCCGCGGAGTTCATTGATTTCCTCCACCAGGCCGATGGGGTCCAGCACCACACCATTACCGATGACGCAAAGCTTGTCCGGCCACAGGATGCCGGAGGGAACCAGGTGGAGAATATATTTCTTTCCATTGGCAATTACAGTATGGCCGGCGTTGTTGCCGCCCTGGCCGCGTGCCACCACGTCGGCGGATTCCGTCAGGAAATCGATCATTTTGCCCTTGCCTTCGTCGCCCCATTGGGAGCCGATAATAATGGTATTCATGATAAAAATGGAACTCGAAGACCTTAATGAGATTCCTGCCTTATGGCAAGACAATCTTACGGAATTGTTAAGTTTTCCTGACCAGTGGCGGGAAGCCCGGCAGGGCAGGCAGGAGGAAGCCGTGCCGGATTATCCGGTTTCAGGAACGGAGGACCGCGGCATTGGGAGGGCCGTGCCGCGGGGGAGGAAGGGGCGGCCTGCTGAAAAGGAACTCAGCGGAAGTGGAGGGGGCGGAACGGTGCGCTTCCTCCGGAACCAGCGTTTTCCAGATGTCTTCATCCGCAGCGATCATGCGCTGGATGTCCCGCGGCGTGTGGCGCAGCAGGAATTCATTGAAAAAGGGCACGTCCACCACCAGGCCGTTCGCCAGGAAGTGCTGGTACAGGTGCACGTATTGTTCCGGCGCGCGGAAAGTGCGTGCCGTGACGAATTCCCCGGATTTGCGGTTGAGCCACGGGGAGACGTACAGGCGCGTTTTGTTCTGGAAGGTGCGTCCGAAGGATTCCAGAATGCCTCCGGGAATGTCCTCCGTCCATTTTTTCCTTGAACAGCTCATTCAGCAGGCCGATGGGGAGGGCGATGGCAATGGGTTCTCTCGTGTAGCGCGCCAGCAGCCCGGACAGGTTGTCGAAACGGGCCATTTTGGTAATCAGAACGTTTTTGCCGAGAGCCTTGAGGCTGTCCGCCCTGTCCAGGGAATTCCAGATGGTCCACATCATCGCCGCGGAGCAGGTTATTCATGGATATTTCACAAATTTCCATGCAGCGGTCCGCCTGCGTCTCATTGATGTGGGAGAGGAAGGTTTTTTTCACCTGGGCCATGACTTCCAGATGCAGATTGCAGACGGGGTTGAAACTGCCCCTCATCAACACGATGGGGCGCTTGTACAGCACATCCGCCGCCTGGGCCACCTGGCCGTTCGCCAGGAACAGGGTGGCCGGCGTCAGGCCGGACTGGACGAGCTGGAGCGCGAAAAGACGGTTGTCCACCATGGAAAAACCGTGGCCTTCAAAACGGACGACATCTATTTCCACCAGCCGGGGATCCAGATTGTCCACCAGGGATTCAATGAATTCCTCCAGACGGTCCCTTTTGAAAAAGACGGCGTGCAGGATGTTGACGCCCAGGATGCCCAGGTCCTTCATCTGGCGGTCGTGGTCCGGGTCGTTCAGGCGAACGTGAATAATCAGGTCGGACGGTTTGCCTCCGGTTTCAGCTGGAAGCGCACCCCTATCCAGCCATGCCAGGGGCCGTTGTCCCGGTAGCCTTTGACTTTTACCGTATTGCAGAAGGCAAAGAAGCGGGTGTCTTTGCCACGCTGGGGGGCCCAGGCGGTTGACGAGCTGGGTAAATTCGTAGTCCAGCATGCCTTTCAGTCGTTCTTCAGAAACGTAGCGCTTGACCGGCCCGTACAGGGTGTCGCTGACGGTCATGTCATAAGCGGAAATGGTTTTGGCCACTGTTCCGGCGGCTCCGGATGCCCGGAAAACCAGTTGGCCGTTTCCTGTCCGGCTCCGATTTCCGCAAAGGTGCCGTAAATGGTGGAAGCCAGGTTGAGTTGGAGTGGCTTTGTCCTGTGTTTGCGCTAGTGCTTTGGAACTCATGGAAAGCGGGAACCGATTTTGATTTTCAATTATTGGTGGGAAGAAGCCTGCGGGTGGCGTCGCTCATCCAGCCGGAGTGCAGAAGCTGGTCAATAATAACGGCCCGGTTTCCGGGCAGGTCTTCCGGATAGCGGATGAGCACGCAGGTGCGCACGGGGCCGTTAATAAAGCAGCCTGGTCAGTTCCAGGGCAAGCGGGGAATACCTGTCCACGTACGCATTCAGGCGTTCCCCGTTGGGGAACTCAAGGGTGAAGTTGAGATATGACGTGTTGCGGTAGCTTTCCGCGGAGGTTCCCTCCAGGAAAGGGGCTGATAAATGCCGGACATGCTTAGGATGATTCTGACGGGAACGGGGGTGGAGGGCTTTTGGCTTCCAGCTCCGCCGGAAGCATGGGGGAATAGCCCTCCCAGGCTTCCCAGTCCAGCTTCCATTTTCCTGAATTCCGGTCATACAGGAAAACCGCAGGGCGGATAGTGTTGTCGTCCATCAGCACGGAGATCTGAAGCAGGTCCCCGTTTTTGGAGCTTCTGCCCGCTTCCTGGGGCAGGTAGTCCTTGTATTGGCCGTAGGAGGCCCAATAGGCCATTTTGGGGGCTACGGCTGCGGGATTCATTACGTAGTTGAGCCTCTCTTCATCCGATTCCGCCATGCAGTAGAGGGCCAGTTCATTCATGGCCGCCGTAATATGGGGGGAAATGGATTCCGCCTTCCGGTCTTCCTCCCTGCGGCTGTGGGCTATGAGGTATTGCCGCTCCCTCTGCTGCAATTGCTCCAGCAGGTCTTTATTCACTTCCTGTGAAAAAGAGCGCTTCATGATCCACGAACCGGTCTGAGATATTCAGAAGTTTGGAGTTTTCCGCTTCCATATCCCTCCCGCGCAGGAACATGAACACGCCCAGAAGGGAAAGAACCAGTCCCGCGACAAAAAGCCATATATGCCAGGTGGGCCGGCGTTCACTGCGCATGGTATCCGCGGCGGCAGCGCGGTATTCCGGCTCTTCCGGGGCCAGGGCGGCGCAGCGTGGCGCGGCAATGGCCGGAGCGGCGTTTCCCTCTTTCCTTTACGGATTTTTTGTCGTGGATTTATTGGGGCCCGGGTGGTGGGCCCGTGAACGAAATGGTCCGTTTGTCCGTCTTTTTCTTTGGTGCGAGCGGTGTATGCGGGCGGAGTACGCGGAAGTGTGCGGAACACCGGCGGCAAATGGCGGAATAGCCGTGTGTTTCGGATTTCCGGGCGCTTTCTCTGCAGCTTCAGGCGTCCGGCCCGGGAATGTTGAAAGCGCTTCTTCCCGTTTGACGGCCGTGACAGCGGAGTGGCAGACGGGGCATTCCACACGGCTGCCTACGCAGGCGGCCCCCTGACGGCAAAGGAATTGCCGCAAATATGGCAGAGGCAGGGGACGGCGTCCTGTTCTTCCGTTTCCGGCCTGGGCTTTTCTTCCTGCCTGGCTGTGACTGACGCGGTGCAGATGGGGCATTTTACCTGGCGTCCCAGAAAAGACGCCTTCACGGCGAAGAGAGGTTGCCGCATGACGGGCATGTGCAGGCTACCGTGTCCTGGGATGGGGAAGGCATGAGGGAAAAAAGTTACAGGTGGATGAATTCCGGCACGGGAATGGTGATGGGCCTGGGCGCCGGCAGCGTAATGCTTTGTATCCGTATGGTCTGAAGAAACGGGATCTGCGGAAATGGCTTGCGCTTCCGGCACGTTTTTCGCCAGCCCCCAGCAGTTCAAAGTTGCGGTTGGCCGGGACCTGGGTTCAGCTCCGTATGGTAGGGATCGTCCCCCTGGAGGATGGGCCTGGTGGGCAGGATGGGCGGCAGGGGGGGAAGAATGCGGTTCTGGGCCGTGAAGGTGGAGACGGGTGCGGAGACGTCCTCCCCGTGGAGGTCGCAGAAAGGCAGGCTGGAATCCCCCTTGCGGAGGTATTCGAATATGGTGTGTCGGCGGTATTTTTTTATCCGACGGGTCAATGTCATAACAGCTGTGCGTGGCCCTCTTCCCGGTGGTCAGGCAGATTTCCACCCGTTCTACGCTGGGGGGAGGGGCCAGTTCTCCGGCAGGGAACTGCCGTTCCGCTTCCGTGATGGCGGCGCCCAGCACGGAAGCGCAGGTGTCTGACGAGAAGGCTCCGTGATAAATGGGCTTTTGCCTTCCAGGAACCCTACCCAGATGCCGCAGGTAATGCGGCTGTCATACCCAAACAGCCAGTTGTCCGCGAAGTCGTACGTGGTGCCTGTTTTCACGCCGCCCTTGAAGTTTTTCGGCAGATACGGGGCAACGCGCTGGGCTGAACCGTTTTTCAGGGAGGAATTCAGGATGTTGTGAAGCTGGAAAGCCGTGGCTGTGGATGTGGCCCCCTTCCGTATCTGGGCATTGTTCCGGGTTTCAATCGCCTGGGTGGATTCCCAGATCAGCTGGCCGGCTTCATCTTCTATCCTGTCCAGATAGTAAATATCCTGAGGGCGGGAACCCCGTTCGGGATGGCAGTGTAGGCCAGCGTCATTTCCTTCAGGGAGGCAGGCTCCGT
>VOFG01001410.1_pt1 | contig 20000 bp, 32 predicted proteins | sample 5384171 | NCBI WGS metagenome assembly VOFG01 (sample SAMN12384726, study PRJNA508395) | human gut metagenome | isolation source: healthy gut F | host: Homo sapiens
GGCGACTTTGCCAAGCTCATCGAGGATTTGGGCGACCGGCACATCGACTTCATCTCCATCCGCGAGCAGTTCGACACGTCCTCCCCCATGGGCCGCGCCATGATGTACATTGCGTCCGTGTTCTCCCAGCTGGAGCGGGAGACCATCGCCGAGCGCATCCGGGACAACATGCACGAGCTGTCCAAGACAGGACGCTGGCTGGGCGGCACAACACCCACGGGCTACGCCTCAGAAAGCCTGTCCAGCGTGACGGTGGACGGCAAGGTGAAAAAAGCCTGCAAGCTCAAACCCATCCCAGAGGAAATCCAGCTGGTCAAGACGATCTTCGAGGTGTTCATGGAGACCGGTTCTCTCAGCAAGACCGACCAGTATCTGTTGGAGCATCGCTGCGTCACGAAGCGCGGCAAGCAGTTCACCCGCTTTGCCATCCGGGGCATTCTCACGAACCCGGTTTACATGATCGCCGACGAGACGGCGTATCAGTATCTGAAAGAAAATAATGTTGACCTGTTTGCCGAGCGTTCGGAATTCGACGGCGAGCACGGCGTCATGGCGTATAACCGCACGCTCCAGCGCCCCGGCAAGGCGAATCAGATCCGCCCCATGGAGGAATGGATCGTGGCGGTGGGTAAGCATCCGGGCATCATCGCGGGCAGCGATTGGGTGCGGGTGCAGGCCATGCTGGATGTCAACAAATCCAAGAGCTACCGCAGGCCCCGCAGCAACGTGGCGCTGCTGTCCGGGCTGCTGCGCTGCGGCGAATGCGGCGACTATATGCGCCCGAAGCTGACCAACCGCCGCACGGCGGACGGCGAGCTGATCTACACCTACATGTGCTCCACCAAGGAGCGCAGCCACGGCACGGTCTGCTCTATGAAAAACTGCAACGGCAACACGCTGGACGCTAAGATCATCGAGGAGATCCGTAAGCTGTCTGCCGACAAGGAGACCCTTACCCGGCTGCTGGCGCAGACCAAGAAGGTCATCAGCGGCAGCAAGGAGGGCTACGACGCAGAGCTGGCGCTGCTCCGGGAAAAGCACACCGAGACGGAAGACCGCATCAAGCGGCTGGTGGAATCCCTGTCCGTTGCCAGCGACACCTCCGCGAAGTACGTCATGGAGCAGATCGACGCGCTCCATCAGGAGAGCGAGACCCAGCAGCTGCGCCTTGCCGAGCTGGAAGCCCTGACTGAACAGAGCCGAATGCTCCATCAGGAGTTCGCCTTCCATCAGGAAATGATCGAATCCTTCGCCAGCGCGGTGGATTCTGCCACGCTGGAGGAAAAAAGCTATGGGGTAACCTTTTGGCGGTCATCCGAAATCCGGGCAGGAAAGATTTTAACAAAAAGACAAGGAGTATTTTTTGAAACTTACCACTTTATTACCGGAGCGTGTGGCCTGACCGGGAGGTCTGGCAAATTCATTCACACGCCATTCCTCCCGAAGAACAAGTCACACATCTTCAGGAGGACTTCCAATGAACCGCGAAAACAAACGCAAAACCTTTGAAAAAGGGTACTATAAAACCCACGCCTGTCACGACACATTTACCTGCAAGGTCTGCGGTAGATCTTGTGTGCCGGAAAATGCCGGCAGCAGCCACCGCAACCACTGCCCCAACTGCCTTCAAGCCTTCATGTGGACATAGAACCCGGCGACCGGGCAAGTGACTGCGGCGGCATTATGGAGCCGATCGCCGTCTGGGTACGCAAGGGCGGAGAATGGGCGATCATTCACCGCTGCAAGCGCTGCGGTGCGCTCAGCTCCAACCGCGTGGCTGCGGACGACAACCCCATGAAGCTCATGAGCATCGCGATGAAGCCTCTTTGTGAGCCGCCGTTCCCGCTGGAGCGCATTGAGGAAATGACCGCGCTTATGGGCGGCGACGGCAGATCAAATAAGCCGAAAAAATCCAATTCAAAAGAACCGGGCGCAAAGACGCAGAGCCGATAATCCGCAAGCCATCAGGCAGTACGGGTTATCGGCTCTTTTTATTTCCCTTTGACGTGTCCTTTCAGCTTATCCGCGCTCATGCACGGGCCTATTGTGCTTCTGCGACTCGGGGTCACTCTTACCGGCAAAGAAATCTTCCGCGCACTTGGCGGCGGCTTGCGGTGCTCTGTCGTGGAACGCGATTCCGCCGCGGCTGATGTCCATTTCTTCCGAAATCAGAACAACCGTTTCAAAACGCGGATGGCTCTTGCACTTTATTTCTGCTCTTTCGCTTAATCGTCATGCGGTGCAGACATTATTCAACGTCTCTGACAGTTGCTTTTTGATACGCCGATAAGCCGGCCGCCAACGCAGAGATCGCCAACATAACAGCGGACTCGGGCGCAGTTGCTGTTTGCAAGACTGAGAAGACAGACTATAAGGCTCTTGGCCGATCGTTCCACGCTGCGAGATACGCAAAACTTGGCCAAAAGCCGCCGCGGGACAAGAGCTTTTCGCCATACACACTCCTGCTCGTCACAGTCCGGATACCAAAAAAAGACCATACAGCACAATGCTGTATTCCAGATCATCTTTTTCGTCTTCCAGCATTTGAAGCATGGCCGGCAGCGGCGTTGTGCCGCTCAAACCTGCATGGCCTTTTCATAAGCGGTATGATGGCCCGCTGCCATGCCCGGATGATAGTCCTTCAGAAGTGCCGGCGGCTTTTTCGCCCGTGCTCCGCTTAGCGTATGCCAGTACATGACGGCAATGCCCATTTCCTCATCGCAGAGGGGCATACAATTCTCGAACATCTCTATCGCCTGTGCATACCGCCCGGCGTAGTAATGTGCCAGCCCGATCCGATAGAGGCAGTCCGGTTTATCTGCTCCTAAGGACGGGCACTTCTTGAAATCAGCGATGGCAAGATCGTTTTGCAGGGTCGTCAGATACCGTCCCGCCCGCAGTCGGAGCAAGGGCAGGCTTTCCGGTTCCGATTTCAGCCCCCTCCGTATAGGCATCAATGGCTTCCCGATAACGAAGCTGCCGGGAAAGGGCTTTTCCCAACGCCATAAATTTCCCCCACGGAGTCCGGCAGCGCCTTTGCCTGCGTGACCGCCTCGGAATCGGGGATCCCGGCGGGAAGATTCATGATCTGGCTTCCGATCCCGGCGTGCAGTTCATCAAACGGATATTCCATCACAGCCCCCGTGTATACGGGCGATAGCAGGCGGAGCAGACGATCTCTCCGTCCTGCAAGCGGGCAAAGCTCTCGGCAAAAAACGTTCTCCGCATACGGAACAGGTAACGGTCTTGAAGATCCGAGCTCTCCTCCGGTACCGGCGCCGGAGCCTCCTTCACGTCGAACATCTCGTGAAAATCCCCATCCATGAGCCATGCCAGACGTTCGCCCTTGGTCTTATCCGGCGTGGGGCGCAGAACAAGGCGGAAGGACTTTCCATCCGAACGGCGGTAAAAGGAAAAGGCGTTCTTCCCCTGTAAATTGAAAATCAGGTTGCCCTTTCCGACGGTGCATGACATCAGCGCCTGAATAGCGTCCACGCCGCAGGCGTCCGTCTCAGCAACACATACGATCTCCTCGTCCTCGGCCGCCCGGCCGCTCCCGAACAGCTCCCACGCGTACAGGACGGCGCGGAAGCCGACCGCAAGACCGCCGCAGCCGTGGCCGTGAAATGTCACGCATGTATCCCACAGGGACTTTAACTCTTTTTGCATGGTGTGACCTCCTATACATCCTGAATCGTGGCTTGCCTGTGCTCAAAATACAGGCTGATCAGATAAAACGACAGCGACAGCAGCATGATGCACACACCCGGCGACAGCAGATACTCATATGCCTGCCGGAGAAAAGCGCCCCGCTTGTAGGCAAAGTTGATCATCGTGCCCCAAGTGGGATAATAAAGGTCGCCAAAGCCGAGAAAGCTCAGCGTAGACTCCATCATGATACAGCTGTTGACCCCCAAAAGGAAACGGGAGAGCAGCACGTCGTACAGGTTGGGAATAATGTGGTGCAGAACAATATGCCCATGACGGTATCCCTGGATCACGCAATTTTCAATAAAAGGCTGGGCATTAAGATGGATCACCTTGGCCCTCACGTTCCGGGCAGTGCCCACCCAACTGAATGCGGCGATCAGCAGGATCAGATTCCGGCTGGAGCTGCCCAGGAAGGTGGCAAGTACGATCATCGTCACCAGCTTTGGCAGAAGCACAAAATGTTGATGACACCATTCAATACCCCGCCGACCACGCTCTTTCCGGCCGCCAGTGTACCGATCACGCTTCCCAGAACCAGTGTCAGGACGCTGCTGGATACGCCGATCAGCAGCGTTTGCCGGGTGCCGTATACCAACTCCGTAAAAATATCATATCCCAACGCATTGGTGCCAAGGAGATGCGCCGGGGATGGCGTAAGCCATGGGGCAAACATCTCTTTCTGCCCATAACTCGTAAACGCAGCCGGGAATACGGCAGCCACGAGGAAAAAAGAACAGCGGCATTCCGCCAAGTGCCAGCGGGACGCAGCGCTTTTTTCATACCTGACCACCTCCCAACCGAACTCTGGGATCGATCAAAATACAGATCACATCTGTCACAACAATGGAAACGGTCATGATGGCCGTTGTAACGAACAGGATGCCCTGCATCAGCGGATAATCCAGCGTATATACGGCGTCAGAGAGCAGCCTCCCCATGCCGCCGATGGAGAAGATGTTTTCCACCACCAACGACCCGCCGATACAGGTGCTGACACTCATGCCCACCATGGTGATGAAGGGCTGAGCGATGTTTTTCAGGATATACCCAAATTTGATCTTATGATCAGACAAGCCTCGCTCCTTTGCGTAAAGCACATACTTTTCTTCCGTTACCTGACGGACGGTATTGCGCATCAGCAGATAGCGGGATGGAGCAGCAGCGATGGTCAGGGTAAGCACGGGAAGGATCAGGTGGCGTATCCGATCCAACAGATATGCGGCAGTTCCGGGAGCAACGCCAGCGCTGTTCAACCCGGTATAGGGAAACCACCGCTGCCGAAAGCAGAACAGGATCATCAGCACCAACGCGATCACGAACGAAGGCATTGTATTGACCACGATTTGCAATGTCGTTGACAGCTTGTCTAAGACACCGCCCTTTTGTAGCCGCAGTGCAGTCCCCACAAAAGTCCCAGCGCCGTGCTGAGCAGCACGGCGGGCAGCGTGATCTGCAGGGTGTATCCCAGCCGCTGCCCAATGAGGGCGGAAACCGGGGCTTCCTTCTTGTAGGAATAGCCAAGCGTACCGTCAAAGAGCGAGCGCAGATAGTACCCAAACTGCACGAATAGCGGCTCGTCCAGATGGAGGGCCTGCCGGTAGTAAGCTACCTGCGCAGGGTCATATCCTCCTCGGAAAAGCCGGTGAGATAGGCGATAGGATTCCCCGGTAAAAGCCGGGGTAGAAAAAGTTCAGAACCATAACGATCAGAAAGCACACCAGTGCAAGGATCAGATTCTTTCGATACTTTTTCACCGGTGTGCCTCCTGCGTTAAAACGATTATTTCTTGGTGATGCTGAACCAGTTGTTGACGTTGTTCAGCCCGAACACAGCGTCAACGGTCACGTTGTCCAGCGAAGAGGAATAGGCCAGCATCATGTTGTCCCAATACAGGGCGATCAGCGGTATATGCGCCGCGTAGTAGTCCTGCAGCTTTGCCGCGCCCGTGTAGTAGTCTTCGATCGTCTTGGCAGCCTTCATCTCACGGAGGATCGCGGAAAACTCCTCGTCAAACACCTGACAGCCGCCCTGCACGGCGTGATTGCCGTCCACATAAATGGAACCGAGACCGTTGCCCATGCCCATACCGGCAGCGGTGTAGCCATAGATAGCCGCTTCCATGGTGATGTTATTCTCGGAGAACTTGTTGCTGGTCTTGGCGTTGTAGGCATCCTTGTCCACCGTATCCAGATTTACCTGAATACCAAATGCCTCCAGCTGTGTCTTGATCATTTCCGCGTAGCCCACATGGGTCTCCTTGGCGGCGTTGACCGTCAGTGTGAAGGCAGCGGCCTGACCGCCTGCGTTCACATAGAAGCCATCGGCGTTCTTTTTTTTCGGTATAACCGGCCGCCTTCATGTATTCATCTGCCTTGGACGCGTCGGTCGTCAGTTTTTTCGGTATCCTTGTAACCGACTGTGGTGGCGGGTACAAAGCCCCGGTTGGGGATCTCGGCATAGGCGCTGCCGAAATATGTCTTGAAAGCATCGTAGTCCAGCGCGTAGGAGACCGCCTGACGCAGATCCTCGTTGGTGAACAGACCCTTCGCGTTATTGAATGCCAGCACAGCGGGCGCGTTGGCCGCTGCCACATTGATCAAAGACACGTTGGCATCACCGGCCAGCACATCCTGATAGGTGCCGGCTACTCCGGTGGAGTAGGCCCAGACCATATCAATATCACCCTACTGGAGCGCCAGATACATGGTATCCTCATTGCCAAAAAGCTGATAGACGATCTTTTCCACATTGGGCTGCCGGGGATGCTTTTCATTCACAACGAAGGTGATGGTGCCCGCTTCCTTGTTGAAGGACTCCAGCACATAAGGGCCGCAGGTGATCCGAGCTTCCTCATCGGTGACGGTGTCCTTGCCCTCATAAACATGCTTGGGTATCACGCGGAAGGACGTCATGTTGCTCAGTTCCCGGACATTGGGAGAAGCCAGCGTCAGAGAAATGCTCATCATATCGTCGGAGATGGTGTAGCCGGTGTACTTGGCTTCCGTAACCTTTCCATCTTCCGCGGTCTGGGCCTCAAAATTGGCGCTGCCGTTGGCCTGATCGTATTGGAGGGTGAAAAGGATATCTTCTGCCGTCACGGGCTCTCCATCGGACCAGGTCATTCCGTCCTGGATGGTGTAGGTCCAGGTAGCGGCGTCTTCCGTGCTGTAGGCTGCCAACAGCGGATGATATTCGCCCTTGGTGTCCTGATAGACCAGAGGCAGCTCGGACACGCCGCTGGCAAGCATATCGAAGTTATACTCGCCGAATACGGCGGTTTCGATGGAGGCCGTCGTGCCGACGGTCAGCGTGTCGATGGGAGAGGCGGGGGGGTCGGTTCGGCGGCTTCCGCAGTCGGAGCATCGGCGGCCGGCTGTGCAGATGGTTCTTGCGCAGGTCCTGCCGGAGCCGCGCCGCAGGCTACCATGGCAAACACCATCAGCATAACCAACAGCAGAGCGGTGATTTTTTTCATCATTGTCTTCTCTCCTTTTGTTTTGTGTTATCAAATACATAGATTTGATCGCAAAGTGATTTTACCAGCGCTTCATCATGGCTGATAAGCAGGATGCCGCCTCCGTTCTCCCGCATCTGCCGCCGTATCATTCCCAGCACATTGGCCTGTGTGGATACGTCCAGCATGGAGGTGGCTTCATCCAGAATCAGCAGTTTCGGCCGGAATAGCAGACACCGTGCGATGGCGACTCTCTGCGCCTCGCCGCCGGAGATCTGGTGGGGCAGGTGGGCAAGGATCTGCGGCGCAAGGCCAACCTTGTCCAGCATTTCTTTTTGTCAGTGACAGCTCTTCGCCTTTCGGACGGAAACGGTGATAGCGTATCAGCTCTGTAAAACCGGCCCCGATTTTCTGAGAGGGGTCTAATGTGGCGTAAGGCTGCTGGTAAACCATTTGAATGCGGATACCCAGCCTGCGGTCATACGGATGGTCTGCCGAAACAAGCGTCTGCCCATCCAGCGTGACCGCGCCCGCATCCGGCGGACAGACACCGCAAAGCACTTTTGCAAGCGTGGATTTGCCGATCCCGCTTTTTCCGAAAACGCCGCAGATCTTGCCGTCGGGAATATCAAAAGAAACGTCTTGAAGCACGGGATTTCCGCTAAAGCTTTTTCAATATTTTGAATGGAGATCATTCCGCGCAGCACCACCATTCTCGGCCGTTGGCTTTTCTCCGCGGCATTTCGGTACGGCACGGATCCCTTTGCCGAAGGACAGCGGCGGTAGAACGGGCAGCAGCCGGTTTCTGTTCGCAAGGCTGGCGTTTCCCGCATGCCATTTTCTACCAACGCACCCAACAGCGCTTTGGTATAGGGATGATGCGGGGCGGCAAGCACCTCCGATGAAATACCTGTCTCCAGCATTCTCCCGCCGCACAGGACAAGGAGACGGTCACACTCCGCTGCAACGGAAATATCATGGTGATGATCAGCTTTGCCGCATCCGGGAAAAGCTCGTTCAAAAGGGACAGCGTCTGCCGCTTGCTGTCCTGATCCAGCCCGTTGGTGGGCTCATCGGCGATCAGCAGCTTTGCCTCGGAGCAAAGAGCAAGAGCGATGGTCACCCGCTGGGCCATGCCGCCGGACAGCTGGAAGGGATACTGTTTCAGAATGGCTTCAGGCTGTGCAAATCCCACCTGCGCCAGCTTTTCGCAGGCAAAGGCATATCGCTGAGAAGGCGCAACGCCCAGCTTCCCGATGCTGTCAAAGAGCTGCCGGCGAATGCTTCTGGATGGGTCAAGAAATTCATGCCCGTTCTGCGGGATGTACACGATCTCCCTGCCCAGCATGGACCGGAGTTTTTGCCCTTCGGCAAAGTGTTTCCGCAAAATGATATTTCACCGGAGACCAGGCTCACATTTCCGGGCAGCACCCCCATCACGGACTGCGCGATCAACGTTTTGCCGGAGCCGGTCTCGCCAATGAGGGCCAAGCTCTCCCGGGAAAAATATGGAAAGAAACCCCGCAGACCAGCTCTTTTTCCGTGCGGTCCAGCTTTGCGGCGACCACGCCATTATTATACTGCAAGATCGGTTTCTCCAAGTTTCCCTCCGAATCGACGTTTCTCTATAGCCCTGCAAGAAAGAACTATGTGCGGTTTCTTATGAAACGCTGTGCTATTGCGTTGGAATCAGGCGGAAATATATACAATCATATTTTAATATAGGATTTCATCTCGAGGAAGCCTCCCGGGGGGATATTTTTCAGGCAAAATTTTTACAGGGGCTGCGCAGGCATCTTGAAATGCGCGGCCATACAGTCTGACAAACGGGACGCTGTTCATTTTCGCTGCGGCGCTCTTGCGAAAAAAGGGCGGAGTGTGACATAATATAATGTATTCTACTTGAAATTCGGGGCGAAACATATGCCATCCTCCCATCGCGCCGCACGCGGTCAGATGTCTGACTCGCTGCTGACGGCTTCGTTCATCATTCTCTCCGGCGGTTTGCAGGACGCCTATACCTATCTCTGCCGCGGCAAGGTGTTTGCCAACGCTCAGACCGGCAACATCGTCCTTTTGAGCGCCTATCTTTTTGAGGGCGACACGGCGCGCGCCGTGCGCTATCTCGTGCCGGTGCTCTCGTTCGCGCTCGGGTATTCGTCGCTGAGTGCATCCACCGGCGCTTTAAGCGCATGGAAAGATCCACTGGCGGCAGCTCATCATCCTCTCGGAGATCGTGCTGCTCTTTGCCGTCGGCTTTCTGCCGCAGGAGCGGAACATGGCGGCCAATATGCTTGTGTCGTTCGTCTGCGCCATGCAGGTGCAGACGTTCCGCAAGGTGCGCGGCCACGCCTACGCGAGCACGATGTGTATCGGCAATCTCCGCAGCGGCACGGAAGCGCTGTGCGAGTATTTCCACGATAAAAACCCCGCCGTGCTCCGCCGCGCGCTGACGTATTTCGGTGTGATCGGCATTTTTGCTCTCGGTGCGGGCGCGGGCGCATGGATCACCGCGCGTGCCGGCGAGCGGACGATCTGGATATCGTGTGCGCTGCTCACGGTGAGCTTTCTTCTCATGTTCCTGCGGGAAAAACGAGCGGAGGAAAAAGAGCTTTTATGACAAAACCGATCATCCTCGCCCCGGCGGGCGGCGTTGCCGCGGTCACGGCGGCGGTGCGCTGCGGCGCAGACGCCGTGTATCTCGGCGCGAAAAACTTCAACGCCCGGCGCAACGCCGAAAACTTTGACGATCTTGCCCTGCCGGAAACGGTGAAATTCTGCCATGAGCGCGGTACAAAGGTTTTCGTCACGGTCAACACTCTCGTGACCGACGGCGAAATGGATGCGCTCATCGAGGAGGCGGACGCCATTGCCGAGTCCGGCGCGGACGCCGTGATATTGCAGGACCCGGCTGTCATGCGCCTTTTTCGCGACCGGTATCCGGCGCTGCCGCGCCACGCCTCCACGCAGACCGCCGTGCACGATCTGGACGGCGCGCTGTATTTACAGGATCCGGCTGCGAGACGATCGTCTCGCGCGTGAGCTGACGCTCTCCGAAATGGAAAAGATTGCCTCCCGCCTCACGACGGCGGGCGCGGAAGCGTTTGTCCACGGCGCGCACTGCATGAGCGTTTCGGGCGCGTGCTATCTTTCCGCCATGCTCGGCGGACGCAGCGGCAACCGCGGCCTGTGCGCGCAGCCGTGCCGGCTCGACTGGCGCTGCGGCAAGGGGCGACCATGTTCTCTCGCTCAAGGACATGTCCCTGCTGCGCCATGCGCAGGAGATGGCGGACGCCGGGATCACAACGTTCAAGATCGAAGGGCGCATGAAGCGCCCGGAATACGTTGCCGCGGTTGTGACCGCCTGCCGCGAGGCGCTTGCGCTCGAGCCCTACGACGAGGACACGCTCCGCGCCGTGTTCTCCCGCAGCGGCTTTACGGACGGGTATCTCACGGCAAACGCGATAAGACCATGTTCGGCTATCGCACCAAGGACGACGTGCAGAGCGCCGACAAGGTACTCAAGTCGCTTGCCGCGCTCTATGAAAAGGAGACGCCGCGCGTCGGCGTTTCGATGGCGTTTTCGCTGACGGAAACAGAGAGCGCGCTCACCGTGTCGGACGGGGAGAATGCCTGCACTGTCACGGGCGATGCGCCCGAAAAGGCGATCAACCGAGCGCTCGATGCCGCGAGCGCCGAAAAGAATCTTGTCAAGACCGGCGGTACGCCGTTTGCCGTGGCGGACTTCACCGCCGATATCGCGCCCGGATATATGCTCCCGGCGAGCGCGCTCAATGCGCTGCGGCGCGGGGCGCTCTCCGAGCTGCTGGACGCGCGCGGCGCAGCAAGGCCGTGGCTCCGGTCCGACGCTCCCGCGCCGGCGGCACCGGAAAAGCGTGACCGCAGCCGCACCGGCGCGCTGTGGGCGCGCTTTGCGGAACTTTCGCAGATCCCCGCAGGGGAGAGCTTTGATAAGATCCTCCCTGCCCGTGGAACGCATTACGCCGGAGATCCTTCGGGCATTCGGCGAACGGCTCATCGGCGCCCTTCCGGCGATCCTCTGGCCCGCGGACGAGGAAGCACTCGAAGCGCGTCTCGCGGCGCTGAAAGAGGCCGGGCTGCGCGAGGTGTACGGCGACAACATCTACGCCATTCCGCTCACACGCCGCCGGGGACTCACGCTGCACGGCGGCGCGGGGCTCAACATTCTCAACACCGAGGCGCTGCGCCACTACGAGGAAGAGGGGCTTTCGAGTGTTACGGCGTCGTTTGAGCTTTCGATGCGCGGCATCAAATCGCTCGGGGTAGAATCCCCGCCGGCGCGATCGTCTACGGGCGTCTGCCGCTCATGCATTTCCGGAACTGCCCCCTCCGCGCGCAGCTCGGCTGCGCGGTGTGCCGCGCGCAAGGCGAACTCACCGACCGCCGCGGCGTCAAATTCCCGGTCGAGTGCGGGGAGAAAAAGTATTCAACGCTTTTGAACAGCGTGCCGCTGCATATTGCGGATAAGGACCTGCGCGGCCTGGATCACTGCATTTTGTGGTTCACGCGTGAATCGGCGGCAGAGTGCGCCGCCGTCGCGGCGGATTACCGCGCGGGAAGAAAATCGGAGCGAGAGCGCACCGGCGGACTGTACTACCGGGAGCTTCTGTGACCGGAGAATTAAAGGAGGAACGACCTATGGCGACCGGAGCGGAATTTTTGCTCAACTGGAAAAGCGCTTCAACCAGCTTCCCGCGGAGGAAAAGCTGGATAAGATCGTAGAATATCAGAAAAAGCTCACGGCATTGAAGGAGCAGGGGCTTTCCGAGGAGGAAGCCGTGGCGCAGCTCGAGAGCGAGCTGCCGCTGCCCAGCCCCGTGCCGCCGGAGAACGACGAGTACGGGCGCATCTCGCACCCGAAAAACCGCTCGTGACCGGCACGCTCTACGCCGTGGCCCTCGCCGCAGTCGTCGCGGCGGCGGTGCTGCTCTCAAAGATCTTTTAAAACCGGAATATTTAACGGGGTATGACGAAACGTCATGCCCCGTTCCGACTGTCAAAGGCGCTGGAGATGAAAAGATGAAATACGAAACAATGCAGGAAATCGGAAGATCATGGGGAAGCATTATGAATGATTCCGATGCAATTCCGTAAATGGCTTTGTGCTGCACGAATATGGATATAAAATCGAAGTTTGACCCGTGCGGAAAGAAGGATATACCATGAAAACGGAAATCAAAACAAAGAGATTGACGCTGTGTCCCATGTCGGACGCGGAGATCGAAGCGCTGATCGAGCGCACGCCTTCCGACGAGCTTCGCGCCGCTTACGGCGAAATGCTCTCCGGCGGCAAAAGCGATCCGGAAAACCGGGTCTGGTACGCGCCGTGGTCGATGGTGCTGAAAGATGCGCAGGAGTATGTTGGCGATCTTGGCTTCAAAGGGCCGGTCAAAAAAGCATGCTGTGGAGATCGGGTACGGTGTTCTGCCGGAGTACGAGGGGCAGGGCTATACCACCGAAGCGGTGCAGGCCATGACACAATGGGCGTTTCAGCAGAAGGATGTGGTGTTTGTGGAAACCGAAACAGACCCGGAGAACAAGGCTTCGCAGCGTGTTCTCGAAAAGTGCGGCTTTGTGCCGGACGGAACAACGAGGAGGAAGGACCGCGCTTTGTGCTGGAGAGCCCGCTTTCCAGCCAGGTATCCATCTATATGCTGTTTGGTATCGCCATCGGTATGTCCGTTGGACAGATGTGCGGCCAGATGGTCTGGGGCTTGGCGCCCGGCATCAGTCTCGGTTTGTTGGCCGGCGTGCTGCTCGACAATGCCGCAAAGAAAAAACGTGAAGAGCTCCGGCAGCAGCGCCGGTCTAATGTGTGATTTTTTCGCATATTGCTATTGACATGGAAACTGAAATAAAGTGATATATTTACCACATCGAATGTGATAAATATATCACTTGCTGCATTATGTGGGGGCATTATATGAAAATGAAAAAAGTATCGCTGCGGGAACTGGTTGCGGACAAGATTGTTTATGCCGTTCTTCTTGCCATGACATATTGGCTGTGGGTGCGGAACGACTGGAAGGACTATTATACGACCATCCAGTACGCCATTGATGTTTTCGCGTTCTTTTATTTTGTATCCCGTTCTATCCGCGTCAAAAAAATATAAGCAGGAAGAGCCGGATGAGATGTCGGAGGCAAATCTCAAACGGTGCGATGCGATCTGCCTGAAGATCGTCGTTGGGCTGATCGTGGCGCTCGGCTTTGTCTGCGCCGCCGGGAGATTTGCGATCTCTACGGAGATCATCGGCTACGGCCTGATGGGGACGCTGGTTTTGCTCGCGGTCATCCGCACGGTTTTGTTCTGCTATATGGATAAAAGGGAGTCTGAGATGGCGCTGACGACCAAGATCCGGGAATACCGGGAAAAGCAGGGACTTACGCAGTCAGAGCTTGCCGACCTCGTCGGTGTCCGGCGCGAAACGATCGTCAATCTTGAGCGGGGACGGTATAACCCCTCGCTGAAGCTGGCCATGGATATCGCCAAGGTTTTTCACGTCACCGTGGAAGAGATATTTTCCTATACGGAATAAGAAAACGCCGACGTATCCCGCTCAAGTATCGCCGCAAGAGCGATCTCACCCACGCCGGATACAAAAGCGTGAATACCGCTTGTGAGATGGGAAAAAATCTGCTATAATTCCCCTGTTACAGAGCCAATTCACCGTAAGGAGATAAACGAAGCTATGAAACTTGGTATCGGAAGAATTTGACCTGATTTCATAAATCTATAAAAAGCATAAATGCCCGTAAATCCTTACGGGAACAAGCTTTTCAAATTTCAAGGGGCATAAAACCCCACGCTGTCTCATAAAGCTGCACGCCAAAATGGTACAGTCGTGGTACAGTAGATTGAAGTGCCGAGAAAAGCCCCTATGCAGAGATAATTATACTATGACAATGAAATGCTAAAGCGGATGTCCGAGGAAAGGCCTCAGACATCCGCTTTTTGTTTTTATAGATATGCTTTTTGCCTCTTCGCGGCAAGGCAAATGGAATCCGTGAAATATTTGCCGATTTGGAAGCCAAGTTGCACGAAATCGTGTGCCGCGAAACTGCGAACACGAAACGCCGTTCAGGAAAGAATCTTATGGAATCGGACTTAATCCCATGACTTCGTGAACTGGAAAGTATGCCGATTTGATCAACGCATCATATTCGGTTCTCAGAATCCCCCAGAACGGGAATTTTGCTTTTCAAATCTGTCTACATGAATGTTAGACAGAACGAATGATAATATGCCGTGATAAGGGTTGAAAATCAAGGATTTTCTTCGCTATAAGCAATGCAGGAACACTTTCCCCTGTGATGATATTCCTTGCATGGATTTGGCGTTAGAGCACAAATACGTGTTGATTCTGGCGCTGTTTTGAGGCCGCCAGGCACAACGGATAAAGCGCTTTGTCACACATATTCAGGAAGGAAAGCAAAGAGGTCACGTTTCAGCCGCTGTTAGAGCTCAGGCTGTGGGGATGATAGCCACGCGGCGTTTTGCGGTAGGCGTAATCGTCCTTCACAAACTGCGGCGCATAGAAGGAGTTTACTATGAACAGGAAAAACAAGAAAATCAGAAAATCACAGCTCTCTATTGCCGCATTTCTTTGGATGATGGTGGTGATAACGAGAGCAAAGCATCAGCAATCAAAAATCATGCTTCGGGACTTTGCAGAGAAAATGGAATGTTCCAGCATTATGGATAATACGGGGACGCTCCAAGGCCGTCCCTCGTTCCAGCGCATGATCGTCAGGAAATGGACATTACGCCGTTTAAGAATTATTAGAAAACCCCTATCTCTCTATCAATGAGAGATAGGGGTTTATCAAGATTTTACATAAAATTATATTACCGGTAAGCATACGATGAGCAGATGTTTTTTATTGCCTTTCGAGTATAGATACGTTATAATATACTTATTAAGCATGATGAATTTGGGAGGTATTTTTCGTGGAAATTAGAGTTCTACGATATTTTCTGACTGTAGTAAGGGAAGAAAGTATCACAAAAGCCTCAGAAGTTTTACACATCACGCAGCCGACACTTTCTCGTCAGCTTGCGCAGATGGAGGAAGAAATCGGCGTAAAACTGTTTGATAGAGGGACACGGAAAATCAAATTGACAAATGAAGGAATACTTCTTCGCCGTCGTGCGGAAGAGATTTTGCAGCTTGTAGATAAGACAGAAAAAGAATTAGTGGAGCAAGAGGAACAGGTAGAAGGTAAAATTTCCATTGGGTGTGGAGAAATTGCTGCTGTACAACTTCTTCCTAAAATAATTGAGTCCTTTCGTCAGAAATATTCCCGTGTTACTTTTGACATTTTTACAGCCACAGCAGATTTGGTAAAGGAACAAATGGATAAGGGACTACTGGATATTGGTTTGCTTCTTGAGCCGGTTGATATGGTAAAATATGAATTCATTCGCTTGAATATAAGGGAAAAATGGGTGGTTCTGATGAAATCGGATGATCCACTCTCCAAGAAAGAAACGGTAAGCGCAAAAGATTTGTCTGTACTGCCTTTGATTCTTCCAAGGCGTATGAATGTGCAGAGTGAGTTGGCAAGCTGGTTTGGCAACTACTATGAGAAACTGAATATTGTTTTTACCAGCAATTTAAGTACGAACAGCGCAATTATGGTGAATGGAGGCTTGGCATATTCATTGGTGATTGAAGGGGCTGTACCGTTCTGGAATCAATCAAAGGTTACATTCAGACCGCTTGATCCGCCACTTACAGCAACAAGTGTATTAGCATGGAAACGTGGTCAGCCGTTTAGCTTAGCAACCACAAAATTCATCAAACACATTCAATGCTTTTTAGGCATGGACAAACCATAAAAACTAAGTATTTGATATAATTCAATTAGAAAATTATTATATAGGTGTAGAGATAAAGCAAACAGCTTTAATTTCTGCACCTATATTTTTTATTGAGGAGGAGTGCCATTTCATGAAACCGGATTATGAGTCCCTTATAAACGCCGGATTAAGCAAAGAAGAAATCGCAAAAATTTCAGGATGTGAAGATCAAGAAATGCAGATAAGGATGTTGCGAAAATATCGGTACAAATTGCTTGATGCGGTACATGAAAAGCAGCAGTCACTTGATGCAATCGATTATATGATCTGTAAAACAAAAAATGATGGAGGTATTTATAATGAAAAAAGCAATCGCTATCTTACTTTCTTTGACTATGATTTTGGGACTGGCAGCTTGCGGAAATTCTGCAAGCCAGACAGAGCAACCACCTACAGAAGATACTTCCGTGGAAAGTAAAGCTGATACCAATTCTGCGGAAAACAGTACAGATATGGAGAATACGGACAATCAAGATGTACAGGATCATAAGGTTTTGGTTGCCTACTTCTCTGCGACAGGTACCACAAAGGGCGTGGCAGAGCATATCGCAAATGGTCTGAACGCAGACATTTACGAAATCGTTCCTGAAGATCCTTATACAGATGCAGACCTTAACTACAATGACAACAACAGCCGTACTACGATTGAAATGAACGATCCCAATGCCCGTCCCGCAATTTCCGGTTCTGTTGAGAACATGGAGCAGTATGACATCATATTCGTTGGCTATCCCATCTGGTGGGGAGAGGCACCGAGAATCGTCAGCACTTTCATGGAAAGCTATGACTCTTCCGGCAAGACCATTGTTCCTTTCTGCACTTCCGGTGGCAGCGGCATTGGTTCCAGTGCGTCCAATCTGGAGCGGCTCACCAGCGGAGCTACTTGGCTTGATGGACGGCGGCTAAATGGCAGCGATTCTCAGGATACCGTTATGGAATGGGTAAACGGTCTTGGCTTGAATTTTGAAGAATAACCAGAATATCAGATATGGACACAGGAAGGAGGAGATGCTATTTGAAGGCAAAAATGAAAATTAAAATGGGAATTGACTTCCTGATGACAGTGCTGCTGTTTCTTCTAATGTCCTATCAAATTACCGGGCAGGAACTTCATGAGTGGTTTGGAACAGGGATGCTTGTACTGTTTTTGCTACATAACATTCTGAACATCCGGTGGTATGGTAGCCTGTTCAAAGGGAAATATACCCTGCTGCGGACAATGCAGACGCTCATCAATATCAGTGTCCTTATCTCTATGCTGTGTTTGGGGTTCAGTGGAGTTGTGATGTCCCGTCATGTTTTTGCGGGACTTCCCATTCAGGACCGATGGCAACAGCGAGAACCATGCACCTGGCGGCATCTTATTGGGGATTTGTGCTGATGAGTATTCATTTAGGAATGCATTGGGGAATGATCGTGGGAATGTTCCGCAGACTTTGTAACAGAAAGAAAAACCCCTGCTGTATTTGTATGGCTGATGCGTTTTATAGCAATTTTTATTGCGGGGTACGGAGCGTACTGTTTCCATAAGGAAAATATTCTCTCCTATATGTTCCTTAAACGGGAGTTTGTGTTTTTTGATTTTGAACAGAGTGCAGTTTCTGTATTTGCAGGGTATATCACCATGATGGGACTATGGGTCTTTATCGGCTTTTTTTACACAGTGAAAGGACTTAGAAAGATAACCTCACAGAGCAGAAGAAAGGAATAAATTGTAAAAATCTTAGCGGAGGAAAAGGCGTGAATCAGCAAACAACTCTGTTTTCAAACGAGAAGTTGATGGCTATGATTATTCCCCTGTTTTTAGAGCAACTGCTGGTGATGCTTGTGGGAATGGCAGATACACTGGTAGTCAGTTATGCCGGAGAAGCTGCGGTATCCGGCGTTTCCCTGGTGAATCAGTTTAATACTATTTTTATTTATCTGTTTACAGCATTGGCGTCTGGCGGGGGAGCGGTTGTGATCAGCCAGTATATCGGTAAAAAGGATAAATGATGACGCTGGAAAATCCGCCAGTCAGCTTCTTTTATTTTCTGCGATTTTTTCCATACTGATCGCAGTGATGGTTCTAATTGGAAATGAAGGGATGCTTCGTCTGATGTTCGGTAAAGTGGAAGATTCTGTGATGCACTCTTGTATTACATACCTTAGGATTTCTGCATATTCCTATCCGGCATTGGCGGTTTACAATGCTGGCGCTGCTCTTTTTCGCAGTATTGGAAAAACCAGTGTGACCATGTATTTGTCGGTAATTTCCAATATCATCAATGTTATTGGAAATTTCATTGGTGTATTTGTTTTGCGTGCAGGTGTTGCAGGTGTTGCATACCCTTCACTGATCGCCCGGACATTTTCAGCCGTGATGATTACAGTACTTTGTTTTCAGAGAAAAATGAAGTGTTCTATCGCTGCAAGTGGATTTTCCGGTGGAATGTGGATTTCATGAAACAAATTCTAAAAATCGCTATTCCAAATGGGATGGAAAACGGTGTGTTCCAGTTAGTCAAAGTAGCATTAAGCGGTATCGTTGCACTTTTTGGAACATATCAGATTGCTGCAAATGGTGTTGCACAAAGTATCTGGTCGTTGGCTGCGCTGGCGGGAGTCGCTATGGGTCCCGTATTTATAACGGTCATTGGACAGTGCATGGGAAATGGGGATATAAAGGCTGCGGACGATTATTTTAAGAGATTGACAAGAATCACATTGCTGATTTCATCGGCATGGAATCTTTTAATTTTTCTTCTGACTCCATTCTTTATGAAATTTTATGCTTTGCAGCCGGAGACAAAACGGCTTGTGATCTGGCTGGTTTTAATCCATAACCTGTTCAATGCCGCGGCATATCCCTTTTCCGGTGCGCTTAGCAATGGGCTGCGGGCAGCAGGTGATGTGAGATTTTCCATGTATTTTTCGGTTATCTCCACGATAGCGGTGCGTCTGCTTTTATCATGGCTCTTGGGAATTGTTTTGAAAATGGGAGTGATCGGGATTGCTATTGCAATGGTTTGTGACTGGAGCATTCGGGCGGTCATTTTCTTCTGGAGGCAGAAGTCCGGAAAATGGAAAACATTTCAGGTGATATAGATTCATTAAATGAGCGTTGACGCAATCGTCAATGCTGCCAACACTTCTCTTTTGGGCGGTGGCGGTGTGGACGGCTGCATTCATCGTGCTGCCGGACCGGAGCTGCTTGCAGAGTGCAGTACGCTGCATGGCTGCGAAACCGGCAGCGCAAAAATCACAAAGGGATACCACTTGCCCTGCAAATATGTGATTCATGCAGTCGGCCCGCGCTGGCAGTGTACATAGATGACAGGTATGTGGAAGAACATACCGACAGGAGGGCAGAACAGAGTCGGTGTTCGAAGCATGGCAAGAGGAATCCTGCTTTGAAGCTGCATCTGTCCCGCTGCCGCCCGAAGCAATCTGTAAATCCTGCAGCAGTCAGTCTCTGGAAGAGGCGCTGGGGCAGATGGATGAGAGCTTTTCAGAAATGCTGCTTCGAAAGATTGAGGAAAGCGGTATGACGGATGCACAGTGCTACAAGAAAGCAAATATTGACAGGAAGCTCTTCTCAAAATTCGCTCGGATAGATTCTATAAGCCATCCAAACCTACGGTGCTGGCATTTGCCCTCGCTTTGGAGCTGCCGCTTGCCCAGATGCAGGAGATGCTCGGCAAGGCAGGATTCACATTGTCCCATTCGAGTAAATTCGACATCATTGTAGAATATTTTGTTGAACGGGGAAACTATAATGTGTATGAAATCAATGAAGCACTGTTTGCCTTTGACCAGAGTCTGATCGGTACATAAGGAAAAAGAAATGTCGCTTTCCATGCGACCACTCCGCAAAAGAAAATCGCTATACTATGGCTGTAAGGTACGAAATCGAGCAGTCATTTGCGTGAGGAATGAGCCAAAGCTCGA
>VOFG01004627.1_pt1 | contig 19998 bp, 28 predicted proteins | sample 5384171 | NCBI WGS metagenome assembly VOFG01 (sample SAMN12384726, study PRJNA508395) | human gut metagenome | isolation source: healthy gut F | host: Homo sapiens
GTCCATTTCATCATTTGACGTTAAAACGTCATTTTAATCGAATCACCGTTATTTTGCCGTTGTTATTCTGTTGCATCCTTTGCATTGCTTGCACGCCTTTGCACCTGTTATCCATCCTTGCGATGTGCAGAAAATGTGCAAAAGTGTGCAGAGCTAAAATCAGCCCGACAAGATGGTCTCAAAATGAGCGACTTTCCTGCTGGATTTTTGAGGCATCAGCAGCAAAAATTCCCAGTTTTATCCAAACAACAATCTTACATGACACATCGGTTCTATGGCAGGGTTTAGGACATCCGAACAGACACCGTTTGATATAGAAATGAGGTTCACCATGAACAAACTACTTTCCCTGCCGCTACAACACGGACAGCAACCGGGTGGAAGCCCGGTTCGAGGATGGCACCACCCTTGCCATCGACTGCATCGCCGTCGAGGATGAGTACGGCAACACCCCGGCACAGCGGGCAGAGCTGGACTGGCTGCTGTATAATAAGCCCTTGGAGTATGCACAGATGGTGCTGAGAGGGGAGATGAAGCGTTATCTTTCTCTCGGCTGCGACCACGGCAGGCCGGAGAATTGAGCCGCAGAAAACGCGCGGCAAAAATGCTAATCGCGCGGCGCGCGTTTTTCAGCGCAAATTCAGCGTAAATCAAACTTTCAGCGTAAAAGTCAGCGTAAATTTTCACTTCACGCTTTTGTACTTCGTTCCTCGGCCTACGCCATCAGGCTGCAAGATTCCGTCCTTGCACATCTGGTGCAGGATATAATAGGTTTGATTCTTATTAAACCCACACAGTTCTTGTGCTTTCTGATTCGTAATCGACGGCTTATGCTTCAGATATTCAAGAATCCGATCCTTTGCCTGAATCTGGCTGACCGTCTTATCCTGCACATAGGCCACATCGGTTTTCACCGTTTCGTAGACCTTGAGGGACAGCATATAGGTCTTGCCGTTGAGTTCCAGAAGCCCCTCGTCCCGGCAGCCACACATAGAAATATTCTCCTGATATGGTAAAGCCCACAGACCGGATTTTATATCCAGCTTGTGGGCTTTGCTTATTTTCAGCTATCCTGTTTTACGCAAACATAGCATCTAGCTCTTTATCGGTAAACATTTTGGACTGCTTCAGCAAACTTTTAACGCACTCTCGGAATGCTTCTTTGTTCACCGTTTTCAACGCAGTATCCTTGTACACCAGCGTGATAACACAATGTAGCTGCTGGATAAGGTCAACGGCAGAGAGCTGTGCATAGGTGTTCCCATCTACAAGCTGTATCCGAACATCCCGGAAACGCGACCAATCCTGTCCGTACTGGCAGATGTACTGCTGAATCGTATTCCGCATGACATCTATGTTGCCAGATTCCATTGCGATCCGCGCCTGCTTGCATTTTTTTCTCAGCTGTGTCAGCAATCGCGTGTGTCAGCTTTGCGGCTTTGACAACGCACTTTTCAAATTGCTCTACCTTATCAGCGTATTGCGATTGAATTTTGATGTACTGTAGTTGGTTGTTGTCCATAGCACAACCCTCCTTTCTGGTTGGTATTATTATACCACAATTTTCCAATGTTATCTACATGGATTTTCCGACAATTTCTCAAATAATTCGACGTAATATCACTTTATATTTGATTTCTGTTGTAAAAATGGAGCGCACAGTTGTAAACTGTACGCCCCATTTTAGGTTATTTAGCGATTTTTGTCAGACTGCGAGAGAACGCCGCCCACAAGAGTTTTGGTCGTGCTGCTGTATTTCGGGCTATTCAAAGCTGCCGATGCAACGCCTTCCATTTTCTTTCCCGTCTGGTGACCGCTCTTTGCCAGCGCAACCGCACTTTTCACCGCAAGCTCTTTCCGCTGCCCGTAGTCCTTGCACTTCACCCACGACTTAAACTCCTGCCGGGTGCTTTCCCCTGCAGCAATCATTTTGCGGAGTGCTTGTTCGGTATTGCTGAATGGTTTTGGGTGATTTGAATATATAGTACGTTCCAGCCGTATCTTGAACAAAGAACGGAACTTTTTATCTCTTGGATAATTACTCAAATTTTGAAGTTGCATTATAAACTTATCTTTTTTTCCACGCGAAGGAAACGCATTGTTCTATATCTAGTTCTGCCGGGAGCTTAGTAATTCCTGCTGGTGTTGGCTCTTGAAGTATAACCCATTTATAACCATCTGGAAGTTTTATACCATAACTGCTGATAATGATTTTTCGGTTTCCAGTATTTACAACTTCGAGCGATACATACTGGCATTTATCTGCAAGTTCCAAAGAACCACCAAACGCATAAATTACGCTTTCATTGAACGTAATCTTAACCTTTTGCGATTTTGATACCTTGTTTGCCAAAGTGCTATAATTGCGGCAAAAGCAGTGGCAATCGCACTTGCAGCTTGCCAAAACATTCCCCAATCAAACCCTGCTTCAACAGGTTTCATTTTCGTTCTCCCTGCATTTCAGAAATCCAGTTTATTTAATAATGCTCTTTTCGTAATACTTTTTCATTTAACGCATTGAAAATCATTCTTTCATTATTGGAACATCTTCCATTTTCCAGTCCTTCTTGAATATACCGTTTCATTTCTCCTGGTGTAATATATTCAGTCTTTTCTGATTCCATTAAATCATACGGAGCAAAGGCAATTTCATTCCAGCTTTTCATTGTGTATGTACGAAAGCAAGGGATGCACTTATCTTTGCAGAGTTTAACCAGCACCTTTCGTTTATCCAAGCTCATATTCTCGCCGATAATAATTCCAACCAATTCTGACACTTCATAATTCAAAAATCCGGCATCTTCATTTTGAATTAACCGCCATTCATTTTCATACGCCCAATCTTTATGCTTAAAACGGAGCGATTCTTCAATCGCTTCTGACGGTATGTCCTCGTCCATAAAATCCTCATCAGATAAGCTAAATGTAATATCCGTATAAATTATAGGCTCAATCTTTGAAAATGTCTTTTTGTTGAATAAATCAAACAACAGCCAGAGTATCCACTAGCATAATGCGCCCACATAATCGGTGAATCAGGAATTGCAGAAACCGAAAGAATTCTATACCTATTTTGCCACTCTTCTATAATAGGGTGTACTTTTCCGCAATCAAAAGTATATCCAGCCCCCACACAATCCAAATACACTTGTAAGGCATTTGCTTCCATGGGGTCATTCAGCATAGAAGGCTTTGGCAAATAAATATGATTACTTTTTATAATATCTACCACACGATTAAAGTCAGTCTGTGTAGATATTGATTTATACTTATAAACAATCTGCGGTCGAACGTGCATAAGATTCCTCTATATTTACTCCATCACTCTAATCGTACTCTCAATAAACATACTCGCCTTTTTCCTTATTGTTCAGGCATCAAAAGAATCTGTGCATACATGGACAGTTCAATGTGGTAACCATTCTTGACCGTCAACCTTGTCTTTTCGCCATCACTTGCTAATTTAAGACATTCACTTACATCATCAGAGTTGGAATCGGACACAACGAAAACCGTAGACTGCTTTGCCTTATTTTCGACTGTGTAGTTTCCAGTAGGAATTGTATACCAAACATATTTATAACCGCTTTTAGTGGTTACTTCTTTTCCGTAGGCGCCCAGTTCACCATCCGTCAGCAGAATGGAGCCATCAGCGATTTCCCCCTGCATCAGGCTTCAAATTCTCATTCCTATAAAGGAAATTGTCAGTTTCACTGTTCTGCGTGTTTTTGATGGAGTAAATCTCATCGCCAATCGTAGCGATTTGAATGTAGTCTTCCATATTGATTTGAGCATTATAACGCTTACCGGCAGTCCAGTCATCCGTCTGCTCAAACCAGCTTATATCATCCAGCGTATAGCCAAGCCCCGTTAGCGACAGCGCATCTTCAAGATTTTTAGCAAACGTTTCAGACACTTCTTTGTTTCGTTTCAAGAAAGACTTAATTTCTTTACTATCATCCGTCGAAGAAGCAGTAGTCGAAGAATTTTTTCGATTTCGCCGGATTCAGCGGTTATTTCTTCCGTGCTATGTTGCAGTTCCGCTTCTCCACCGGTTGCTGCTTCACTGTCAGTTGTACTATTTGCCGATTGTGCTGATGATGCCGCCTGTTCAATCATTCTGGCGTTTGATTCTGCGGCTCTTTTAGCTTCTTCTGCTTTATCATATGGAAGCATCATTCCGGCAATAAAACCCACCAGCAGAACTGCTAACACTATTAAATTTTTTCCTAAAACTACGCTTTTCATGTTTAGCAACCATTCTTAAGAAACCGCACAGGACTTTTATTGCATAAAAAATCAACCCAAACAAAAATGCAACGCCAAAATGTCTCAAATCTTTTTTGAGACACCGAATTGAATACGCCGTAGCCAAGATATGCTATCACTACGCCACACAATACTCTTTTGTTTTCTTTTCCTCTAAGCGTATTGATTATTTCATATATTCCTTGATGGGCGTTTCTCTTGCGCTGCTTGTTTCAAAGCGGGGCACTGGCCAGGACGAGCAGCGCAGTTGATGGGCGTTTCTTTGGCACACCCTTTGGCACACTTTTTGCTTGCAAAGTCTAGTGTGTTACACCTTGGTTCCGGCTGATGCGGAAAAGGGGCTGCGAAAGGTTCCGGCAAGCACCTGTTCTGCGGCAGAAGGATGCGCGGATGGGCGTGGCAGTTGACGGTCTTTGCCCACCCAGCGCAGGTATTTCGACAGCGCCGATTTGACAGACCCGTCTGCTCTGCCAGCGTTTCCAGCTTCAGATGCCGCTCCACACGCAGGTCTTTGAGCCGTTCTCCCAGTGTCAGCTTGATGTTCATGGTCGCACCTCCGATGTTTTTTGCACAGTATACCACTTTTAATACGAAATCCCAGTCAAGCGTTCTACCTGTTTTTCAATATCGTCAACTTCTGCATAAAACCACCCTGTATATGCTTGCGCTTCTCGATACAGTTGTACAATTTTATCCAGCCACTTTAAATCATAGTAAATTTCATCCTCCTCAAATCCTGTTCCACGATTTTCGTCAAGCCACTCCTCGAGTTCAGATGTCGGTTTCTGCCACAGCTCAAACTCCGTATAATAATTTTTGAATAGTCCCCGCATTCTTCTGCCATCCGGTCAAGTTCGTTTCTTATTTCTCCCCATCTGCACTCAATTTCGTAGACAATCGCACCATATGTGTATGCCGACATATAAAAAAGCGTTCCATTTTGCACCTCCAAAATTTTTATAAAAAATTCTGTTCCTTTTGAACGGTTTTTTATAGTTTTCATCTTATCGGTCAGAAAAACATTCCGTTTTTAGCCGGTTTTTTCGTTTGGTTTTCTATATTTGGGATGCGCCGATTTTCCACAGTTCCAAAATGCGCACCGAACTGAACCGCTATCAGCGTCTGAACCGCTTTCGCCTTTACGGAGACCGCCGCCTGCCTCGCTGGACAAAGCGAAGGAAGGGAGCGTCTTGAAGCGTCTGGAGGATGCCAATCTGCGGCAGGACTACGAAGCCGCCCTGAAAACGCTGGACAGCATCCCGCCGGAGGTCATTCGATTCTATGAGAACCGCACGCAGGAGCCTGCGATGCGCCATGATAAGTAAGGAGAACTGCCTATGTGTAATAAAATGTACGAGAATGTGAAATCTTTGAGATTATACGAAAAAGTCCTTGCAGTCGGACTCTGATCCGGCTACAATGGAGGTGGTCACTCGAACCAATGCCGTCAAGTCTCCGACCAACAGCCCTGAGACCACAAAGCTGGTGTACACGGTAAAGGAGGTCGCGCAGATGCTGGCCATCAGCCAGCGTGCCGCCCTCAGCCAATAGGGGCTTCCATCAGGCAGGCATTGGTGCGCTTGACGATTTCCCAAGCGTTGTAGTCCGGCAGACCCAGCACCTGTGCAATCAGCGAGGCCATCACCTCAGAATACGGCTCATACCCAGCGGTTCCGGCCTCTGTAATGGAGTTGCCCCTGACCATGAAAAGCTGGTCGTCTACATGATGCCAACTGTATTATTAGCATATCCCATGCGCTGCAAGCGCCTCAGCTATACCATCATGGTCACGATCGGTAGTATGCCTGGGCAGATGCTTCTTCAGCAGCTCCGGTGCATTGCTCATCAGATAGCCGTGACCAACAAGCTCCAGCATTTCCACATCATTGTAGTTATCCCCAAAGGCAACAGCATCCTTCGGGGAGATATCCCGCAGGGCGCAGATCCTTTTCACGGCTTCTCCCTTGGTCGTTCCTCCGGGCATGATTTCCAGCAGAGCATTCGATGATTTGACAATTTCGTATTGCGGAAACTGAGCCTTCAATGTGGCTTCTATGGTGTCTGTCCAAGCGGGAGCACAGATGAACAACAGCTTATGCACTTCATCGGCGATCATATCCGCGATCACGCCCTGCTGGGCGGTCGCCTTAACGATTCGCTCTTCCCGTTCAATGCGCGGATCCGTACGGTCCGGTGTGACCCACTGGTCAAACGAGTATGCACCCCATGCCATATCAAAGTGCTGCTGCGCCGTAAAGTCAAGGATTTTTGCTGCTTCTGCTCGGCTCATCCCGCGGTGATAGATGATCTGTCGCTCCTCGTTCAGTATCAGGCTTCCACTATAGGAAACAATACTACACCGCAGGCCGTATTTCCTCACAATGGGTTCGATGCCAGAAGGACTGCGCGCCGAGATAATAACGAATGGGATCTCCTTTTTTTGCAGGAGCTTCAAGGCCCGAAGCGTCCTTGGCGTGATCTCCTGACGAGAATCAAGCAGCGTTCCATCTACATCACTAAATACGATTTTAAGGTCGTCCATGATCGTTCTTTCCTGCGAAAGCATTATTAAAAATATCCGTTGTGTCGTCCGGCTCCTTATCTTGTTTGTTAGCTCTTCGCCACGCCGGTCTCGCGGGCAGCCTTTGCCACGGCATTTGCCACAGCCTCGGCCACGCGGGGTCGAACGCGCCGGGGATGATGTTCTCCTCGCTGCGGTCGGCATCGGTGATGAGGTCTGCAATGGCGTAGGCAGCAGCCAGCTTCATCTCATTGTTGATATCCCGTGCGCGGACGCTGAGCGCGCCCTTGAACAGGCCGGGGAAGCACAACACGTTGTTCACCTGATTGGGGAAGTCGCTGCGCCCGGTGGCCATCACCCGCACGCCGCCGGCCTTCGCCTCGTCCGGCATGATCTCCGGGGTGGGATTGGCCATGGCAAAGACGATGGCGTCCTTGTTCATGGTCTTGCACAGCTCGGTGGTCAGGATGCCGGGGCGGGACACACCGATGAACACGTCGGCACCTTCCAGTGCTTCCTTCAGGCCGCCCTTGACCTGACGGGGATTGGTCACCTCGCCCAGCCAGTTCTTGTGGGCCTCGGCGCTGTTGCAGCCCTTGTACAGGGTGCCGAACTGATCCACTGCAATGATGTCCTTTGCGCCTGCGGTCATGAGCATCTTGATGATGGCAGTACCGGCAGCACCGGGACCGTTCAGCACGATGTGCACATCCTCCATCTTCTTGCCCACCACACGCAGGGCGTTGATGAGGGCAGCGGTGACAACGATAGCGGTGCCGTGCTGGTCATCGTGGAACACCGGGATGTCCAGCTCCCGCTCCAAGGTTTCCTCGATTTCAAAGCACTCGGGGCTCTTGATGTCCTCCAGATTGATGCCGCCAAAGGTGGGCGCAATGGCCTTGCAGGCAGCAATGACGCTGGCAGCGTCGTGGGCGTCGATGCAGATGGGGAAGGCATCCACGCCGCCGAACTCCTTGAACAGCACGGCCTTGCCCTCCATGACCGGCAGACCGGCTTCCGGGCCGATATCGCCCAGACCCAGCACGGCGGTGCCGTTGGAGACAACGGCTACCATGTTGCCCTTGAAGGTGTACTTATATACATCGTCAGGGTTTTCCTTGATCTTGCGGCAGGGCTCGGCCACACCGGGGGTGTAGGCGGTGGACAGGTCGTCACGGGTGGCGACCTCCACCTTACTCACGATGCCCACCTTTCCCTTGTGGGTCTCGTGCATTTCCAGAGCTGCTTTATTGTAATCCATTTGAATTTCCTCCTATTGGTTCAAAACTCATTTTTCCAAGGACTTTCATCGCTGTAATCGTGGGAAATATAATCGTAAATATAGCCGATCTCACTGTCCGGCAGGTTGATGCGGTACTGCTCGGCAATGTTGGCAAAGCAGCGCCGCGCCAGTGCCACAAAGTCCCGGTGCTCTTCACAGAAGCGTTCCAGATCACGGTAGCTCTTGATCTCCTCTTTTTTCACCAGCCGCTCGATCAGGCAGCTGATGTGCAGGTTCAGACCCACCACGGTCTTGGGCTGGAAGTGGGAGCCAAGCGCCCGCTGCATCTCCTCCAGCATATCTGCTACCAGCGAAAGCACCCGCGATGCATTCAGGATGGTGAGCGATTCCACCACGTTTTCCAGCGAGAACTGATTGACCAGATTCTGCTTGAAGTGCTCGAACTCTTCCTCGGTCAGATAACCGCTGAGGCCGCTCTTGATCTTATCCAGTCCGCGCTGGGTGATGATGTCCTCCACAGCCACCACCGGAAAATCCGCCGGGCCAAGCTCCATGGTGGATGCCGCAAACAGCACGTTGCAGGTGTCCCAGTGGCCATTCTGACGCAGCTGCTCGTAGGTCTGCACATCGTAGCACAAAAGCGCGCGTTTACCTTCGTGTTCAGATGATTCAGGCTGTGCATGAACAGCTCGCTCACCTTTGCAGCGACGTTGCTGCCGCTCTCGCTCACAAACAGGATCACATCCTCTTTGCGGGCTTTTTCCAGGATCTTATAGCGGATCTGCGAAGCATTTTTGGCATTTTCCAGAACCTCTGCCAGCGGCATCCCGTCCAGAATATGGCTGCCCACCGAAAGTGCCATCGCTGTGGAAACATTGTTGATGATCCCGAGGTTGACATTCGGCAGGTCGTCCAGAAGCTCGGTGATGTTTTCCAGTGAGCCGAGGTCTACCAGGATCAGCACATCGCGGTTCTCGTTGAAATAAAGGATCTTTTTGACCTGACTGACGATCTCGCTGACCGGCACATCATAGGGCATATCGATGGCGTTGAACAGATACTTATGCAGCATCTTGTTGCACACGTCTGCAATGCTGCTGGCCGTAGCGTAACCGTGGCAGATGATGAACGCCTGCACTGGCAGCTTGTTGCCGGGGCGGTGCAGCACCTCCACAAAAGCGCTGATCATCAGGATGCCGATGGACGAGAAATGCACATCGGTGGTGTTCTGCACCATCAGCAGCAGATCACTTGCCACCGCAAAACTGTAGGGCGCATCCCGCCGGACAGCCTCGGTCAGGTCTGCCACCAACTGCTGCATCTCGGCGCGTTGTCCTCCGGCAAGGCATCATCGAACACATTGCCGAAATACACCCACCGCGCCAGCATCAGGATAAAGCTGTTGGGGAAGCCGACGCCGTACAGCTCATGGATGCGCTCCGAGATGCGCAGCATTCCCTGTTCGATGCCCTTGATGCGCTCATCTGCGATCTTGTTCTGGAACAGGATATAGTTGTTGTACTCCTCCAGCCGGTGCACCATGCGGGTGCAGAATCCGGCACATTCCAGACTGCCCTGTAAATACAGCCGCCCCTGCTCCCGGATCTCCTCCAGCAGATGATGCTCCCTTTCAAAGCCGCAGTCCTCCCGCAGGTCGTCCAGTGTCAGCGCACGGTTCTGTGCACCGGCCTCCGGCAGCAGCAGGCAGCTCTCAAACACGGCATCCGGCAGCACCGGCAGACCGATGCAGATGTCGCCGTCCCGGCTGCGGGAGTATGCATTGGTGCAGCTGGTACGGATGACCTGCTCCAGCTGACCCACGTTCCGCTCATACGGATACTGCATCAGCATCTGGTATGCCTGACCCGTCACCTGCACCCTGCGGCCGATGCGCTGCTCCTCCTGCATCAGAAAACGATAGATGAGCCGCTTTTTTTCTCCAGCAGCGACCGGCTGCGCAGCGGCAGAAGCTCTGCCTGCACCGGCACACTGTTCTTGAGCGAGGGCGGCACCGTCTGCACACCGAAGATCAGGCGCGGATACTTCGCGCCCAGCTCCGGCAGCACTGCCGTTAAAAAGCGCACCGCCTCGGCCTGCACACTGCTCTCCAGCTGGTCAAAGCCGTGCAGGTACAAAAAAATCGCTGCCGGTGCCAGCCTCCAGCCTGCGTTTGAACGAAGCGGCAAAGCCGGTGCCGCCCGGCTCTGCTGCGCCCCACATGGCGCAGTCCAACTCGGCAAAACGGCTCTCTGCCGGCACGACCTGCTTTTCCTTTGCATACTCCCATGTCTTGCCGGCCAGCAGACGCTTGCCGGTGCCTTTTTTTCGCCCGCCAGCACCAGCGGCAGACCGGTGGGCGGATACTCCACCGCCACACGGCATTTTTCCACGGCGGATTTCAGACTGAGGTGATAGCCGATGACTCCCGCAAAGCAGCTGTCCGCACGGCGGCCATGGTTCAGATCCTGCTGCAGAAACTGCAGATCCTCATATTCAGAATCCAGCGTCTGAACGTTGAATTTCCGGCTCAGCGTCTCCCGCAGGAAATAATAGACCGGCCGGGTATTGATCTTGACCATCCAGCCCTCTTTGAAAAACTCGTTCAGGTACTGGCTCACCGTGTTGCGGCTGATGTGCAGCACCGCACCCATTTCCTGCGTGGTAAACGGTTGCAGCACCTCAAAGTTCACCTGTCCGGTCTGCTGTTCCAGATAGTTGTACAGCTCCTGCTGGGTCGGATTCAGCTTCTGCAGATTTGCCATTGTCACCTTTGCTCCTGTTGTTTTTTACGCTCAGCCCTTGTTCAGAAAGGGGACTACCAGCTCCGACCACACATCGTCGAAGAATTTTTTACTGTCCAGCGCCTGCACCGTGATCACCGCTTTGCTCTTGGGCACCACCACGATGTACTGACCATACATACCGTCTGCGCGGTAGGATTCGTCGTCCGGGTTCGTCCAGAAGAAATAGCCGTAGCCGTGCTTGGGGGCATTGACCGGGTACTGGTTTTTTCTGCCTCATGCAAATATGCGGGGTCCAGAAGCTGCTCGCCGTTCCAGCAACCGTCGTGCAGCAGGAACTGCCCGATGCGGGACATCTCGTCAATGCTCAAAAACAGGCCGTTCGCTCCGGCAGAATGTCCCATGGGGCAGGTGAGCCAGTCCGGGTTGCCGATGCCCAGCTTATCAAAAAAGCGGGGCGTCATGTAGTCCTTTAGGGTGCATCCCGCAGCGCGCTCCCACGATGCAGCTGCACATATAGCTGTGAAATTGTTGTACTCGAACCGAGTGCCCGGCTCATAGGGGAACGCATTGCGCAGGAAATAATCCTGCCAGTCCCTGCACTGCAGCCGCTGCGCATCATTCCAGAAGAACATTTTATCCTTGGAGCCGCAGCCCATCATCAGCAGGTCTCGCACGGTCATGCGGCGCAGGTTCGGTGCAAGCTCTGCGGGGTCATACTCCGGATAGAACCTGAGCACCCGGTCGTCCAGTCGCAGCAGCCCTTCCTGCACGGCAAGACCCACACCGATGGAGGTAACGCTTTTGCTTATCGAATAAGCGTGCAGGCGCGTAGGCTTATCCAGCCGGGCATAGCTTTCCTCCAGCGTATCATTGCGCCATGCCTGCACAAAGTTGATGACGATATCCTTCTGCTTCATTTTCGCAATAAATTCTTCGGTACAGTTCATTGCAGCCTCCTGATAAGTGGGAAAGCGGATGTCAGCCCACGCTCCCATCCGCTTTCCATTTTACTATAAAATCGCCGTCTTGAAAAGTTCTGCTCAGAAAATACCGATGGCAGTGAGCAGCACACTGACTACGATGATGCCAAGCAGGATCGTGTTGGGCTTCGTGCCCTTCTTGAGCAGCCTGTAGACGCCCAATGTGGTAAGCAGCGAGAGCACCTTGGGCATGATGCCGTTGATGACATCGATCAGCTTGATGGCGTTGTCGCCGCTGCCAATGGCAACGACCGGGTTGATGCTGACCATGGAGGCCGACATACCGCCGATGACCAGCAGACCAATGATGGCCGCTGCGGTAAAGATCTTTTCGGTCAGGCCCAGCTCCTCAAAGCGGTTCAGTGCCTTCATGCCGGAGTTGTAGCCCCAGTGGCAGCCGAAGTAGCGCACCAGCACGTTGGGGATGTTGAACAGCAGCAGGAACAGGAACGGTGCAAACAGGTTGCCCGTAAGTGCCAGCGAGCAGGCGATGCCGCCGGCCAGAGGCCGCAGGGTGCCCCAGAATACCGAGTCGCCGATACCGGCCAGAGGGCCCATCAGACCAGCCTTGACCGAGTTGATGGTGTTGGGGTCAAAGTCCTCCTGTGTGGCGTTCTCCTCCTCCATGGCCGCTGTAATGCCGAAGATAAAGGGGCAGAGCATGGGCGTGGTGTTGAAGAACTCGGCGTGACGCTGCAGTGCCTCGCCCAACTCCTTCTTGTCCGGATACAGCTTCTGTAGAATCGGGGACAGCGCATACTGCGCACCCTGACTCATCTGACGCTCGTAGTTAAAGGATGCATTGACCGTAAAGGATCTCCAGAAAACCTTGTTGATGTCGCTCTTGGTGAGCAGCTTTTTCTCGTTATTAGAAGTCATCGTCAGCACCTCCGTCAACCACAGCAGTATTATTCGGCTTGTTCTGGTCGTTGACCAGCATCAGAGCCACAATGATCACGCCCAGCAGTGCAATGCCCAGCACGGGAACATTGAGGTATGCAGCCAGCAGGAAGCCCAGCAGGAAATACGGAGCAACCTTTGGGGCTGATGAGGATCTTGCCCAGCATAGCAAAGCCCAGTGCAGGCAGGATGCCGGCGGCCACGGAAATGCCACGGATGATGAATGCGGGGATGATGGCAAGGAAGCTCTGCACCGCGTCGCTGCCGCAGTAGAAGCAGATGGCGATGACCAGAGACATGACGATATCGTAGGAAAGGAAGCTGATCATGTGCATGGCATTCACGCCGGCGGCGTTGCCTTCAGCCGCATATTTATCAGACTTATGCAAAAACCAGCTGCGGGCGGTCAGATAGAAGGTGTTCTTGATCAGCAGAGCCACCGTTGCAATGGGCAGTGCCAGTGCAAGGGCAGCCTCTGTGCCATTTCCGGAAACAATGGCCAGCGCCGTACCCAGAATGCCGCCTGCGGTGATCTCCGGCGGCAGCGCTGCGCCGATGGTCACGTTGCCCATGAAGGCCAGCTCCAGCGTAGCACCCACGGCCAGACCCGCGTTCACATCGCCCAGCACCAGACCGACCATTGACGCTCGCCGCAATCCATGAACGCAAACGCGGGCTTTCAGAAAAGTACAGAACGGCGAGGATTTATTCCCCATGAAGATTTTTACCGCCCCGCAACACACCCGATCTATTTTGCCGCCGTTTCACCCGACAAAAAATCGCTGCGCTGCGTGGGCGGTATTTTTCACAAATAAAATCTTATGTAGTTGTTCAATCTTCCAAAATTCGTTTTTAGTTGTTGACCGCACAACCGCAAAGTGTTATTCTGTGCTTGAAAGAAGCAGGTTGTAGTGGCACTGCGCCCGGCTTTCTTCATACTGTACCTTGAATCTTACATAAGCCGTCTGAACGAGATACTGCGCCATGACCTCACACTTTCTGTGGGCGAGCCGGACAACGCCGCTGCAAAACAGGGGTAGGAACTGCGTTCGGTGTGAACGGTGACCATGAGCAGGGGCTTTGCCTTTTCACACGTTTTGCTCTGCAAAATTTTCAACGTGCATTGCGGTTCGACTTCTGAAATTTTCAGTGTTGTACGGAAAGGGCGAAAGCAAGTATCGACCTGTGGCCACAAATTTTCAATGCTTGAAAATGTTCTGTCCACATCTGCCATCCTTGTTGGGGAGTGCCTTCCCCAAACCCTGCTCCAGCTTCGCACCGTTGGTGCGAATGCGGCGTGTCGCATTACATAGCCCTCTCCATCCCGGAGCGGGCATTTATCATTTTCACAGGAGGTCGAATATGGCTGAAATGAAAAGTCCGAACGTACACGCAAAGAAGAACCGCAATGACACGCCGCGAAAACGAAAGACACACATCATCAAAGTCCAGGGTGACCGCAGAAGAAAAACTGCGGATTGCATACGCCTGCAAAGAACTCCACCTCACCCAATCCGAACTCGTCCGCCGCGTCCTGTACGGCGTAAACGTCAAGCACACCGTTGTGGTGGCGCAGGGCGGCGAGGATGCACTGGCGGCGCTTGCCACCTTGTCTGCCCAGTGCAGCAAGGTAGGCAGCAACCTCAACCAGCTTGCACGGCACTTCAACTCCGGCGGCAAAGACACCGAGCAGCTCCGGGCGCAAATTCTGGAGGAACTGTCCGCACTCACGAACTTTCGGCTGAAAGCCGAAGAAACGGTTGGTGAACTGTATGGCAACCATCAAGCATTTGACCTCGAAAAACTCTAACTATGCCGCCGCCGAAAGCTATCTCACCTTTCAGCACAACGAGTACACCGGTCTGCCCATTCTGGACGAGAAGGGCAGACCCAAGCTGCGGGATTCGTACCTGCTCGACACCCTTGAGTGCGGCGAATCTTCGTTTGCTATGGCCTGCCTGATTGCCAATCGCAAGTACGGCAAGAACGGCGGGCGGGAGGACGTGAAGACCCACCATTATATCATCAGCTTCGACCCGAAGGCGCAGTAGAGAACGGTCTGACCATGGAGCGGGCGCATGCCCTTGGCTTGCAGTTCTGCAAGGACAACTTCCCCGGTCATCCCGCCATCGTCTGCACCCACCCGGACGGTCACAACAGTGCAGGGAACATCCACGTCCACATCGTCATCGGCAGCTTGCGCGTCCGCACCGTGGAACGGCAGCCCTTCATGGACAAGCCGTGCGACTGGGAAGCGGGCAAGAAGCACCGCTGCACCTCTGCCATGCTCCGGCACCTTCGTGTCGCAGTCATGGAGATGTGCGAGCAAGCCGACCTGAACCAGATCAACCTGCTAGAAGCCCAAGGCGACCATGTTTCGAGCGCGAGTATTGGGCGCAGCGGCGCGGACAACGCCGCCTCGACCATGCCAACGCCAAACTTGCCGCCGAAGGGCAGCAGCCCACCCAGACCGTCTACCAGACCGAGCTGGACAAGCTGCGAAAGCAGATCTACGCTGTGCTGAACAAGACTACCACCTTCGAGGAATTTTCTGCATTACTCATGCAGGAACACGGCATCGCCGTGAAAGAGAGCCGAGGGCGGTTGAGCTACTGCCCGCCCGGCCGGACAAAGTTCATCACCGCCAAGAAACTGAGCAAAATGCTGGAAAAAGAGCAGGTGCTGACCGCCCTCTCCCAGAACATCCAGCTTGCCGCCATCATCCAGCCCAGCAGCGAACAGAAGCCGGATAAAATCAGGAAACTGGTTGACATTCAGGCGAACGTTGCTGCGGGCAAGGGCATCGGCTATGAGCGTTGGGCGAAAAAGTTCAACCTCAAACGCTGGTCGCAAACCTTGTGTCTCCTGCAGGAGAAAAAGTTGCTCAGCGAAGATGCCCTGCACCAGCGCATTGCCGAACTGCAAACCCAGCACGACGATGCACTGGCGGTGGTCAAAGACTTGGATGCCCGCATGGTCTCCCTCAAGGAGCTGCGCGGGCATCTTGTGGTCTATCGGCAGTACAAACCTCTTGCACAGAAGCTCCAGACTGTGCGGAATCCCGCCAAGTTCAAGGAGCAGCACCGTGCAGAGTTTGCTGTGTACGAGGCCGCTTGCGCCTATTTCAAGGCCGACGGGCTCAGGACACTGCCGGACCTCAAAAAACTGGATGCCGAATACCAGACCCTTTCCTCGGAGAAAAACGGGTTCTACACCCGCTACAAGAAAGCGCAGATCGAACTGCGTGAACTCCGCACCGCACAACAAAACGTGGAAGCCTTCTTCCGCAAGGAAGAGCGCAGCCACGCCGTACCGCAGCAGGAGGTCAAATGAACAACACTCTGACGGATCGATGTGTGAATAAACCCAACCTCACCCACGCCCCTCACCGGGCTTCGTCCTTTCGCCTGTACCCCGCCCATTGGGACGGAGGGTAGCCCCTCTGTCTTTTCGGACGTAAACGCGCCATCTCGACCCGGCAGGCAGCGGAGCTGTACGGCTTCGACGTAAAACGGAACGGCATGATGTGCTGTCCCTTCCACGGGGATAAACACCCCAGCATGAAGGTGGACAGCCGTTTCCACTGTTTTGCCTGTCAGGCAGATGGCGATGTGATCGATTTTGTCGGCAGACTTTTTCAACTTTCTCCCTACAAGGCTGTGGAAAAGTTGAAGACGACTTCGGCATGGCACTTGCCGACGGCAAGGTGCGGCTTGCTCCCCGCAGACCGCCCACCGTCCGGCAGCAGCTGCTGGACTATTACCGCTGCCTGCAGCGTTGGCGGGTCCGATATTCACCGCAGTCGCCCACAGAAGAACTTCACCCCTGCTTTCTTGAAGCGATAAAGAACCTTGACATCGTTGAATATTATCTGGACTGTTCGGTGCTCCCGGACCCGCAGACCGAAAACGAGCTACGGAAGTATTGGGAGGGATTGCATGAGCGACTGGAAAAAGAGGAACGACGATTGGCGTGATGAGGACGAACTGGAAGAAGAGGAAGAATGCGAATGCCCTTGGGTAGACAGCAAGGGCAAAGTGCGTGAAACCGCTTACTGCCAGTACCTTTTAGAGAAACACCCCATGATGTGCCTGAAACAGAAGCTGTTCGACCAGAACGGCGAGGTAGATGAGGACGCACTGCTCTACGAAGTCCACAGCGACCTCCGTGACTTTGTGCTCGACAACCTTGCCAAGAAGGAAAAGCAGGTTCTGGACGCACTCCGTATCGAAACCTATACCCCCGAATGGAAACCCCAGCTTGACCGCATCCATCTCCAGAACGGAACCTACTTTCTGGACGAGCGGGGCTTTGTGCCGGAAAAGGAGCTCTGCCTGAACCGGCTCCCCGTGGAATACCAGCCCGATGCCCCCGCACCGACCAAGTGGCTGGAATTTCTGGACGGTCTGCTCATCCCGGAGGACATTCTGACCTTGCAGGAATATCTTGGCTATCTCCTGATCCCGTCTACCAAGGCGCAGAAGATGCTAGTCATGACCGGCAAGGGCGGCGAGGGAAAATCCCGCATCGGCTTGCTGCTGAAGAAGCTGTTCGGGGAAGCCTCTCACCCGGATCCATCCTCCGCATCGAAACGAACCGCTTTGCCAGTGCAAATCTGGAGTATAAGCTGGTCATGGTCGATGACGATTTGAACATGGTGGCGCTGCCCGAAACACGGAACATCAAGTCCATTGTCACCGCCGAGGACCGTTTGTGCATCGAGCGGAAAACAAGCAGGCTGTCCAAGGTCTGCTGTACGTTCGTTTCATCTGCTTCGGCAATGGCAACCTTGTGGCTGCTCACGATGACAGCGACGGCTTCTGGCGCAGACAGATCCTCATCACGGTGAAAGACCGTGACCCTGCCCGGGTGGATAATCCCTTCCTCATCGAAGAGTTGTCCGAGGAGCGACCCGGCATCCTGCTGTGGATGCTGGAAGGTTTGCACCGTCTGCTGGCGAACCGCTATCAGTTTACCATCAGCGAGCGCTCCATCCAGAACCTCGAAGCAGCCATGGCGGACAGCGACAACCTGACCCAGTTCATGCAGGCCAGTGCGTATGTCCGCTTCAAGCCCGACACCGAGGAACGCTCCACCTATCTCTACCGCGCCTACACCAAGTGGTGCGAGGATAATCTGGAATCACCCGTTCCGCAAAAGAAGTTCAGCCAGTTCCTGCTGAAAAATGCAGGGAAGTATGGCCTGACCTTTTCCAAGCACATCGAGGGAAAATATCGCGGCTTCCGGGGCGTATGCGTCCACCCCGCCTTTGCTGCGGCATAAAACACACGAAAAGTGAAAATCTCCCGCCCTACGCGCCCCAAAATCAGTGGTTTCGACTTGTTATCGCTGTTTTCTTAGGGCGCGTATCTCCCCTTTCGGGCGGATGCGGGGCGGCAACACGCCCTTCGGGGCGGGAGAGAAACCAGGATGCGCCCCAAAGAGGGCGCGTGCGTCCCAGCCATGCGCCCCCTGTAAAATCAGCACAGGAAGGTACTTTTGTGTGGTTTGGGGCGCGTAGGGCGCGTAAATTCAAGTTCTCGCACTTTTTTGGGCTGCTGCTTCGGGTCAGGAGCGGCAGGCCCTTACATATTTACCGGCCCACAAGGGTGCAGCTCAACCGGAGCTGCACCGGGTCTGGAGAAGTGCAAAGGAGACATGCCTATGACGAATGTCCGCAAAAATTCCGCCAAACTGACCCGTGAGGACTTGAAAATCGCGCCCGAATCCCCTACAATGAAATTGTCCGAAACCCCTGCCGTAGAACCTTCTGACCAGACCAGCAAAACCGTCCGACACGCCCCGCTCGTTTACCGGGTGGAGGAGATCGCCCAACTGTTGGCGATCTCCAACCGTGCTGCGTACAATCTGTGCAACACCACGAAAGACTTCAAGGTGATCCGCCTCGGTACCAGCATCCGGGTAAGCAAGCAGAGCTTTGACGATTGGTTTGCAGCGGTCTGAGGGAGGGAACATCTATGGCATCTATTATGAAACGTGGCAACACGTATTCCGTCCGATACAACTACAAAGATCATGCTGGCAAGCCCTGCAAGGGCTGGGAAACCTTCAAGACCAAGGCCGAAGCGCAGGAGCGCAAGATCACGGTGGAGAAGGAACTGTTGGACGGCACCTTCCTCGTGCCCAACACCATGACGGTCGAGGAGATGCTGTACAAGTGGATCCCCATTCAGTCCAGCAAACACAAGTGGTCTCCCAAGACCTACACCCAATCTGTGGCGATGGTGCAGAACCTCATCGTGCCGTATATCGGAAAGCGGAAGGTGCAAGACCTCCGCACCTACGACATTGAGCAGTTCTACGCCACCCTGAGCCAGACCCCTTGCGGCCAGTACGTTCACGGCAAAAAGCAGGAGCTGACGGAAAATCAGAAGAAACGGCTGTTATCCAGCACGTCCATTCACGAAGTCCACACGCTCCTGAAGACCGCCTTTTCGTATGCCGTTGACTGGGATCTGATTCACAAATCGCCTACTCCCCGTGAAGCCCCCAAGATCAACACCGAAGAACGCACCATCTGGGATGAGCGCACCATGTTGGCGGCGCTGCAGACCATCGAGAACCCCGCTCTGCATCTGGCGGTGCACATGAGCATGATCCTCTCCTTGCGTGAGAGGGCGAGATCCTCGGCTTGCAGCCGGGAGACCTCGACTTTGATGCAGCAGACGGACGGGGAACCATCTCGGTGAACAAAGCCCTGCAGCGTGCCGACAAGGTCGCCTTGTCCAAGATCGATCCCACCCAGATCTACCACACCTTCCCGGACAGACGAGAGGGGAGCAAGTCCTCGCTGATCCTCAAGCGGACTAAGACCAAAAAGTCCAACCGCATCCTGTACATGACCAAGCCCTTGAAAGAGGAGCTTCTGGCATGGCTGGAAAAGATGAAGCAGGACGAGCAGAGCGCCATGGAAAAATACAGCAACTGCGGTCAGCTGTTCCGCTTACCAGACGGCTTACCCATTGCCCCGGACGTTCTGACTAAAGTGGTACCGTATGTGGCGGGCAGAGCACCCGGAGTTTGAGAAGATCGTGTTCCATGGTCTGCGCCATTCCAGTGCCACTTACCAGTTGATTGAATCCGGCGGCAACATTAAAGCCGTGCAGGGCAACACCGGTCACGCCACCACCGGCATCCTGATGGACACCTACGCCCACACGCAGGACAGACCCCGGTTGGAGTTGACCGAGAAGATCGAAGCCGACTTCTACACGCAGGATGTGGCCGGTGCAAAGCCGCAGGAACCCCGGAAAACAAAACGCCGGTGGCAACAAAAATCACGGGTAAAATGATCCTTGAAGCCATCCGGCAGATGGACGC
>VOFG01003653.1_pt1 | contig 19955 bp, 38 predicted proteins | sample 5384171 | NCBI WGS metagenome assembly VOFG01 (sample SAMN12384726, study PRJNA508395) | human gut metagenome | isolation source: healthy gut F | host: Homo sapiens
CTAATGGAGAGAAGGCTTCAGCAATCTTCAATGAGTACAATAACACAAACAAGGGTGAAGCATTTGTGACAACAGGCCGCACTAAGAGTACATTAGATGCTGTTGTTAATTATATTGATTCAGAAAATGTTTCTGCTGTTGATACAGTTCTTGGTACATGGAAGCCAGTTCATTATAAAGAAGTTATCTCTAAGGATGACGATTCATCAAAAGGGTGATGTAGCAGACGGTGGAGAAACAGGAAAAAGACAATAATGTTAATGGAACAACAGAGTCAACAGGTGAAACTGTAAAGACTGGAGATACAGCTCCAATTGCATTATATGTAGTATTAATGCTTTGTGCATTAGCAGGAATTGTATTTGTATCAAAAAAAAAGAAGAATATCTGTTAAATAATTATAATTAAATAATTGTTTAATATAACAAAAAGTCCCGCGGTCGTTATGACTTGCGGGATTTTTTGAATAAAGATAAGGTTGTCTTAACCTGTCAGGTTACAGATGATGCGTTAAGATAGCCAAAAAGAAGAAATATGTTATATACTTGCTAATATATGATAATTAATCAGGAGGATGTTGTATATAATAGCGGGACTTGGTAATCCGGGTAAAGAATATATGGGAACAAGACATAATGCAGGCTTTTCAGTAATAGACGAGCTTGCAGACAAATATAATATCAGTGTGGACACAGCAAAGCACAAAGGACTTATTGGAAAAGGCGTAATAGCAGGTCAGAAAGTAATACTCGTTAAGCCTATGACATATATGAATAATTCGGGTGAGTGTATAAGAGAAGTTATGGATTATTACAAATGTGACATAGATGATTTTATTGTTATCTTCGATGATATAAGTCTTGACGTAGGTATACTAAGACTCCGTGCAAAGGGAAGTGCAGGTGGACACAATGGAATCAAAGAGTATAATAGCACATCTTGGAAGTGACAAGTTTAAGAGAATAAAGTTCGGAGTGGGCGACAAGCCTAAGAACTGGGATCTTGCAGACTGGGTGCTTGGGAAATTTCCTACAGAGGAATATGCAACATTAAGAGAGGCTAATAAGAAAGCCTGTGAAGCTGTAGAATGCATACTTACAGATGGAATAGAAAGTGGTATGAATAAATATAACGGATAACTGGTGGTATAATATGAAAGCAATATTTGAGCCGGTGTATAATACAGCCGGTGTGGAACAACAATAAAGAGCTTGCTAAAGATGGTGGCAGAACAGTAATGGTAAGTGGCTGTATTGACACGCAGAAGGCTGCATTTTCAAGTGCAATAGCCAGCAATTATAATTTCCAGCTTGTTATAACCAGTGACGAGGGAAAGCAAAGGGATATGGCGGAGGATGCCAGATTCTTTAACGGCGGAAATGTAATGTATTATCCTGCGAAGGATGTAATATTTTATAACGCAGATGTGCAGGGACGACAGATTGCCGGAGAGCGAATCAGATGTATAGCAGCCATAATTGACAGATTGAATAAATCGGACATTGTAAAATCTGGAACGGAGAAATCAACAGAGAAAGCTTCAGACGGACCGCTTACAATTGTGACAACCATTGATGGAATATCAGATATGCTTCTTCCAGTCGACAGATTCAAGAGGGCAGTCATTAACCTTAAGAAGGGTGATATACTCGATGTAGAGGATATGGCAAAGAAACTTACAGCTATGGGATTCGAGAGATTCGGAATGGTTGAAGCCAAAGGACAGTTTGCCATAAGAGGCGGAATAATAGATATATTTTCATATACAGATGAAGCACCTGTGAGAATTGAATTGTGGGATGATGAGATAGACTCAATAAGGGCGTTTGATGCAGACAGCCAGCGTTCCATTGAGAATTATAAGAGTTATACGGTATTTCCTGCAACAGAGTTCTTTTTACTGAGGATGAGATAGAGCATGGGATTGAAAAAATCAGACATGAGAAAGATGAACAGATGAAGCTGTTCGGAGCAGATAAAAGAAAGCGTACTAAGGAACAGATAGAGGCTGGAAATCATCTTAACAGAATGTTTGATGACGCGTTAAGGACAGGAGATTACAGCAAATTCATATATACATTTTGCAGACAGAGTGAGCAGTCTGGCAGAGTATTTCCCTAAGGAGATACTCTTATTGTCGTAGACGAACCTGCAAGGCTTAAGGAACACAGCGACATGACTTTCTATGAGTACAGTGAGAGTATGAAGAACAGATTAGAAAGCGGTTATGTCTTTGCCAAGCCAGACACATATGTTTATGGATATGGAGACAGCCGTTCTTTCAATGAATGGACATAGCGACTTTGTGCTGACAACACTTGAATACACCCCTGAATTCTTTGGGATAGATTATTCAATGCACATTGAAGCGAGAAGCATAAGCTCATATAATAACAGCTTTGAATATCTTTCAGATGACATAAGGAAGTACAAACGCAATAAATATGCAGTTCTTCTTGTGTGCAGCTCAAGAACAAGAGCTAACAGAATTGTTGATGACCTCGGAAGGCTTGGAATTGAGAGCTTCTATACAGAAGACAGCAATAAATCCATGGCAGGCGGGCTTGTGATGGTTACTTACGGAAGCCTTCACAGAGGATTTGAGTATCCGCTGCAGGGATTTGTGTGTATTGCCGAGACTGACATATTTACAGAGAAGAAGCGCAAGAAAGTAAAGAAGAAGGAGTACGATGGCAAGAATATTGCCGGCTTTAATGAACTTAATATTGGCGATTATGTTGTTCATGAGAATTACGGTATAGCCAGTACAAAGGCATTGAGAAGATTAAGGTTGAAGGTGTTGAGAAGGATTACATCAAGATATCTTACGCAGATAACAGCAACCTTTATGTGCTCGCAACACAGCTTGACCGTCTGCAGAAATATGCGGGTTCAGATGTAGAGAAAAAAAGCCAAAGCTTAATAAGATTGGCGGTTCAGAGTGGGGGAAAGACCAAGTCAAAGGTTCATTCAGCCGTTGAAGAAGTGGCTAAAGATCTTGTTGAGTTGTATGCCACAAGACAGAGGATAGAAGGATACCAGTTTGGCCCGGATACGGTATGGCAGCAGGAATTTGAGGAAATGTTCCCTTATGAGGAGACAACAGACCAGTTAAATGCGATAGAAGACACGAAGCATGACATGGAAAGCCGCAGGGTAATGGACAGACTTATATGTGGAGATGTAGGCTATGGTAAGACAGAGATTGCGATAAGAGCAGCATTTAAGGCGGTCCAGGAAGGAAAGCAGGTTGCTTATCTTGTACCGACAACAGTACTTGCAAGCCAGCATTTTACCACATTTGAACAGAGAATGAAGGATTTTCCGGTTACGGTAGCCCAGTTGTCAAGCTTCAGAACCTCAGCACAGAATAAGGAGACCATTGAGGAACTTAAGAAGGGCATGGTTGACATTGTAATAGGCACACACAGGCTTCTTTCTAAAGACGTGGTGTTCAAGGATCTGGGACTTCTTATTATTGATGAGGAACAGCGTTTTGGTGTTACACACAAGGAGAAGATTAAGAAGTTAAAGAATAATGTTGATGTACTTACGCTCAGTGCCACTCCGATTCCAAGAACGCTTCACATGAGCCTTGCGGGAATCAGGGATATGAGTGTTCTTGAAGAGCCTCCGGTTGACCGTGTTCCGATACAGACTTTTCGTTACAGAGCATAATGATGAAATGATACGAGAGAGCAATCACAAGGAGAGCTTGCCAGAAACGGTCAGGTATACTATGTATACAACCGTGTAAGAAGCATTGATGAGGCGGCTGCACACATTCAGGAGCTTGTTCCTGATGCAAATGTGGCATATGCCGACGGTCAGATGGCTAAACGGGAGCTTGAGAAGATAATGTGTGATTTCGTTAATGGTGAGATAGATGTGTTGGTGTCTACAACTATAATTGAAACAGGTATGGATATATCCAACTGCAACACAATGATAATTGAAGACGCAGATCGTTTTGGACTTTCTCAGCCTTATCAGCTAAGAGGAAGAGTTGGCAGAAGCTCAAGGACTGCGTATGCATTTTTACTGTACAGAAGAGATAAGGTACTGACAGAGGTAGCGGAGAAGCGACTCAGCGTAATCAGGAATTTGCGGATTTTGGTTCGGGTTTTAAGATTGCGATGAAAGATCTGGAAATCGAGGTGCAGGAAATGTGCTTGGAAACAGCCAGCACGGTCACATGGCGGCTGTAGGATACGACCTGTACTGTAAAATGCTTAATCAGGCGGTCAACAATCTTAGGGGAATTAAGAATGAGTATGAGTTTGAGACAACAATAGATGTAGATGTGGACGCTTATATTCCGGCAACATATATTAAGAGTGAGTACCAGAAGCTTGATATATATAAGAGAATTGCTTGCACTTGAGAACATGGATGAATTATCAGATATGAAGGACGAGTTATCAGACAGATACGGAAGTGTGCCATCATGCGCCGACAATCTGCTTATGATTGCGCTTATCAAGTCAAAGGCACATAAACTTGGCATGATAGAGATAAAGGGCGGCGTTACATCAGGAATCAGGAACAGCAGTATGGCGTACAGTTATGACAGTTTATCCTAAAAGGCTGAATTAGACCCGGATGCTATAAAGAAGCTTCTTGACGAGTATGGCGGTGCAATCCAGATGAGAGTAGACGCCAATCCTGCATTCATATGGACCGTAACTAAGAAGAAATTCACTAATGCGAAGGAATATCTTAAGGGGCTTAATGCGTTGATGGATGTGTTTATTGAGAGGCTGATGGTGAAGTCGTGAGACGGTATATTGCTTGGATGAGCTGGTGCAGTTGTGATATGTAGTTGTACTATGCCAAGCAAATTTTTTGGTGTGTGGGGAGAGACCTACTAAACAGGCAGAAGTGGTTTGTTTAGTAGGTTTTTTAAGAGTGATAAGCCAGCTTATGTAAGAGCGAATCAGGCGAAGACCTACTAGGATGAAGTGTAATGGAAGATTAGTAGGTGAATTAGCTAGGGAAAAGAGATGGAGAGCAGGAGTTGACCTACTAAACAGGCAGAGATAGGTGAGTTAGTAGGTCTTTTACGCATGATATGTCAGCTTATGTAAGCAAGAATGAGGAAAAGACCTACTAAAGCAAAGTGTTATGAAAGATTAGTAGGCCAAAGCTGAAAATCTTACATTAACAGTTGACAACCTCGAAAGATGTGTTATAATTCAAAAACAGTTTAATGCTTTAAAGCGTAACGGTTTTAAAGCGAAACAATCTCAAGAGGAACAATCCCAAAGGGGTACAATTCAAAAGGAAACAATTTCAGGGAGAAATTTTACAGGAGGAAACAGGTTATGGCAGAAAACAGGGGTAATTTGACTTCATACAGACCAGACATCAAGGTTATGGACTGTACATTAAGAGATGGAGGTCTTGTGAATAATTTTGAATTCACTGATGAGTTTGTTAAAGATCTTTATGAAGCTAATGTGGCAAAGCAGGCGTTGATTATATGGAATTTGGATATAAGGCTGATAGGATATATTTGATGAGAAAGAATTCGGAAAGTGGAAGTTCTGTAAGGAAGAAGATATCAGAGCTATTGTTGGCGAGAATGACACACCACTTAAGATATCAGTTATGGCTGATGTCGGAAGAACTAATATGAAGAGAGATATTCCACCTAAGTCAGAGTCAGTTGTTGATATGGTGAGAGTTGCAACATATATTAATACCATTCCGGCAAAGCTATTGAGATGGCTAACTACTGTTCAGATATGGGATATGAGGTTACAGTAAATATTATGGCGATATCAACAGCAGGTGAGAATGAGTTAGACCTTGCATTAGAGCTTCTTGCATCACAGAGCAAGGCACAGTACATATACCTTGTTGACAGCTATGGTTCATTATACCCGGAGCAGGTAAGAAGACTTGCTGACAAATACATTAAGATAGCAGAGAAGTATGGAAAAATGTTGGTATACATGCACATAACAACCAGCAGCTTGCATTTGCCAATACAATCGAGGCATGCTCAATCGGCGTAAGCCTTCTTGATGCAACAGTAAGCGGAATGGGAAGAGGTGCAGGTAACTGCTATTCAGAATTATTATTAGGGTTCTTAAGAAATCCTAAGTTTAATATAGTTCCTGTGCTTAAGTTTATTGATAAGCATATGGTTCCACTTAAGGCATCAGGTGTTGTATGGGGATGTGATGTACAGTACATGCTTACCGGTCAGACTAACCAGCATCCAAGAACAGCAATTGCATTTACTAAGGCAGAAAGAACCGATTATGCTAAATATTACACAGAAATTACCGGAGATGAATAATGATATGTTGACATGACATTTTTAAGAGCGTAAAATATGCTCAAAATCGTGTAAAACATTTTTTACATCAGTATCTTTAGATGAAAGGAAGTACTAACAATGGAAAAGAAGAATATTGATTGGTCAAGCCTTGGCTTTGGTTACATCAAGACTGACAAGAGATTCGTAGCCAACTATAAAGATGGCGCATGGGATAACGGAACACTTACAGAGGATGACAAGGTTGTCATTAACGAGTGTGCAGGTGTCCTTCAGTATGCACAGACATGTTTTGAAGGTCTTAAGGCTTATACAACAGAGGATGGTCACATTGTTATGTTCCGCCCAGATCTGAATGCAGCAAGAATGAAAGATTCATGTGAGAGACTTGAGATGCCAGTTTACCCAGAAGATAAGTGGGTAGAGGCAGTTGCTAAGACAGTAGAAGCTAATGCAAAAGCATGGGTACCACCTTTTGGTTCAGGTGCTACACTTTATGTCCGTCCATACATGTTCGGAAGCAACCCTGTTATCGGAGTTAAGCCTGCTGATGAATATCAGTTCAGAGTACTTACAACTCCAGTAGGTCCTTACTTCAAGGGCGGTGCTAAGCCTATTACTATCAAAGTTTCAGATTTTGATAGAGCAGCACCACACGGAACAGGACATATCAAGGCTGGACTTAACTATGCAATGAGCTTACATGCTATTATGACAGCACATGAAGAAGGATATGCAGAGAACATGTACCTTGACCCAGCAACAAGAACTAAGGTTGAGGAGACAGGTGGCGCTAACTTCATCTTCATCACTAAAGATGGTAAGTTCGTAACACCAAAGTCTAATTCAATTCTTCCATCAATCACACGCCGTTCATTAATGGTTGTTGCTAAGGAATATCTTGGATTAGAGGTTGAGGAAAGAGAAGTTCTCTTTGATGAAGTTAAGGATTTTTGCAGAGTGTGGTCTTTGTGGTACAGCTGCAGTTATCTCACCTGTTGGAAAGATTAACGACCATGGTAAGGAAATCTGCTTCCCAAGCGGAATGGAGAAGATGGGTCCTACAATCCAGAAGCTCTATGATACATTAACAGGTATCCAGATGGGTAAGATTGAAGCTCCTAAGGGATGGATTTACACAATTGCGTAATTCGTATTATTAAAATATTTATTCGGTCTGGACAAGTGTTCAGACCGATTTTTTAATTTTCTAAAGTAGATTTACATTGAAAATGTGATAACATACTAATATAACAGACGTTAGTAAAGAGGTGCAGCAGTATGTCAGAAGTCGGAACTAATGAACGTTTATTGCGTTCTGATGTAACATTAGAAGAAAGCAGAAAGATAGAGAGAGTGCTTAGAAGAAACAATATATCATATTTTGAGAAGTGGAATTTCCACACAGGTGTGTTCAAGTTCCTTAATAACAGTAAGAATTCTAAGTGCGATATTTATGTTCATATGGATTCTATGGACAAGGCAAAGGAATTGCTTGCAGATCTGTAGAATATATTTATAACAGAATATGTCTAAGATAATGGTCAGAGTGATTTACTCTGGCCTTTTTTTATGCTATAATTTTTTACTTTGTGTGAAAGGATAGAAATTATGACAAAGAAAAGGATAGCATTGAAAATAGTAAGGAGAGTAGGAATATGTATTCTTACCACAGTGGTTCTGCTTCTTATAGGGCTGTTAGGCGTTGTAAGAATTATGGAATTCGGACCATCAAAGACAGCAAGAAATCTGTTTGTTAATTCAGCAATGGAATCAAGTGCAGGAGGAATACTTGTAACACTATTTTTTTTTCAGATGAAGAGATAGCCAGAATAAGAGCAATCAATTCCATACAGAAGACAGATGAAGTGACAGATTCTTCGCTTATATCAGATACAACAATTCTTACACAAGAAGAAAAATCAATGATAGAGGTTATTGATATAGAGAAGGATACTTACAGAGGTAAGATGATGATTGTAAGAGACCCATCAAGAGTTATGGTAGGAACAAGCGGGGAATATGGGAAAAGCTGTAAGGGAAAGAAAGTATCAGAGATAGCGGAAAGCTATGGCGCAATAGCTGCGACTAATGCCGGCGGTTTTCGGGATGCAGGAGGAGTAGGAACAGGTGGCGAGCCGGATGGACTTGTTATATCAGAAGGCAGGTTAAAGTGGGGGTCACTAAACAACTTATGGAATTATAGGTATAGACAATAATAATGTACTTGTAGTGGGAGATATGACAGCACAGGCGGCACTTGACCGGGGAGTAAGAGATGCCGTAAGCTTCAGGTATGGTGCTTGTTGTTAATGGAGAAGCGGTTGAAGTTAATGGGAGCGGAAGCGGTCTTAATCCAAGAACAGCAATCGGACAGAGAAGAAGATGGTTCAATACTGCTTGTAGTAATAGATGGACGCCAGGTAAACAGTCTGGGAGCGTCATATTCAGATGTGATAGAGCTCATGCTTGAGTATGGTGCAGTTAATGCGGCTAATCTTGATGGTGGCTCATCATCACTTATGTATTACAATGGAGAATACATCAACAGTTGTGCATCAATGTATGGACCAAGAGATTTACCGACAACAATAATTGTTAAATAAATGTTTAAAAGGGGCAGAGTAGGAGGCTGAGAAAATAATGATTAAAAGACAATAAAAATCCGTTATTCTGGAAAATATATATAATAGTTGTCACCATAGTACTGATAGGATTTGTTGTACTGTGGAGCATCCTGTGGACAGCTTTAAAAAGTATGAGCAGTCACGACCAGAGGTATGCTATGGATAAGATAACTGAACAGATACAATTACAGGATACAGGAGATTTCACAAAGTATGTACACACGGGGAAAACGCTTATGAAGGCAGTGAAGCGTTAGATGAAGCTGTGAGAGAATATATTAAAAATGTATTATGTGAGGGAGCGTGGGCATACACTAAGAAATCTGGTGAGTACACTAATGATAATCCGGTATATCAGTTAAAGAAAGACGGGCAGAAAACAGATATAATAATATATCTTGAGAAAAGAAGTAAAAATGAGTGGACAATTGCGGATGTGTCAGGACTTAGCTGTGAAGGAAAGACCTATGAGATAATAGTTCGGAGAATTCAAGTGACAGTTGATGGCAATAAGCTAGGAAGTGAATATGTAACAGAAACTAAAGATGCAGAGGTACTAAGTAATGTTGCCAAACACATTAATATGCCTAAGACAACAACATATCATATAGAGAATGTATATAAAGAACATGAAATAAAAGCAACAGGTCCTGTGTATAACAGTGAATTGGAGCTTATAAGCAGCACAGATAATGTATATGAATTTGGATTTGAAGCTAATGGCAAGCTGATAGAGGAACAGGAAAGCCGTATAAAAGAAATTACAGAAATTTACGGTAAATATGTAGTTAATTATGAAAGCTTTGCAAAGCTTTCGCCATACATACTGCCTGGCTCATATGCATACTCATACCTGTCCAGAATATCAAGGACTAATATATGGTTAGAGGTAAGCAGGGAACCAGCATTTAGTGATATGAAAGTATATAATTACCAGTCATATACAAAAGATTGTTTTTCATGTGAAGTAAGTTTTGATTTACAAGTATCTTATAACAGTGGCAGTTTCAAAGATTACCCTACTCATATGGAGTATATATTCGTAAAAAGAAGCGGCAAGTGGTATATAGCGGATATGGTGATGTTGAAGTAGTATAGACAATGGTATTCCACCAGCTCGTCTGTATATGGCTTACGCTCTCATGGATTACTGCGCTTAGTGGGAGTAAATGCCGCTATCTACAAAGCTTTTTACGGTGTACGAAAGCAAACGCGCTTCGCTTGAACGAGCTTTCATTCACAGCGCTTATGCATCTAACGGCATTAACTCCCACACAGCTCGTAATAAATCGAGCGTAAGCCATATACAGACAATCAGGTGGAAATATGTATTGGCTGATACATACTTCCACCTGATGTAATATTAAGAATATTCTATTTACTCACTATCTTTCGGCAGAGACTGCATATACTGATGCATTGATTCTGCTACAATCTTGCTGTGTGCAACAGCTTCTACTACGGTTCTTGCACCGTTGACAACATCACCTGATGCGAATATACCCGGACGGCTTGTGTGACCAGTCTCGTCTGCGTCAAGAAGTCCCCTTGCAGTAGCTTTAAGACCAGTTGTTGTGTTGACAATACGGTTCTGAGGTCCCTGACTGATAGAGATGATAACACTGTCTGAGTGGTGAAGTGTATCAGTTCCTTCTACATCAGTGAAAGTTCCATCCTCATTCTCAATAATATCCCTGAATATAACACCGTCATCCTTAATCTCAACAGGGCGTTTGTTATATTCAAATGTGATTCCTTCAAGCTGTGCATAGCTGAATTCATATTTGCTTGCAGCAACTTCCTTAGTGATAGAGAAACAGATGACATTACGGGAGCCTTTTCTCTTGGCGGTTCTTGCAACATCCATAGCGGCATTACCGGCACCGATAACAATAACAGTTTCACCAAGGTGGTAGCTGTCAGGGTTATTGAGGTAATTGATACCAAAGTGGACATTACCGAAAGTCTCTCCTTTAATATGAAGAGAGTTAGGCTTCCATACACCTGTACCTATAAATATAGACTTGTAGCCATCACGGAACAAATCATCAATTCCGATGGCACCACCGATAGTGGTGTTAGGACGAATTTTGATTCCTTTTAAGGCAAGATGTCTGTATTCAATGTCGTCAAGAACAGTCTTAGGAAGTCTGAATTCCGGAATACCGTATCTTAATACGCCGCCAATCTTGTCCTTTCCTTCAAATATAGTAACCTGATATCCGTATCTTGCAAGAATAATTGCAATAGTGATACCGGCAGGACCTGAACCGATGATTGCGACTCTCATGCCGTTAGAAGGCTTAGGACCTTCGGTCATCTGGTTGGCATATGTACTTGAGATATAATTCTCAATAGTAGAAAAATGTACAGGAGCGCCCTTTCTTCCAAGTACACAGTGACCTTCACACTGGTTCTCATGATTGCAGATGAGACTGCACACGGTAGTAAGCGGGTTGTTCTCGAAAAGCATTTTACCAGCTTCGTTAAGCTTATTCTCTTTAAGTAAACGGATTGCCATAGGAATGTTAGTGTTGATAGGACATCCCTTCTGACACTGAGGCACTTTGCACTGTAAGCAGCGGTTGGCCTCGTCCATAACATGTAAAGCCATAATATATCCCCCTTTAAAGATGTTATATAGTAGATTGCATGTGTGCGTCCGGTAGGCCGGCTGTCCGGCACCTGTCTGTGGCGCGGGAACTCAGGTTTTCCTCGCTTAGCAGGAGTAAAAGCCGTTGTCTGCAGAGTCTATTACATTGCACAAAAGCAAACGCGCTTCGCTTGGACGAGCTTTTTGTGCAATGTAATAGACTCTGCAGACAGCGGCTTAACTCCTGCACAGCTCGTCACAATTCATTCCTGCACCACAGACAGGTGCCGGACAGCCTGATACACACGCGCAACTCAACTAACTAAATCATAGCATTTTTTAAGTGGAAATTAAAGGGAAGTTTGACGAAAGCATGGCTGAAAGGCGGGCTGTTTTATGGATTTTTTGGCAAAATATAGTATGATATAATTTAATGAAATTGCATGCTGTCGGGGCAGCAGGAAGGAATTATTATGCCAGTTACAGAGTACTTAGAGCGCAATGCAAGAGAATATCCAGATGAGGTTGCATTGGTAGAACTCAATCCTGATGAAAAGGATACGAGAAGAACTACATGGAAGGAGTTCGGGCTTATTGAGCCTACAACTTACTCACCATACCGCAGAGAGATTACATGGAGTGTATTTAACGAGAAAGCGAACAGATTCGCCAACATGCTTATTGGCAGAGGAATCAAGAAGGGCGATAAGGTAGCTATTATTATGTATAACTGCCTTGAATGGCTTCCTATATTTCGGAGTGTTAAAGACAGGTGCTATAGCAGTGCCTTTCAACTTCAGATATGATTCAGACGAAATCTATTACTGCGCAGAGCGTGCAGAGGTAGATGTTATTGTATTTGGACCACAGTTTATAGGACGAATTGAAGTAAATGCAGAGAGATTATCAAAGGGCAGACTTCTTATCTATGTTGGAGATAACTGTCCAAGCTTTGCAGAAAGCTACCGTGAACTGGTTGCTGACTGTTCAAGCAAAGCACCTGATGTAACAATAACAGAAGATGATTACGGTGCAATATATTTCTCATCAGGAACAACAGGATTTCCTAAGGCTATTCTTCATAAGCACAGAAGCCTTACAGGCTGCCGAGATGGAGCAGAAGCACCATGGAACAGGAAGATATGACACATTTTTATGTATTCCGCCACTTTACCATACAGGAGCGAAGTTCCACTGGATGGGAAGCCTTGTGGCAGGAAGCAAGGCTGTACTTCTTAAGGGAACTAAGCCTGAGACAATTCTTAAGGCTGTATCAGATGAAGAATGTACAATCGTGTGGCTGTTAGTGCCTTGGGCACAGGATATATTAGATGCGCTCGACAGAGGAGACATCAAGTTATCAGATTACAGACTTGATCAGTGGAGACTTATGCATATAGGTGCGCAGACCGGTTCCGCCTTCACTTATCAAGAGATGGGAGGAATATTTCCTAAGCACCAGTACGATACTAACTACGGACTTTCAGAATCAACAGGTCGGGCTGTGTACATCTTGGTGTGGAGAATATTAATAAGGTTGGTGCTATCGGATTCCAGGTTACAGATGGGAATGTAAGATAGTTGATGAAGACGGTAATACAGTAAAACAGGGAGATGTCGGAGAACTCTGTGTTAAAGGACCGGGTGTCATGACATGCTATTACCGCAACGAGGAAGCTACTAAGGAAGTTCTTAAGGATGGCTGGTTATATACAGGTGATATGGCTATGCAGGACGAGGACGGTTTCTACTTCCTTGTAGACAGAAAGAAAGACGTTATCGTAAGTGGTGGAGAAAACATTTATCCGGTTCAGATAGAGGACTTCATCAGAAGATTTAATAAAGTTAAAGATGTAGCTGTTATCGGACTTCCAGACCACAGACTGGGTGAAAAGACAGCGGCTATCATAGAAGTTAAGGACGGAGTTACATGTACAAAGGAAGAGATAGAAGACTTCTGCATGGAGCTTCCAAGATACAAGCGTCCGAAAGAGATTATATTTGCAGATATTCCGCGTAATGCTACAGGAAAGATTGAGAAGCCGAAGCTTCGTAAGATGTACGGCGCAGACAGACTTGTAGAACAGGAAAATAAAGGCTGATAAGAATACATAGAATGGAGAATGTTATGAGAGAATTAATGCTGGGCAATAAGGCAGTTGCAAGAGGAATGTATGAAGCAGGCTGTAAGGTAATATCAAGTTATCCGGGAACACCAAGTACAGAGATAACAGAAGAAGCAGCGAAATATGATGAGATATACTGCGAGTGGGCGCCTAATGAAAAGGTTGCATTAGAGGCAAGCACACGGAGCAACACTCGGCGGAGTAAGAGCAAAGCATGTGCAATGAAGCATGTTGGTTTAAATGTGGCAGCAGACCCGTTATTTACAATATCATATCAGGGACTTAACGCAGGACTTGTAATCTGTGTAGCAGATGATCCGGGAATGCACTCATCACAGAACGAACAGGATTCAAGACATTATGCATTTGCGACCAAAGTACCTATGCTTGAGCCTGCAGATTCAGAAGAATCAAGACTTTTCGTTAAGGAAGCATATGAGATATCAGAGAAATACAATACACCGGTATTTATCAAAATGTGTACAAGAGTTGCACATTCACAGAGTGTTGTATGTCCTGAGGAAAGAGTAGAGCCTGCACAGGTTCTTATGTAAAAGACCCAACTAAGGTCATGATGACTAAGAATTCAAGAGATGCACATGTAAGAGTTGAGCAGAGAACACTTGACCTTATACAGTATGCAGAGACAAGTGGAATTAACAGAATTGAAGAGTGTGCAGAGGGAAGTCTTATTAATGGTAAGAAGATAGGTGTAATCACATCATCAACATCATACCAGTATACTAAGGAAGTATTTGGCGATAAAGTAAGCGTACTTAAGCTTGGAATGGTATATCCACTTCCAGAGAAGCTTATCAAGGATTTCGCACAGGGCAAGGACGAAATCTATGTAATAGAGGAGCTTGACCCAATTATTGAGAATCACTGCAAGCAGTTGGGAATACAGGTTCATGGTAAAGATACATTTCCAATATGTGGAGAGTTCTCACAGAATCTTATTAAGAAATGTATGGGAATGGAAGAACCAGAATTCACATCAATAGATGCACAGATTCCGGAAGACCACCTGTTATGTGTGCCGGCTGTCCACACAGAGGAATATTCTACATTCTTCACAAGAAGAAGATTATGGTATACGGAGATATCGGATGTTATACATTGGGCGCAGTTGCGCCACTTAATGCAATGGATCTTAATGTCTGCATGGGTGCATCATGCTCAGGACTTCATGGTTTCAACAAGGCTATGGGAGAAGCTGGTGAGAGCAACAGCGTAGGCGTTATCGGAGATTCAACATTTATGCATTCAGGAATGACTGGAATTACAGATATATCTTACAACATGAGTAATTCAACAGTTATTATTCTTGATAACTCAATCACAGGAATGACAGGACATCAGCAGAATCCTACAACTGGTAAGAACTTAAGAGGTGAGCCGGCAGGCAAGGTTGACCTTGAAGCATTATGCAGGGCTTTTAGGCTTTAACAGAGTAAGAGTTGTTGACCCATACGACCTTGCGACCGTTGAGACAGCAGTAACAGAGGAGCTTGCGGCTAAAGAACCAAATCTATAATCATAAGCAGAAGACCATGTGTAATGATTAAAGGGAACTGTCCATAAGCCTGCAATAGCAATTAATCAGGATGCCTGCAAAGGGCTGTAAGGCATGTATGCAGATTGGCTGTCCTGCTATATCATTCAAGGATAAGAAAGCACATATTGACCCAACATTATGTATCGGATGTGAAGTGTGCAAGCAGATGTGCAGATTCGATGCAATAGGAATGTAAGTATAGACAGGTAACTGAAGGGAGATTCAATATGACAAAAGAATATTATGATAGTTGGTGTTGGCGGACAGGGAACACTTCTTGCCAGCAAGATGTTAGGATATGTATTATTATTAAAAGCAGGGATATGATGTTAAAGTTTCAGAGGTACACGGAATGAGCCAGAGGCGGTTCAGTTGTAACTTATGTAAGATACGGAGAGAAGGTATATTCACCGGTAATTGATAAAGGTGAGGCTGATGTTATCATCTCATTTGAGCAGTTAGAGGCTGCAAGATGGGTTGAATTCTTAAAGAAGGACGGAGTCATCATCACCAATACACAGAAGATGGAGCCAATGCCTGTAATTACAGGGGCAGCAGAGTATCGGAAGGACTTATTGAGAAGCTTACAGCAGCAGGAGCTAAGGTAGACGCAAAGTTTCCTTGCACTCGCTGAGGAAGCTGGCTCTTCTAAGGCTGTTAATATAGCACTTATGGGAAGATTCTCAACATACTTCCTGATATTACAGACGAGCAGTGGCAGGATGCTATAGAGAAAAAATGTTCCTGCTAAATTCCTCGAGCTTAACAGGAAGGCATTTGAACTGGGAAGAAATGCTTAAGTAATTCACACAGGGGAAGTGGCTTGACTAGATTTACTATATGCGATGATGAGCCGGAGCATGGCAGATTAATAGGTAAATATATAAAGACTGAATATGCAAAGCATGTGCCAGAGACTGATATAGCAGAAGTTGTGGTATATCAGTCTCCACAAGAAATGCTTGATGAAGCGATAGAAGACACAGATATATTCATACTTGATATTGAGTGTGGAAAGTCAGTGGATTAGATATTGCAAAGGAGATACGCAGATTAAATAAAAATGCAGAATAGTATTCTGCACATCACATAGCAATTATATGTGTATCAGGTATTTGGTCTTACTCCTATTGATTTTATAAGAAAGAATAATATGGAAAAGGATATTGTACAGACAATGTATAATATTATGGATTTTCTCAGAGAAAAAAAGAAAATACTTGTAATTGAGAAAGGCGATATAATAAGACTTTTCAGATATTGTGTCTGTGAATGTAATAAAACATGACCTTATATTCAAAGGTGTTAATGGCGAGAGAAAAATAAGAGCAAACCTAAGTACATATGAAGAGCAGCTAAAAAGCAGTTCGGTTTCATTAAGATATCACAGGGCGAGATGGTCAATAAGGATCATATAAAAGGAAAGAAAAGAGATAACCTTATTATGAAGGATGGCACAGTCTATCACATAAGCAGAAGCAGAGTCGATGAGATAAGGAGAATGTTCATATGACAGATATAATATTCGAAAGTTTCATAAACCTGTTTCAGAGTGTAGTTGTGACAGAGTTCCTTATTATAAGTCTTGGCTGTAAGGATAAGTATAATAAGAAATGTGTCAATCTTTGCCGGGATATTGATTACATTCATATATCTTACTGTATCTAATCATATTGTGTTCTTCGAGAGCGTGGGAATCTATGTATATATGGCATATTCGCTGATATTCAGCTTTGTGTTATTGAGCGGAAGTGTTATTGAGAAGATATTCTACAATGTCATGATGATATGTTGTCTGGCGGGAAGTTCTGTATTGGGAGGTGGATTGGTATCACTTGTTGTCAGAAAAGATTTTCTTAGTGCAATTCCATATGGCACTATTTCAAGGTATATAGCTGTTATATTGGTTCAGATATTACTTGTTATCTTTCTTGGATTGATTATTAAATTAAAATATTTTCTGAAAGAGAAAGATAACAAGTATATGTTTATTATGTCTCTGATTCCAGCTATATCAGTAATAGTATGCTGCTTTATGGTATACCGTTCGGATAAAAGCTATGAGACTAATGTAATATATACATTTGTTGCTATAATAGGTGTCATAATAGTAAATGTAACAAGTATATTCCTGCTTATTATGGAACAGAATGTATATGAACAGAAAACCCGTCAGCAGGTTATGCTTTAGTGCATATCAGCAGAAGGAGGAAGATATTGAATCAATACTTGATATGCACAGACAGAATAGTAAGCAGAGACATGATTTTAAGAATGTAATATTACTTATAAAAAAAGAACTGATACGGGATGGACAGTGTAATAAAGCAACAGAGATGCTTGATAAATACAGTGAAGGTTATAAGAACAATGATCTTACAGAGATTGTAAGTGATAATATTGTGCTTAATTATCTGTTAAACAGAAAGATTAACCAGTGCCGCGAGGCTGGAATTGACATGGCATGTTATATACTGGGGAATATTGCAGGTGTTGATGATATGGACTTATACATACTTCTTGAGAATCTGTGTGATAATGCTATTGAAGCAAAGGACAATGTGAGAAGCCATCAATTAAGCTCCAGATAGCAGAGGATAATGCCAGCATGTATATAGACATAGGTAATACCACAAGTGGTAATGTATTAAAGAACAATCACACATGAATACAACCAAGAAGGATAAGAACATGCATGGTTTCGGAATTATGAATATCAGAGATATTATTGATAAATATAATGGAACTATCAACTATGAACAGCAGGGAGATAATTATCTGATGTGTAGATGCACATTAGAAAAGGTTTGTCAATAGTTTTTTGATAAATAAAATTGTGCAGAATATGCCATATATTACCGAATATGCCAAACTACTTTTTTAAAAAATTAAATCAGCTATAATCAATGTATAAAGTGAAAGGAATTATGTATATGATTCATTCAGTTGCATTGGTTATAGCTGATTTTTATTTTCTAAGGATGTTATTACAGAAGAAGAAAAAAGAAGTGTGTGCATATGGTATGGAGTTGATAATATCAGGGATTATAAGCGTAGCACTGGTGATTATCATTGGATTGATAACAGGCAGCATATGGTATGCAGTTGTATACAACATAATGATGATTGTCATCAGATTGTATACAGGTGGGATATCATGCAACACACATGTGGGATGTAATGTATGTTACTGCGGAACATATATGATTTCGTTGCTGATGCTAAGAATCCAGATGTATGTAAGAGGAACCATCATCATGGCTTATAAGTTTTAGCTGGATATCTTATAATTGTTCTTAATGCTCCATTAGAGCATCATAACAAGAAGCTTACGATGGAACAGAAAGAAAAATATATGATTGTAAGTGCAGTGCTTGGAATAGCGTCTATGCTTATATCTTTTATATTGAATATTATAGGTGTGGTTATAAGATATGGTAAATACTCATTCTTATGCCAGATAAGCCTGTATATTAATACAATGCTTCTGATAATAGGACTATTGCTGTTATTGGGGGTACGAAAGGAGGGTAGATTTCATGAAGCAGGGATTCTTAAAAGGAATGGCAGATGCGGCTAAGAAAACAGCTAAGGCTTCTGTTAATTCGCATCATTCTTTGCAACATATCAACCTAAAGAGCCTGATGTGTTAAGAAAGAAAAAAGAGAAGGAGTAGGAGTGCATAACAGAGCACAGAGTAACTAAAGTCGTTGATATTAGATGTATCAATATGTTAAGATTAATGGAGGAAAAATTATGCGTAAACTTTCAACTAAAGTAAGAAGAGTATTAGTTTTGACAGCAATGTTTGTTGTTATGGCTAGTATACCAGTAATGGCGACAATTGAGTATCATGATTATATGGATACAGAACTTACTGTTTGAGCTAATGGTGAGAAAAGATGTTAATAGCAGAAAACAATAGCTAATATAAAAATAGAATTTCATATATTCACATTTCATATAATCATATAATGACAGCTCTGGATAGGATATATATAGAATGGAAAAAGATGGCAGGAAGCTGAGCGGACAACATCTTATGAGATGGATATGAATTGTTTGATGAGAGCATTGGGTTTTCCAGGGAACTCAAAGGGGAGCAGGTTGGAGATTATTGTAGGATGAGTTCTAATTAGTTAAAAGGTATAAAGATACAGATGCACATTTTAATATGTGCATCTGTGCTTTTGAGGGGAATCTATGAACAGAATAGGTAAGAAAATAGCATGGATGTCATTATCAGGAATGATGATTTCTCACTACCATCTTGTGGTAAGAAAGATAATGCGACAGACGAGACACTTATTGACCCTGATTATATTATTCAGGAGTATGTAAACACTACAACAAGATGAAGGTTATACAATAATTATTAGATTCTAAAATTAAGAGTAACAATGGTGATAAGGATACTATTATATCCCATATAGAAAATAAGCAACAAGGTGTTTCTTATCTGGAGGAACTTCACTTGCAAAATCGTCGACAGAAGACGGATTGACCTTGAAAATGATTAATACACACAGATGGCACGTATATAATAAACTGAATAAGCAGTGATTGTGGAGCACCATATGTAGAAGCCTGTATTGTACCTGATTTTTGCATTGCACACTTTTTTATAATTCAGAATGATACAATTCCCAACTGGTATCTGTCGGATAGTGCAGGGTAATGCGTTTACATATAAGTAGAAAAAACTGGAGATGAAATCTACATCAGATACGATAAGTGAGTCTGGACATTGGAGCAATATCAGTGG
>VOFG01004451.1_pt1 | contig 19954 bp, 29 predicted proteins | sample 5384171 | NCBI WGS metagenome assembly VOFG01 (sample SAMN12384726, study PRJNA508395) | human gut metagenome | isolation source: healthy gut F | host: Homo sapiens
GCGCAAAGCAAATTTCCTCTGGAAATTTCTTTGCGCGGGGGCTATATTCCCGACTGCGCTGGGGACCCCATCCCCACCGCAGTCCCCCGCAAGGATTTTGCAGAGCAAAAAATGCCTTGCGGCGGCGAAAGACTGTAACGTTCGCTGCTCGGCAGTCTGATCGTTGAATGAGCTGCAAACCAGTTTGCAATTGCAATCCAGAACGAGAGTGCTGGCAAAAACCGTAGAAGCTTGCCCCAGTGGTTAGACACCTCATGCCTAGAACCCATGGGATCTCACAAGGGTCCGCAGACCCTTTGTGTATTTACGCGCAAGCGTACAACAGCAATTTCTTCGCGGCGGCTCGACACCGCGCTTCTTTGCGCAGCTAAGAAGCGTGGGGTCGAAAAGAACCAGCTGGCAGGTCTCTGCCAGAACCTCCCTGGACCACGGGTCCAGCTCAAAAATCCCCATGCCGTTGGAGGCGGCAAAAAAAAGACTGCAGGAAGCATCCTGCGGTCTTTCCCGTCTCTTATTGAGCTGCCTTGAGGGTGGAATTCGCCAGAAGTGCAGTCACTTCGTCGCTCGAGAGCTCATAGCCCCAGAGAGTCTTGTAAAACTCCTGCGTCATTTCCGCCATGTCGTAGTCATAGATTTCCGGATAGATCAGGTTGCCGAGCCACCACACGCCGAGGATCATGTTCATCGACGGAGGACCGGACAGCCAGCTGTAGGGGAGCCGGGCACTTCATAGTATTTTCCGGTCGAAATCGCGGTCAGCTGAGACCATGCGGAATCGTCGGTCACGGTGTCATAGATGCTGCCGTCGGCAAAAAGAATGACGTCGGGATCAAAGTTATACAGCTGTTCGAGGCTGATGACATTGCCGCCGCCCTTATTGCTGACGTCCTCAACAACAACTGCGTTCTCCACGCCGACCATATCCAGAACCTGCGCCTGAATGGAGCCTGCGGCGTTGGTGCCGAGTCCGTCCTCGCCGGTGGTGTACATGGCGCGCAGACGCATGTCATCGGTGATCTTTGCGGAATTCTCAGCTGCCATTGTGGTCGTGCGGTCGACGAGGTCGGCAAGCTCCTGCCCGCGGTCAGCCTTGCCCGACAGAAGGCTTCCGAGCATGCGGAACGCCTCTGCCATATGCGCAAGATCTGCTTCGATGAAGATAACGGGGATGCCGATCTGATCCTGCAGCGCGTTGAGGTCCTCGGTCATGTCGCCCTTCTTGTCGCCGAGGTCAATGACGACCTGCGGGTCGGCAGCGAGCAGCGTCTCGAGATTCAGATTTGCCTTGCTGCCGTACATCTGACCGGTCTCGGGCAGCGACGCGAGGTTCGCAGGCAAAAATGCCATCTGGCTCTCGCTGGGTGTCGCGTTGACGGTGACCATGCACTCCGGGGCAATTGCCGCGAGGAGCATCGTTGCAACGCGCCGCTGGGCGCGATGCGGGTGATGTCCTTGGGCAGCTCGACTTCTCGTTCGAGGCTGTCGGTGAAGGCAAGCGTTTCCGGTTCTGCGGCGGTTTCCTCCGCCGGTTCGGCAGTCTCTTCCGCAGCTTCGGTTTCCTCTGCGGCAGATTCCGCCGTCTGCTCGGGCGCAGTCTGTTCGGTCTGCGCGGCGTCGTTCGCAGCCGTCTCCTGCTTGCCGGATGCGCAGCCGGTCATGAGCACGGCGAACATTGCAAACACAAGCAGAAGCGCAAGAATTCTTTTTTTCATTTTCGGACCTCCTGTGAATGGTGATTCTGAACATAGAATAACGGTGCTGATGCGGCTTGTCAAGCGGTTCTATAATATTTGTCCGGTAAAACGAAAAATGTTTTAAAACATTCGATAATGTCAAATGCATATGACAAAGCAGGCGCGCGGAACCGGCTGAAAAAAACAGTAGCGCGATGGCAGAAATGCTGGTATACTATATATTTAGGAGAGTAGGTGCCGCGAGGCAGGAAAGGGGCAGGCGGATGAACTTTGACGGATTTCTGGGCAACGGCGCGCTGAAAGCGCGGCTGCAGGAGAGCTTCCGGCAGGGCAAAACCTCCCATTGCTACCTGCTTTGCGGCGTGGAAGGCTCAGGGCGAAGGACGCTTGCGCTTCGCATGGCGGCGGCGCTGGAATGCAGGGACGAAACAAATCCCGGCTGCGGCGTCTGCCCTGCGTGCCGGAAGGTTCTGTCCGGGCAGCACCCGGACGTGATTACCGTCGACGATACGGAGCACAAGAATGTTGCGGTCGATATCATCCGGCAGGCGAGAAGCGACGTGTTCATCCGTCCGAACGAGGGAAGAAAGAAGGTTTATATTCTCCCGCGCGGGCAGGATCTGGGCGCGCCGTCGCAGAATGCGCTGTTGAAAATTCTCGAAGAGCCGCCGGATTACGCGGTATTCCTGCTTCTCACGACGAGCGCAGAAAAGCTGCTGCCGACCATCCGCAGCCGCGCCGTGCAGCTGCAGCTCGCACCGCTCACACCCGGTGAAGCCCTGCCGGAGCTGCGGCGGCGGTTCCGGACGAGAGCGAGCAGAACCTTTCATCTGCCCTGGAGCAGGCGGAAGGCTATCTCGGTCCTGCGTGCGAGGCGCTGAAGGAAGGGCTTTTTTTCGGAGCAGGCGCTGGGGCTTGCAAACGGCTTTGCCGCGCGGGACACACTGGCGCTGCTGCAGGTGCTGGTTCCGATGGAAAAATACAAGCGCGAGCAGGTGCTGCCAGTTCTGGAGCAGACGAGAAAGCTTCTTTCCATGGCGCTGCGCGCCAGAGCCGGGGAACGCGCTGCCTTCGGACCCGTACAGGCACTTCTGCGCGGCAGAACGGGCGCGGAGCTTCTGCAGGCGGCGGAGCTTCTGCAGCAGGCGGCGAACGATCTGAACGGCAACGTCGGCGTCGGCGCCGTCATCGGCGGGCTTTGCGTGCACTTGCGATAGAGCGCTGCCGCTTTCATAATATTTTGGTTTCAGATAGATGGGAGACACTATGGACGAACAGAAATTGGATGTCACCGCGCAGCAGCCGGACGCGGCGCTGCACGCGCAGACAGAAGAAATAACAAACGAAGCGCTGCCGGAAGCGCTTCTTGAGCAGCAGGCGGCGCAGGCAGAGCTTTCGCAGGCAATCGAAGCCTCCGCGGAAGAGCTGCAGCCCGAGCAGGCAGAGCAGACCACGCAGCCGGAGCGTGTGACGGTGGTGGATATCCGCTTCCGCAACAACGCCAAGACCTATTTCTTTGACCCCGGCGAGCTGCGCCCGGTATCCGGCGATCATGTGATCATCGAAACCCGCGCGCGGCGATGAATACGGCATCTGCGCCGGCGCGTGCCACGAGGTCAAAGCGTCGGAGATTGTGCCGCCGCTGCGCAAGGTGCTTCGCATGGCAACCGCGCAGGACGAGCGCGTCAACCGCGACAATCAGGAAAAGGAGAAGCGTGCCTTTGAGGTCTGCCAGCAGAAGATTGCGGACCACAAGCTCGAGATGCAGCTGGTTTCCGCCGAAGCTGCGTTCGACGGCAGCAAGATTCTTTTCTTCTTCACCGCCGAGGGGCGCGTGGACTTCCGCGAGCTGGTCAAGGACCTTGCCTCTGCATTCCGCACGCGCATCGAGCTGCGCCAGATCGGCGTCCGCGACAAGGCGAAAATGGTCGGCGGCCTCGGCATCTGCGGCCGTCCCTTCTGCTGCCGCCAGTTCCTCGACGATTTCCAGCCGGTCTCGATCAAGATGGCCAAGACGCAGAATCTGAGTCTCAACCCCACGAAGATTTCCGGCACCTGCGGCAGACTCATGTGCTGCCTCAAGTATGAGCAGGAGGCGTATGAGGACCTGCTCAAGACGGCGCCGAAGAACGAGTCGTTTGTCGACACGCCCGACGGGCGCGGCACCGTCACCGACGTCAATCTGCTGCGCCAGAGCGTGAAGGTGCGCATGGAAGACAGCCCCGAGACCGTCGGCTGCTACAAAAACTGCGATATCTGCGTGCTGCGCAGCGGAAAGGCGCGCAAAAACGATCTCCCGATTCCGAAGGATCTTGCGCCGATTTCCTCGAAGCCGCGCAAGGTGCAGCCGAAGCAGGACGAGTTTGAGCCGCTGCCGGAGGTCATTTACCCTGATCAGGTGAGTGAATTTGACCAGCAGCGTGCGTTTGGCGCGCAGAACGAGCTGCTGAGCGGACGGGAAATTTCGCTGACGCCGGGTGAGGCGGACAAGCCGGAAGCGGGCGACAAGCCTGCCGGGCAGAATCGCCGCCGCCGTCGCCGCGGACGCGGAAAGAATCCGGACGGCACGCCGGTGGAGGCAAAGCCGCAGGGCGATAAAGCGCCGGAAAAGCCTGCCGAGCCGCGCCGGGACAAGCGCCCCAATGAGCAAAAGCCGCGCCCGCCGCGCCAGAATCCGGAGCGCAAGCCGCAGGGCGAAAAGCCGTCGGGAGAAAAGCAGCCTGCCGAACGTGCAGATGGCAGCCCGGACGCGCCCAAGCGCCCGCGCCGCCGCCGCTATCGCGGAAACGGAAACAAGAACGGCAATCCGCAGCCGCCAAAGCAGGGTGAATGAGCATAACGAAAGGACCTTCCCGCAAGGGAAGGTCCTTTTTGTACAGGTCTTATAAATCGGCGGCTTCAAAGCGGCGGACGCTTAAGGTGAAGCTGCGCGCGGTCAGGAGCGAGAACACCAGAAGTCCTCCGAGCAGCACCGGAATCTGGCGCAGCTGATCGGCAGCCGCATAGCTGTCGCAGACGTCGTTCAGGTAGGGAAGGATGTGCTGAAGCGTCTCCAGGACGAGAACACCCAGAGCCAGCGCGATGCTCGAAAGCAGGAACGGCTTTCCCAGATCGTAGGCGTTTTTGTAGTGCATCGGGAAGAAGATGCGGTTAAAAAGACCCAGCAGCACCAGAGATAAACCCAGAAACGCGGCGTTCGCCTCGATACCGACGGCGTTTTTGACAGAGCCGTAGCTGGCGCGCAGGAGCATGAACGGAACGCATACCAGCACCTGCAGCGCCTCCACGCTCAAAATGAGCAGGAACCGCGCCCGGACCATCTCGCGCTTTGTCACCGGCAGCAGCGCCATATAGTAAAGGTCCCGGTTTTCGCGCGCGGACTGCATCATCAGAAAAATGCCGAGCGTGGTATAGAAAAAACGTGACATAGTACGGATAGTTCGGAACCAGCACCAGCGCGCTCAGAAGCAAAAACAGCAGCGGCACCGGCATCATCACGAGCTTCCACTCTTTTTTAAGAAGCATCATACCGTCTCCACCTCCCGTTCCAGATACACCATGACGGTCTGCAGATCCGCCAGCTCTTCGCGGCAGCCCGCGGGGCAGGGCAGATCGCTGGGATAGAGCGCTTCAAATTCGCCCCGGTTCACCCGAAGTCCGCGCAGAGCGCCTCGAAGCGCCGGGGCAAGCGCTGTTTCAGGACCTGTGAGCTTTTTCCACGGTGCGGTGAATCCGGCAAGCGATACGCTCTGGGCAACGGTTCCGTTTTGCAGATACGTCACATCGTCGGCGCAGGCGTCCAGATCGCTCGTAATGTGCGTGGAAAACAGAATCGACACACCGTCTTGTTCGCACAGCGAGCGCAGAAGATCCAGAAGATCGTCTCTCGACACGGGGTCCAGACCCGATGTCGGCTCGTCGAGAATCAGAAGCTTTGCCCCGTGCGACAGGGCGCAGGCAAGCTGGTACTTGACCTTCATGCCGGCGGACAGCTCGCACACGCGCTTGCTGTCATCCAGCGAAAACCGGCGCAGCAGCGCTTCGTATCGGGCGCTGTCCCAGGCAGAGTAGAAGCTTCGGGTGACGGCGGTCAGCTGCGAGAGCCGCTTTCTCGGGTAATAACAAAGATCTCCCGACACGTAGCCAGCCTCCCGGCGCAAGGCTGCCGCGTCGTCATCGACCGGCTGCCCCAGAAATTCGACGCTTCCGCCGTCCGGGCGGACGAGGCGCAGAATCGATTTGATCGTCGTCGTCTTGCCCGCGCCGTTTCGTCCGATCAGCCCCATGATGCTTGACGCGCGGATGGAGAAGCTCACGTCGTGCAGCTCGAACGCGGGATAATGCTTACACAGATTCCGGACCGTCAGAATTTCCGTCATTGCGGCTCACTTCCTTTCCCAATGCAAACAGCGCCGCGGGCGTATCGAGCGATTCCGACGGAACGAGCGCAATGCCCTTTTCTTCGTCGGCAAGCAGCAGCAGATTGTCTCCCGGCTGAATCGAAAACAGGTCGCGCGCGCCCTTGGGAATTACAATCTGCCCCTTCTCGCCGACCTTGACCATGCTGATGTATTTTCCCTTCGGAAATTGTATCGCCATAAAACTGCCTCCTTTGGAGTATAACTTTTCATACTTAGTATAACAAATCATACTACAAAATGCAAGAGAAACCTTCCCGGAAACGGGAAGGTTTTTTGGTCAGTGCAGAAGCTGCGTATCTTCTTTTGGGGTTTCTGCCTCTGCGTCGGAATCGTCCGAGTCTTCATCGTCCTGCTCCGCGTCACGCGAGAGCTCCTTCATTTTGCCGGTTTTCCAGACGAGCAGCACGCCGCCGCTTCCAAGCAGCAGCACCGCCGCAGCCACGGCAAGCATCCACCACTCAAAATTGTCCGGGTTGAACTGGAAAGCAGACGCGGACGTTTCTGCCTCCTGCGGCTGCGCTGGCGTTTGCGCCGGTTCGGTGTCCGGCTCAGCTTCGAGCAACAGAACGTCACCGGTTGGTGCAGCTTTTTCTGCCTCCTGCGCGGCGGCAAGGGTAAGCCGGGCTTGCTCCGCGCGCGCTTCGGCATCTTGCAGACGCGCCTGCTTTTCTGCTTCGAAGGCGTCCAGCTGCGCCTGCAGCGCCTGCTGCTTGTAAAGTTCCGCCTGCTGCGCATTATAGTCGGCGGCAAGCCGCGCTGCGTCCTGCACAACGCTCTCGCCGACGTTCTGCGTATACACGGCGAGCAGGAACGGATGCTCGGCATAGAAAATGCCAACGTCGTTTTCCGCACCCTCGAAGCTGCCGTATTTGTGCGCGACCTCCATCTCGGTGACCTTCGCCTTGAAATAGCCGTTCTGCGGGATCGACTGCTTCATGTAGTCGATCAGCTCGAAATTCATCCTGGCGCGCATAGAGGTATTTCAGCGTGTCCATCATCATGCGCGTGCAGTAGTAGTTGTCCTGATAGTATTTGGGGTCGATTTCGTCGTCCGTCATGGTGAAGTATTTGCGCATCGCCTCTTTATACTCCGGGAAGGTCCCGATGCGGTACAAAAGCGCGTGGGAAATTTCGTTGTTCGACTCGACGATGCTCAAATAGTGGCACAGGTCCAGCGTTGCGCCGCCCTGGGTCATGAGCGCGTCGGACGCGATCTCGCCTGCGTTTTCCATCTCATAATAATAGAGGTTCAGCGGGAGCTTGAAGGTGCTTGCTGCGACCATCATATGTGTCTCATTCCAGTCGTAGCTTTCCTGCGTGACGGTGTCATAGTAGCTGACGGCAAAATTCTGCTCCGTCAGATTGTATTCTGCGCGGAAGTCGTCAAACAACGCGGCAAGACCGGACGGCGCGTCTTCTTCCGATGCACCGGCTTCTTCGGCAGGTTCTTCCGGCGCAGGCTCTTCTGCTGCCGGTTCTTTTTGCAGCGGCGTGACGACGGTAGGCATTTCCACCACATCCGGCGTATCGGCGGCAAGCGCAGGGCAAGCCAGAGGAACGCTCAGGCAGACGGCAAGCAGGATACAGAAAACTTTTCGCAGCATGATAAAAACACTTCCAGACGTTTTTGACTTTCTTCATCATAGCGGAAACGGGCGGAAAAAGCAAGGGAACCATTTGGGAAGCTGCGGCATATTGTAGGGTGTATCTGAAAACTGGAAATGTGACCGGCGGCGAGGAATTTTTGTGCTGAGCAAGACGTTTTTCCGCAGGAATACTGTCGTATTTCAAGGAAAAACGGCGCGGTTCAGCGCAAAAAGGACCGCTGTCCGGGTGCGTTGGCAGTTGGAAGAATACACCCTAGATGTAGTCGAGAGAAAACCAACCGTTTTGAGGAGTGATGATATGAATCCAAACTGCAACTACACAACCACCGGCGGCTGCTCGTGTACACAACCGGCAAATCCTGCCCGCCGTCACCGCCGAATCCCTGCCCGCCGCCTCCGTCCCCCCGGCACCGTGCCCGCCTGCATGCCCGCCGGGCTGTATGCCGGTGCCGCCATATCCGCCGATGCCTCCGAGACCGCCGGTGCCGCCTCCCCCGCGCGCGGAAGAGGCGGATGTGGACTGCGGCTGCGGCTGCGCGGCAGGGATGCTGGGCGCTTTGGAGCTGCTGTGCGACCCGCGTCTTGCCCCGCTTGTGGATTACAGCCAGTTCGCATTTTTTACGCCCAATTTCGTCCTCGGCACGTCCTTAAATTGCCCGGACACGGCGACGACCGCCTACGACAATCTCACAGGACCGCTTGCGGGCGAGTTTGTCAGCATCAAGCCCTGTACATGTGATGATCTGGAGGTCAGCGGGCAGATCTACTATCCGATTCCGGTCTGCGCGGCAGACAGCTGCTGCGCGGCGGGTCCGGCGTTTACGCCTAGTGCGGTGTCGGTGTGTTCGCTGACGGCGGTGGCGTTTACGGTCCCGGCGTCCGAGACGCAGGACGAAACGTATACCCAGCTCAAGAGCCTTCTCTGGCAGGCGCTGCATCCGGGCCGTCCGCCGCTTTCCAATACTGCTCCCGTCATGAAGCCCACGCCCTGCGACTGCACGGACTCCCGCCTCTCCGGCAGACGCACCGTGTCCGTCGCGGCAGGACCGCTGCTGGTTGCGAATGCGGCGGTGCTCGGAAGCGTCGGAGATGTGCTGGTGCTGGCAAACGATGCGGACCGGCGAATCTACTACGTCTGCCAGAATTCTGTCAGCTTCTCCGGATGAAACTGTCAAAAAAGCGATGGCTTTTGACAAGGGAATGCGCCCCGACCGTCAGGCCGGGGCGCATTTGTCAGTCTTCCGGATATTCGTTTGGGACCGGGGTAATGACGGGCTTGCCGTCTGCACCGAGAAGAACCGCCATGCCACCAGCGTAGCCGGAATTTACGAAGAGATAATTGACGCCGGTCTGCTTGTCGACCCAGACGGTCCGCATCCAGCCGAAGCCGTTTCCCTCCTCGTGGACCTTTAAAAAGCGTTCGTCCTTCTTTTTTGCCATCTTACTTTGCTTCCTTTACCGCTTCGGTAATGCCGGTCGCTAAGCCCGCCAGGCCCTGAAGCTCAGACGGAATGATGATCTTCGTCGCCTTGCCGTCCGCGACCTTCTGCATGGCCTCGAGCGCCTTGAGCTTCAGCACCTGATCGTTCGGCGCTTTCTCATTCAGCATCGCAAAAGAATCGGCCAGCGCCTGCTGCACCGCACGGATTGCCTGCGCTTCGCCGTCGGCGCGGAGAATGGCGGATTCCTTTTCTGCCTCTGCGCGCAGGATTGCTGCCTGCTTTTCCGCGTCCGCCTTCAGAATTGCGGCTTCCTTTTCGCCCTCGGCAACGAGAATCTGGCTGTGCTTTGCGCCCTCTGCCTGCAGGATTGCCTGCCGGCGGTCGCGTTCTGCCTTCATCTGCTTTTCCATGGAATTCTGGATGTCCTGCGGGGGAAGAATGTTCTTGAGCTCGACACGGTTGACCTTGATGCCCCACGGGTCAGTCGCTTCGTCGAGAATCGCGCGCATGCGGGTGTTGATGACGTCGCGCGAGGTGAGCGTCTGGTCCAGCTCCAGATCGCCGATGATGTTTCGCAGCGTCGTCGCCGTGAGCGTCTCCATCGCCATCATCGGATGCTCGACGCCGTAGGCATAGAGCTTGGGATCGGTGATCTGGAAGTAGACGACGGTGTCGATCTGCATGGTGACGTTATCCTTGGTAATAACAGGCTGGGGCGGATAGTCGAGCACCTGCTCTTTGAGGCTGACCTTCTTGGCCACACGCTCAACGAACGGGACCTTGAAGTGAATGCCGACGGTCCAGACATTGCTGAACGCGCCGAGCCGCTCGACGACATACGCCCGCGACTGCTGGACGACATAGATGTTGCGGACGATGATGACCAGCGCCAGCACCGCGATGACAAGTACGGGAATCCATTCCATAAATACATCCTCCTTATGGTGTTTCTCTTCTTTGTTTCTGATGAAAAATGACTTATGGCAGCACCGCACAATTCGGCAAGCTGATTCGGCGAGAGATTTTTCATCAAGTCAAGGTTCGGAAAGTGAAGGAATACTCTATGTATTTCGAACTTTTCAAACCGCAGAATTGGCGGAAAAGATCCGCCGAAGCGCGAAGACGCAATTGCGCGGTGTTGCCTTTATGCTTCTGCCGGGACTCCGGCGGGTTTGACATAGACCTTTGCACCCTCGATGCGCTCGATAACCACGCGCGTGCCGATGGGGATCTGCGTATCATCTGCGCTCTTTGCCGTCCAGAGCACTCCGTTTATGCGAATCGCGCCCGTTTCGCGGAGGTTGTCAATGTCCTCCGTGACCAGCGCCTCCTGTCCGAGCAGCCGGTCGGCGTTTGTTCTGGAGGGCTTGACGCGCAGATATTTTTGAGCAGCGGGCGCAGCAGCGCCAGCAAAAGCGCCGAGACGAGAATGAACACCGCAACCTGCAAAAGCGTTGGGGCACCCAGAATTGCACACACAGGACCCGCAACGGACCCGCCGATAAACCAGATGGACACGAGGTTTACCGTCGCCGCTTCGACGGCGATGAACGCTACGATCAGACCGAGCCATACATAGACCATAAGAACCTGCCTCCTTTCTTGTGAACAGTATACCTGATTTTTTGCGTCCTGTCATGAACCTTTCGTAAAAAGGACGTAAAAAAACCAAAAGAAATACGTTGCTATTTTACCGGGTTTTTACTATACTAATGTGGATTACGAAATATGGGAGAACCTGCTACATGCAAACAATGACCTTTTGCGTACCGTGTCTGTTTGGCCTCGAGGGTCTGGTCGGAGACGAGCTCCGGCGGCTGAACCTTTCGAACGTCCGCGTCGAAGACCGGCGCGTTTTCTTTGACGGGGACTTTGCCGCGATGGCAAAGGCGAATCTCTGCTGCCGGATGGGCGAGCGCGTGATGATTCTGCTCGCAGTTCGAGGCGAAGAGCTTTGAAGATCTTTACCAGGGGGTCAAAAAAATTCCGCTGGAAAACTTTGTGCCGAAGGACGGCGCGTTCCCGGTCAAGGGCTACAGCCTGGACAGCCAGCTGCATTCCGTACCGGACTGCCAGGCGATCGTGAAAAAAGCGGCGGTCGACCGGCTGGCGCGAAACTATGGCCTTTCGTGGCTTCCCGAGACGGGCGCGACATACCAGATCCGGTTTTCGATCATGAAGGACCGCTGCGAAATTTTCCTCGACACTTCGGGCGTGAGCCTGCACAAGCGGGGCTACCGCGAAAACGCGAACCTCGCGCCGCTGCATGAGACGATGGCAGCAGCGATGGTGAACCTCGCACGGTATCGCAGGCGGGACTTTTTCTGGGACCCGTTCTGCGGCTCGGGCACGATCTGCATCGAAGCTGCGATGATTGCGCTTCAACCGCGCGCCGGGTATGAACCGCTCGTTCGGCGCGCAGAAGTGGGCGTGTGTGCCGCAGCAGGTTTGGCGCGAGGCAAGAACGGAGGCGCTCGACCAGCGAATACCGCGGAGACTACCGCATTCTAGGTACCGATATTGATCCGGCAGCACTGGACATTGCACGCGACAACGCCAGAAAGGCGGGTGTCGGAAAGCTGATTGACTTCCGCGAGGCGGACGCGACGAAGATGAGTCTGCCGTCGGACAAGGGCGTGATGGTCTGTAACCCGCCCTACGGCGAGCGCATGTTAGAGCAGCGCAGCGCCCAGCAGCTGTACCGGGCATTTGGCAGGCACGTGAAGTTTGCCGATGGCTGGAAGAAGTATATCATTTCCTCCGAGCCGGAGTTTGAACACTACTTCGGCAAGCAGGCGGCAAAAAAGCGCAAGCTCTACAACGGAAGATTGCAGTGCAACGTCTACATGTATTTCTAAGCGCCTGTACCCTTAAGACGAAGGATGAAGGAGAAAGTTCCCGTCATGAAGCATGTTTTTATTCTCAATCCCGCCGCCGGAAAATCGGATCAGACCCCGCGCTTTACGCAGGACATTGAACGGATTTGCGGCGCACGGGGGCTCGATTATGAGATCTGCGTCTCCAAAGCGCGCGGCGACTGCCAAAGCGCTTCGCCAGACGAGCGGCGGAATCCGGGCAGGAAGTCGGCTCTATGCCTGCGGCGGCGACGGCACGCTCAATGAGGTCGTCTGCGGCATGGCAGGCTGCCCCAACGCTGCGGTGACGCACTATCCGGGCGGCTCCGGCAACGACGCCATCAAGGTCTTTTCCGACACGGCGCCGTTTTTCAATCTCGAGCGCCTGCTCGACGCGGACGAGACGCGCTTTGACCTGATTTCGCTGCAACGATACGTACTGCGCCAACATCCTCTCCATCGGTCTGGACGCGAAAATCGGAACAGACATCGCGCGCTTCAAGCGGCTGCCGCTGGTTTCCGGCAAGGGCGCATACATACTGTCGATTCTGGCGAATATCCTCTCCGGCCGCAGCGCGCACTATGCGGTCGAGCTGAACGGAGAGACCATCGACGCCGAGCAGACGTTAATCTGCGTGTGCAACGGCAGGTGGTATGGCGGGGGCTTCAACCCTGTGCCCGAGGCGGAGCCGGACGATGGGCTGTTGGACGTGCTGCTGGTCAAAAAGGTAAGTCTTCTGCAGGTGGCAGCGGTCATCGGCAAATACCAGAAGGGAAAATACGCCGATTATCCGGCGCTCATTCGCCATGAACGCTGCACGGCGCTCACCATCCGCTGCGATATGCCCTCGGTCGTAAACATTGACGGCGAAGCGCTTCACACAGACTTCCTCGACATTTCCCTCAAGCCAAAGGCCCTGCGCTTTTTCTATCCCAAGGGCCTGAGTTACCGGCTGAAAGCAGAATAACCAAGACGCAGGCAGGAAGCTGTCTGCGTCTTTTGCGTCTTTCAAGCCATGCGTAGGGGGCGCGTGAGCACATTGAATGCCGCAACCTTGCGTAGGGGGCGATGCCCACATCGCCCCAAGAGAAGTTACGGATTCGCCGGGGATTTCTGTAAAATCGGCGCATTTTTGCCGGGCCGATGTGGGCATCGGCCCCTACGAACCTTACAGAAGATTCTCCAAAGAACCGTAGGGGGCGGACGCCTCTGTCCGCCCGCAGAAAATCCCGTTTTTATGAAAATCTTCGGCAAATTCGCAACTTTTCAAGGGCGGACAGGGTCGTCCGCACCTACGCATATTTTGGAAGGTTTCTAAATTTCTCTGACATGGGTACGATTTCTCTTGCAATTTTTAGTATGACTTGTTATACTAAATATGAAAAGTCATACTTCAAGGGGGGATACATATGGCAATGCAATTTCCGAAGGGAAAGTTCATCAGCATGGTCAAGGTCGGCGAAAAGGGGCAGATCGTGATTCCGAAGGGTGCGCGTGACCTGTTTTCGATTCAGCCGGGAGACAATCTCCTGCTGCTGGCCGACGAAGAAAAGGGCATCGCGCTCGTTCCGTCGGAGTCTTTGGACACACCCGCGTCACTCTTTGCGCTAGGAAGGGAAGTGAGCCGCGATGACGATTCTAAGGGTTGACGGGCTCAGCAAGCGCTATCCCGCGTTCTGCCTGAGAGACGTCAGCTTCTCGATCGAAGAAGGGCGCGTCATGGGGCTCATCGGCCGCAACGGCGCGGGCAAGACGACGACTATCAAATCGATCCTGCGCCTCGTGCGCCCGGACGGCGGAACGGTTCAATTTCTGGGAAAACCTTTGGATCTGGACGCGTCTGCACTTCGCCGGGAAGCGGGCTATGTTTCGGGCGACCTCTGCTATTACCCGAGAAAAAGGCTCTCGCAGCTGACCGCCGTCACGAAAAAGCTTTTATCCCTCGTGGGACGACAAAAATACGAGGCGCTGCTGCACAGGTTCTCACTCGACGAAACCAAGCGCGTCTGCGAGCCTCAGCGGGCATGAAGGTCAAGTATCAGCTGGCCTGCGCGCTGTCGCATGGGGCGAAGCTCCTGATTCTCGACGAGCCGACCTCTGGCTTAGACCCCGTGTCGCGCGATGATCTATTGGATCTGCTGCGCACGCTCTGTGAGCAGGGCGGCGTGTCCATCCTGTTTTCGACGCACATCACAACGGATCTTGACGCGTGCGCCGACGATGTGACGTATCTGCAAAACGGTGCGGTTGCGGCCAGCTGCCCGCTTTCGGAATTCACCGCGCCGTGGAAAAAGCTCACGGGGCCGGAAGCTTCTCTCACGCCGGAGCTTAGAAAGACGCTGCGCGGCCTTCGCGTCCATCGGGGCGAATTCGAGGGGCCCTTTCCAAGCGCGCTTGCCTGTCTTTCGGGCTGCCGGGAAAAAGCGGCGGATCTGCAGAGCGTGATGGTGTTTCTGGAACGGGAGGTAGAGGAATGATGACGCTTTTCAAAAAAGAGTGGAAGCTTGTGATGATGCCGGTGCCGCTGCTGTTCCTGCTTTTGAGCGGGCTGGTCTTGATCCCGAATTATCCGTATTACGTCACGTTTTTTTACACAACGCTCGGCATTTTCCTCATGATGCAGTCTGCGCGGGAAAACCGCGACCTTTACTATATGGCACTGCTGCCCGTCACCAAGCGCGAAATGGTCAGGCGGCCTTCTCGTTTTCGCGCTGTTGACCTGCGCAGCTTTTCTGTCAGCGTCCGCCGCTTTGAGAACGCCGATCTATGGCGCCCGTTCACCAAGCGTTCGGGGCGGACGCCTCTTGTCAAGGCCAGATTGTTTGGGTTGACCGGGAGGATTGTTTACACATTCCGATTCTGTAAATTTTTCTCGAATCGAACTTTTGCCTCTAAATCGATTCTGGGCTTTTCGAAATTTCCGTGAACTGGGCGAGCAAATCGCCCTCCAACGGCCGATGCACTTCAAGTTCCGACTTTCCGATGAAGCTCTCGCTCAAATAGTACCGTTTTTGTACGGAAACATAGCCGCAGCAATTGACCTTGCGAAGGTTTTGCCCGCTGTCATACTCCGGCTCGGTCGGATAATTTTCAACGACTTGCGCCTGCTCGGCCTGTAGTGCTTGCTCTAACGCTGAAGGCCCGCTCGTGGACAGCAATCACGAAATTCGTCAAACTCTTTTTGCGCTGCAAGGTCAGTCAATGGCTTTCGCAGCAGCAGATCTTCTTTTAACGTCCGGTGGAATCGCTCGTCTTTTCCCTGCGTCTGCGGGTGGCCCGGCTTGCCGTGCATCGGCGTCACGTCCATCTGCATCATCCAGATTTCAAACGGCGTATAGCCGCCGTGGTTGGACGCCCAGGGTGCGCCGTTGTCGCACAAAATCGCGTCTGCGAATTCGAATTCCTCGAAAACGCGGTCAGACTGGATTTTGTGCCCTCCCATCGTTCGTTTTCCCTTCGCGTCGAGGAACAGGGGAAAACCGCGGTGATCGTCCAGGAATCGTCAGTCCGCGGAAGCGCTGGCCGTTCGTCATGCCGAATGGCCCGTAATCCATCTGCCACAGCGCGTTCGGCCGGTCACGCGCGAAGCGTTTCCACGGCGAGAAAAAGAGGCCCTCGCTGATCACCCAAGGCTTTTCGAGGATATTCGTCCCTGGTGCTGGCTGCCGGAACGGAATTTTCACCCTTGTCCACCAAAAACGTTGGATTTTCCGAGCGCCCCACGTTGGATGTGCGGCCCGCAACATCCACGATCCGCAGCTCCACATCCGGACTGGTTTTGAAAGGCTTCCGGAACGGCGTGTGCGGCCGGTCGAGCATCGTCTCGCCGCCTTTGTACCGCTGGCGCGGGGGCCGGTTGGACGGCTGATGCCGTATTTGCGGCACAGCGCGCTCAGGCTGGCTTCTTCTCCCATCGTGGCCCGCGCCATTCTGTAAAATCTTCGGTCTTCTTTGATTGTCGCCCACAGTTTTTCTCTCCTCTGCGGCGGCGGCGTTGAAACCGGCTTCGCCCCTACCTTTTCGCCTGGTTCCAGCTGCCTTTATGTTTAGGGAATATCCCGTGTAAACAATCTCCCCTTGTCGGCGGCTTCTGGTCAAACTATCTTGCCCTGCCTGATCCGGGTAACCGGCAGAGGCTCAAACAGGCCCTCTTCCTTCGGCTGCACCTTGCGCGGCTTCGAGGAGATCGGAGCAAGGTCCTTCCGGAATCGGCGGGTCATTTTTGCGCGCCTTGCCGCTTCGAAGCACGCAGATATCGCAGTTTTTGTAGCAGCCGATCGTGTCGGGGCTTTCCTCCATGCGCACCTTCACGCACTGGCGAAGCAGGTTCACCTCCGTTACCGTGCCGCGGCCATCGGGCGTGTCAACGAACGACTCGTTCTTGGGCGCAGTCTTGAGAAGGTCCTCATACGCCTCCTGCTCATATTTGAGGCAGCACATGAGCCGGCCGCACGTGCCGGAAATTTTCGTGGGGTTGAGGCTCAGATTCTGTGTCTTGGCCATCTTGATGGAGACCGGCTGGAAATCGTCCAGAAATTCCTTGCAGCAGAACGGTCTTCCGCACACGCCAAGTCCGCCCACCATCTTCGCCTTGTCTCTGACGCCGATCTGCCGCAGCTCAATGCGCGTGCGGAAGGAAGACGCAAGGTCTTTGACGAGTTCCCGGAAATCGACGCGGCCTTCGGCCGTAAAGAAGAAGAGAATCTTGCTGCCGTCGAACGCAACCTCGGCGGAGACGAGCTGCATGTCCAGCTTGTGGTCCGCGATTTTTGCTGGCAGACCTCGAAAGCACGCTTTTCCTTCTCCTGATTGTCGCGGTTGATGCGCCTCGTCCTGCGCGGTGGCAAGCCGCAATACCTTTGCGAAGCGGCGGCACAATTTCCGACGCTTTCACCTCGTGCCGCATCCCGGCGCAGATGCCAAATTCATCGCCGCGCGCCGTCTCAATGATCACATGCGCGCCCAGGCCCGGCCGAAGCTCGCCCGGATCAAAGAAATACGTCTTCGCATTGTTGCGGGAAGCGCACGTCCACCACCGTCACACGCTCTGGGCTCCTCGGGCAATTCCTCCTGCACGCTTGCCGTTTGATCGGCCACGGCCTGCAATTCCGCCTGCGCCTGCGAAAGCTCTGTCTGCGCGGGCTTTTCGTCCGGCTCCTCTGCCTGCACGTTTTCGGGCTCGGCCTCCAGCTCTGCCGCGCTTGCCTGCGGTTCGGTTCCTTCCGGCTGCGCAGTCCGTTCGGCTTCTGCCGCCGGTTCCGCCGCCATTTCGGCCTCCGCCTGTTCGATCTGTACGGTCTGTTCGTTTATTTCATCCGTCTGCAAGGTCTCCGCCATCTCCGGCTGCACCTGCGCGGACATTTCCTTCTTCTGTTCGTCCATAGTGTCTCCCATCTATCTGAGGTTTTCCGTATTTTATTTCAGCTGCACGCAAAGCCCGCCGATGACTGCACCAACGCCGACGTTGGAGCTCAAATCATCCGCCGCCGTTTGCAGCGTCTCTGCCGCCTGCAAAAGCTCCGCGCCCGTTCTTCCGCGCAAAAGCGCCTGCACCGTGTCTCCCGGGACAATGCTTCCGGCTCGCGCGCAGGGCCATGCACAAAAGCCGCCTTGTCTGCTCCAGAACCGGCAAAATTTGCTCGCGCTTGTTTTTTTCCATCGGAACGAGCGCCTGCAAAACCGACAGACTATCCCGCGCGGCAAAGCCGTTTGCCAGAGCCAGCGCCTGGGGCAGAAAAAGTCCGTCCCTGAGCGCCTCGCACGCCGGGCCAAGATACCCTTCGGCCTGCTCCAGCGCGTCCGCGAGCTCCAGATCGCTCTTGTCCGGGAAGCGCCGTTTGAGCTCCGGGATCGCCTGCTCGTAGGAAAGGGGCGAAAGCTGCAATTGCACGGCGCGGCTGCGGATCGTCGGCAGCAGCCTTTTCCGCGCTCGTTGTGAGAATCAGGAACACCGCGTACTCGGGCGGTTCTTCGAGAATTTTGAGCAGCGCGTTCTGCGACGGCGCGCCCAAATCCTGCCCGCGCGGGATGATATAGACCTTTTTCGGCCCTCGTTTGGTCGGATGAACACGTCGCTTCTGGCCTGCCGGACAATGTCGACCGCGACGTTCTTGTGCTCCGTGTCGTCGACCGTGATCACGTCCGGGTGCTGCTTCGCGAGGACCTTGCGGCACGCTGGGCAGACACCGCAGCCGGGCTCCCGTTCGTTTTACATTCGAGCGCCGCCGCCATCTGAAGCGCCAGCGTTCTTCGTCCCGAGCCCTCCACGCCGCAAAGAAGGTAGCAGTGCGAGGTTTTCCCCTGCTGGAAGCTCTCCTGCAAACGCCGTTTCAGCGCGTCATTGCCAAGAAATGCGCCAAAGTCCATTCCGTCTGCCCCTTCCCGCGCCGTATAAGCACCAAATCTCTAATTATATAGTATACCAGCATTTTCGCCCCAGCGCTACTGTTTTTTCGTCCTTTTTGTGCCGCGCGGCTGCACGCCGCTGTTCGTCAATGTCGAAAAATTCAAAAAATATTTTCGTTTTTGCCGGACAGCGCAGGCGAAACGCCTTGACAATTTGCCCCTGTCTTCGTTATTCTATGTTCAGAATAACTATACCATAGGAGGTACGAAAATGAACAGAAGAATCCTTGCGCTTTTGATTGCCTTTATTATGCTCTTCGGTCTCATGACCGGTTGCGCATCCGGCAAGACAGGGGAAACCGCTGCGCCTGAGACCGCGCAGACCGAAAGCCCCGCCGCCGAAGAGACCGCAGCGGAACCGGAGCAGACGGAAGAATCACCCGCCGAGGAAGAAGCTCCGGCCGAACCCGAGACGGTGTCTTTCACCGACAGCCTCGGCAGAACCGTTGAGCTCCCGGCGGACATCACCCGTATCGCGCCCAGCGGCGCCGTCGCCACGCTGATTCTTGCCGCGATCGCCCCGGAGTGCATGGTCACGATCAACGCCGCCCCAGCGAGAGCCAGATGGCCTTCTTGCCTGAAAACCTCGCCCCGCTCCCCGAGACCGGCCAGATGTATGGCAGCAAGGCAGATCTGAACCTTGAGACGCTGCTGGCCGCCGACCCGCAGGTCGTTCATTGACCTCGGTGACAAAAAAGGCGATATGACCGAAGACCTCGACGCGTTGCAAGCACAGATCGGTATTCCCGTCGTCTTTATTGAGGCAGACCTTGCCCATATGGCGGCGGCCTTCCGCACACTGGGCGGCCTCCTTTCCGGCAAGTCGGACCGCGGCGAGAACTGGCTGCGCTCGTTGACCGCACCACCGCGATAGCCGAAGAAAATACCGCAAAATTACCGACGATATGCGCGTGCGCGCGCCATGTACACCACTGGCGAAGATGGCCTTGGCACGAACGCGGCAGGCTCCGTGCAGGCGCAGGTGCTGGACATGGTTGGCGTTGAAAACGCGGTCGTCGTCGAAGACGTGAGCGGCAAAGGCGGCGGCAACATCATCAGCCTCGAGCAGCTCTACAACTTTGATCCCGACGTGATTCTCTTTGCAGACGGCAGCATCTACAGCACCGTGACGGACGATTCCGCGTGGTCGCAGCTGACGGCGATCTCGACCGGCAAGTACTACGAGGTTCCCGGCTCGCCCTACAACTGGCTGTCCGGTCCTCCGTCGATGAACATGATCCTCGGCGTGTGGTGGCTCGGAAACCTCATCTATCCGGAGGTTTACGACTACGATATGGCAGAAATGACGCAGGAGCTTTATAAGACCCTCTGGGGTTATGAGCTTTCCAGCGAGGAAGTAACTGCGTTGCTGGGGAATTCTACCCTGAAGGCTGCTGCGCAGTAACTGATTTTTACTTTACCGTGGCGGCAGGAAAATAAAGAGCCTTGCCGCTGCGAGAGGCAAAAATTGCCGGACTTGCGTCCGGCAATTTTTTCATCGCATTTATCTATTGTTATAAGCCTTAATG
>VOFG01003611.1_pt1 | contig 19953 bp, 29 predicted proteins | sample 5384171 | NCBI WGS metagenome assembly VOFG01 (sample SAMN12384726, study PRJNA508395) | human gut metagenome | isolation source: healthy gut F | host: Homo sapiens
CTGCACATCCATCAGGATCATGTCGTAATCGCCGGGCTTTACGCTGGCAAAGGCATCCACGATCTCCTGACCGTTGGAACAGATGGTGCAGCTTGCGCCATTGGCTTCCAGCAGCATTTCCAGAATTTCGGCGTTGATGGCGTTATCCTCGGCGCAGAGGAACTTCATGCCGGACAGAGGGAGAAGTTTCTTCCTCTTCCTCCGGGAGCACCTGCACCTCTGGCATGTATCTGCTTCGGCATCAATGGGGAAATTCCAGCACCACCTCAAAGCGGGTGCCCTTGCCGGTGGTACTCTCCACATTGATAGAGCCGCCCATCAGGTCAACAATGTTCTTGGTGATGGCCATACCAAGGCCGGTGCCCTGCACCTTGTTGGTGCCGGAGCGCTCCTCGCGGGTAAAGGGGTCAAAAAGGGTCTTCTGGTAGGCCTCGCTCATGCCAATGCCGTCATCCTGCACCACAAAGCGGTATCGGGCGTAGTGCTCGTTGCAGCTCGTCCACCTCAAGCCGGATATGCCCGCCTGCGGGCGTGTACTTGATCGAGTTGGAGAGGATATTCATCAAGATCTGGTTCAGGCGGTTGGGGTCTGCCAGCACGTTTTCGTGCTGCAGATGGGTGTTTACCGTAAAGGTCTGGCGGCGCTGGCCTGCCTGCTGGCGGATGATGCTGTCCAGCTGGCTGATCTGCTGGGGCAGATTCATTTTTTCCACATTCAGGGTGGTCTTGCCGCTCTCGATGCGGCTCATGTCCAGAATATCGTTTATGATGCCCAGCAGCAACTGTCCGGAATTTTCCAGCTTGTCCAGATGTTCGGCCAGCTTTTCCGGCTGGTGCAGCTCGTTTTTCATCAGGGTGGTAATGCCGATGATAGCGTTCATGGGGGTGCGGATATCGTGGCTCATATTGGCAAGGAAGTCCGTCTTGGCCTTGCTGGCACGCTCGGCGGACTGCAGCGCTTCCGCGGCAATGTCCTGTGCCTGCCGCAGCTCATCGTTTACCTGCGTCAGATGGATGTTGTATTGCTCCAGACGGAGGTTCGCTTCTTTTTCTGCCTGCAGCTCCTGCTGCTGCTTTTGCCGCAGGAGAGACCAGCCGACAAAAACTGTTATGACCGAGAACACCATCGCAATGACGATGATGATGATCATGACGATGCTGACCAGCTTCTGCGTATTCACGGCCACATATTTTGCCGGAACAAGGAACGCCAGTGTCCACCGGGCGTTTTCCATCTGCTTCAGGGCGTAGAAATACTCGGTCCCGTCCAGCACGGCGTTGGAATAACAGGAACCTGTGCGGTCAAGCCGCTCCTTTGCCTCCGCAAAGGAAGAGCCGTGCAGATAGGACATCCGGGAGAGCACGGTGTATACGTTGTGTCCCTTCAGCAGCTCGGTATCGTTGGCTTTGAACAGCTTGAAACCGTCGTCATCCAGCACATAGACGCTGTTGTTATTTTCGTAGGCATCACAGCGGAAATAATCGTTCAGCTGGGTCATGCTCTGCGAAATGCCAAAGTAGCGCAGGGTGATCTCTTTTTCTCCGCTTTGCAGTGTGATGGGGGTGGAGAGCTGTTCCAGGAACACCATCCGGGAGTCGTCCACGGTCAGCGAGTTAGAAACGTAGCTGACCCGCTGCGGTGCGCTTTCCAAATACTTCATTCCTCGCAGCAGCCCCATGCGGCCATTCTCAGTATAGTAATGTCCGGCAGAGTCCACGGCAATCAGTTCGATCTGTCTTTCATGGTAATTGGAAAGCTCCGACAGCTTTTTCAGATAGCGATAGAACTCGGTATCGGTCTTTAACGGAGTGTAGTACAAATAATTGCATTGTACATTCACCTCGTCCCAGTGGGTGTCGATCACATCCTCCAGACTGCGGAACATCTGGTGGGTGACCTCTTCCATCTGGTTCAGCCGCTCATGGTAGACAAGGTTCTGGATGTAGGTCTGGCTCATGATAAAAGGGTCAGGATGACCGCAACAATGACAAACGCCGGTGCCCCAAAGCAGCTTTTTATATAGGTTTGTTGTTCACATCTGGTATCTCCTGTCTGTTCTGTTTCAGACGCACCCTAGCTCCATGCGGTATCTGCCCGGCTGATGGTGGTGTATGCACCAAAGAAGGCTTTTGCGGCATCCATGCCCACCACGCCGCTGTCTGTGACCGTGGTCTCCGCAGCCAGCTGGTCGCTCACACCGCAGATGGCAACCTGATAGGTCTTGCCCGCATCCGGCTGCACCGGGCTTACCAGCACATAGGGGTAGCCCTTGCCGTTGCCGTAGGCATCGTAGCCCGTGGCCAGCAGGTCGTTGATCTGCTGCCCGGTCAGAGTAACGGTCTGGATGGTGCGGTTCCAGCCGGTGGGCAGGATCACCGAAAGGTCGTAATCCGTAATGCCCCTTGGCGTACAGCTTGGCAGCTACGCCGTGATGGTTCTGATCGGTGGGGTTGCCGGGGATCCATGTACTCAGCGACACCAGCGCAAGGTCGCTGCCGGTAGCCTGTGCAAAGCAGCGGCCCACCAGCATGGCGCAGTCCTCCTGCGAAAGCTCCTCCGTAACGGTAGTGATGGTATCCGGGGTGTTGTTCACCACACTATCCTGATCCTCGTCCAGCTGACGGATCACATCCTCCATGGTGGCGTTGCCCTTCATGAAGTCCAGCATTTTAAGGCCGGTGGTCACGATGGTGTTTTCCCAGCCGGAATAGATAAAGGGCGCGGTGTTGCCTGCGTTCAGGGCATCGGCGATGTCGGCATAGTAGGTGCCGTCCGCTTTTGCGTCCTTGAAGGGCAGCAGGCTGCTTTTCAGCGCCGTTGCGGGCTGCAGAGCGCTGGTGCCTGCAACGGTGGAAAGCACACGCATCACCTTGAGCGCGTCTTCCAGCTTCTGGGGGCTCTGTTTCAGCTTTTTGTTCAGACCATAGAAGCGGTTCACATTCAGCACAAAAACGTTCTGGGTGCCGTCCTCCGAGAGAAACGGCATCAGGCCGAATTGATCGGCGTTGTTGTCTGCCTCCACGATGCCGTTGGTGCCGCCCATCAGAAACAGGGTGTTGCCCTCGGCCATTCGCTGCCGGGTCACATTGTCGTCAAGAGCATCGCCGGAGTCGTTCAGCATCCCGATGTCCTTCCACTTCTGGACATAGGCCATCGCCTGCATCATGCCGGGGGTATTGCTGACATTCGCCCTTACCGGACAGATAATCCCGCTGCCACAGCCTGCCGTCCAGTGTGCCGAGGAAATCGGCGTCCGCAATGTTGCACAGATACTGGAAACCGTAGCCCGGATACTGGATCTGCGGCAGACAGAGATCGACCCCGGTTTCCTTTGGCCTTTGCCGCCAGTTCTTCCAGCTCAGCGAAAGAATTGGGCAGCTCCCAGCCGTATTTTTTCAGCAGGGTCTTGTTGTAGGTGATGCCGTAGCAGTTGTAGGTCGAGGGCAGCAGGTAGATGGCACCGTTGTCGAACACGTCCTGCAGACGGGACTCCACATAGTTATCCGTAAAATCGTAGCCGGAAAGGTCCAGCAGTTTGTCGGAAACCAGATCGATCCGGGGGTCGTAGTAGGTCAAGGTGCAGACGTCCGGCAGGTCGCCCGCCGCAAACATATTCTGCAAACAGGTGGTGGTGTTATCGCCGCTGTAGGGCACGACCTCGATGTTCACTTCCGGGTAAACGCTGTGTACCTGCTCAATAAATGCTTCTATCTCCTTATAAGGTGCCATAAAGGTGATGGCTTCGTGCGCATCGTCTTTATTCGCTGTTTCGGTCTTACCGCCGCCGCAGGCGGTCAGCGTAGCTGGATCATGAAGTTGAAGATCTTACATTTTTGCCACCGGCGGAAGGGCTTGCCGCCCAGCGGTCACCTTTTTTGCGGCGGAAGGGCTTCTTCGATCTTCTGCACGCCGATCACGCGGGACACCAGCAGGCAGATAGCAATGGCTGCAATGGGCATCATGACGGAGTTGGTGAGGAAATCAAAGAAATCCAAAAACTGCATTCCGAACACGGTCACGCCTGCCAGCGGGCCGTAGCCCAGGGCCGAAAGGCTGCCCAGCACCAGCATGATCAGGCCGATCAGTGCCGTTGCGCGCTCGCGGCTCCAGCCCAGCTCGTCCTCAAAGGTGGAGACAGCGCTCTCGGTCAGGGCAATGGAGCTGGTCACGGCTGCAAACAGCACCAGCGTGAAAAACAGGATGCCCACCACAGTGCCAAGGCCCATGCTTTCGAACACCTTGGGGATGGTAATAAACATCAGGGCCGGGACCAGCCTGCAGGGTATCGGGGTCGCCGCCGGAGAACGCGAAGACGGCAGGGATGATCATGAGACCGGCCATGATCGCGATGGCCGTATCAAAAATCTCGACATTTCGCGTGGAATCCTCAATCGAAACCTCCTTTTTCATATAGGAGCCGAACGTCATGAGGATGCCCATGGCAATGGACAGGGAGTAGAACATCTGGCCCATGGCGGCCACCACCGTCATCCAGGAGAAGTTTGCCACGTTCGGCACCAGAAAATATCTTCACGCCGGCCAGTGCACCCGGGCGCGTGACCGAATAGCCCGCAATGACCACCGAAAGCACCACCAGCACCGGCATCATCACGCTGGAAACACGCTCCACGCCGTTGCGCACACCGGCAAAGATGATGGCCAGCGTAAAGGCCGTGAAGATCAGAAAGCACACCTCTGCCGACAGTCCGCTGGAAATGAAATTGGAAAAATAACCGTCCTGCGAAAGCTCACTGCCATGGCCGCTGATATACTCCGACAGATAGCGGATGACCCAGCCGCCGATCACAGAATAGTACGGGACGATCAGGATAGGGAATCACAGCATTGATCCAGCCGCCGAACCGCAGGCCGCCCTTTTTGCCAAAAGGCGCCAAAGGCACCCACCGGGCTTTGTGGGTCATGCGGCCCAGTGCCGTTTCGGCCACGATCATCGTGTAGCCAAAGGTGACGGCCAGCACGATGTATACCAGCAGGAAAATACCGCCGCCGTATTTGGCTGCCAGGTACGGGAAGCGCCAGATGTTGCCCAGACCCACCGAAGCGCCTGCGGCCGACAGCACGAACCCGATCTTACCGGAGAAGGCGCTGCGCTTTTGTTTTTGCGTATCCATGATTTAATTCCTCTTTTCCTATATTCCTATACACAAGTGGCCTTAGTGTACCATATCTGTCCGTCAAATACAATGGTCCCGCCTGTTTGCGTGCAAAAAACAAACAGCGCCCCGCAAGGGAGCGCTGCCTGTTTTTATAAGAGGTATACGCGTTGAGCTCAGAAGATGCTGTAACCCAGCAGCTGCGGCAGGGCGGTGGTAAGCGGGCCCCACAGGCTGATGGAGATCAGAACGATCACGTTGCAGATCACGTAGGGCGCTGCGCCCCTTGAAGATCTCGATGATGGGCATACGGTTGATCTTGTTGCAGGCGTTCAGGCACATGCCGACCGGCGGGTGACCAGACCAATGGCCAGACCGGTGATCATCATGGCACCGAACTGCAGCGGCGAGAAGCCGTACTGCACCATGACCGGCAGCAGGATGGGGGTGAGCAGCAGGATGGCCGGGCTGACATCGATGAAGGTGCCGATCATCAGGATCAGCACATCAAAGATCAGTGCAATGGCCCATGCGGGCATGTTCAGGGACATGAAGAAGGCACCCACCGTCTGCGGCACCTTCTGCATGGTCAGCACCCATGTAAAGATGGTGGTAAAGCCGATGATGAGCATGATGGAGGAAGAAGAGATCAGGGTCTTTTTTAAAGCCTCCCAGACACCCTCATGTCAGCTCCTTGTAGACGAAGAAGCCCACCAGCATGGAATACAGCACGGCCACACCGGCACTTTCGGATGCAGTGCACACGCCGAAGGAAACGCAGATGATGATGAACAGCGGCATGATGAGGGCAGGAATGCCGGAAAGCAGGTTCTTGGCGGCGCGCTTGCCGTCAAACTTGACCTTTTCCGGATGCCAGCCCTTCTTGGCGCTGATGATGTACACCAGCACCAGCTGGGTCAGACCGATCAGGATGCCGGGCACGGCACCTGCCACGAACAGCGCACCCACCGATGCGCCGGAGATCATGGAGTAAACGATCATGGGCGTAGAGGGCGGGATGATCATGCCCATGGTGGAGGATGCCACCGTGATACCGGCAGAAGCTTCCGGCGGGTAGCCTTCCTTCTCCATGGCGGGGATCAGGATGGAACCCAGAGCCGACGTGTCGGCCACCGAGGAACCGGAAATGCCGCCGAAGATCATGGAAGCCACGATGTTCACTTCGCCCAGACCGCCGCGGATGGGCCGCAGCAGCTCCATGCAGAAGTTGATGATGCGCTGGGTGATGCCGCCGGTGTTCATCAGTTCGCCAGCCAGCATGAACAGCGGCATGGCGATCATCAGCTCACTGTAGGCACCGTTCCACACGCGCTGCGGCAGCATGGTGATAAAGGTAGGTGCATAGATCAGGATATAGGTCACGCAGGAAGCGCCGATGGCGAAGGCCAGCGGGATGCCCAGCGCGGCAAAGAAGATCAGCAGCACCAGAAGGATGAGCATTGCCATAGTTGTGTATTCTCCCCTTTCCGCTTATGCGTCGTCACGGCTCAGCGCCTGATTCTTGGGCGCAAAGTAGGAAATATCGGCCTTGTACAGGGTGATGATCTTGATCACGACGCAGATGGCACAGATGATGCCGCACACCGGCATGATGCCGTACATATACATCATGGGGATCTCCATGCCCTGACTGATCTGCTTACCGGCAACGCCCACATACTTGAAGCCCTGATAGGTGAACACCAGCACCACAGCCAGCACGATGAGGTAGTTGATGATAGCCAGCCAGCGCTTGCGGGCAGGCTTGACACCGTCGTAAAGGATGTCGATCATGACGTGCTCGTCCTTGATCACGTTGATGCCCATGCCCCAGAAGGTGGTAAAAGCAAACAGGGTGGTGTTGAACTCTGCCAGCTGCTTCCAGCTCAGGGAGAAGCAGTAGCGCGCAATAACGGTAAAGATCACAAGAGCTGCCAGCAGTGCCATGGCGATCACGCCGATGGTAAAGTATATGTCAAACAGCTTCTTGCCGATTTTTTTCAGCTTTTCGATGGTGCTCAGCCCCTTTCGGTTATTTTACAACTTTTTCCATTGGCCTGTTACAGCAGAGGGCAGCCCGCAGGCTGCCCTCTCGCCTTTACCGTAACATGGCCGTTTTCGCCTTTGGTCGTTTCTGCTTATGCCTTTGCGACGATATCCTGCATCTCCTTGATCTCGTCGGCGGTGCAGATGCCCTCGGTGACACACTGGTCGTACACGGACTGCACAGCGGTCTGGAAGGCCTTCAGCTCATCGGCAGAGGGCTCGTAGACTTCGCAGCCAGAATCCACGATGGTCTGCTTTGCGGCGCTGGAGTTCTTGTCGATCAGCTCGTCGTTGTATTCGCCCATCTTGGTGGCGCACTCGGTAATGATATCGCGGTACTCCTCGGGCAGGCCGTTCCACCATGCTGCGTTCACATAGAAGGGATCCGGATGGAACTGGTAGTTGACCTCGGTGAAGTACTTCTGCACTTCATAGAACTTCATGCCCTCCACGTTGACCCAAGGGTTCTCCTGACCGTCTGCAACGCCGGTCTTCAGGCCCATGTACAGGTCGGAGTACGGGATGGTGGTGGTGGTAGCGCCCATTGCCTGGAAGGTCATGTCAATGGTCTTCATGCCGTTGGTGCGCATCTTCAGGCCCTTCAGGTCTGCGGGAGCCTTGATGGGGTGCTTGAGTTGGAGAACTGGCGGTAGCCGCCTGCATCGCACAGGTTAATGATGACAGTGCCCGTCTCGCCTTCGGCCTCAGCGCACACCTTCTGTGCCAGATCGCTCTGCAGCAGAGCCGTGACCTGCGCACGGGTGTTGGTCAGGAAGGGCAGGGTGAACATCAGCAGACGGGGGCTGAAGTCGAACTGACCGCCGCGCATGCCCTGCACGGTGCCGGCCACGACCTGCTCCAGCATCTCCTTCTCGGTGCCCAGCTGGCCGTTGCCGTAAACTTCGATCTTCACATGGCCATTGGTGGCCTCTGCCACATCGGCGGCAAACTGCTCCATGGAAACAAAGCGGGGGTTGCCTTCGGGCTGTGCATGACCCACGGTCATGGTGAAATCGCCCAGAGATGCAAACTTGTCCTCACCGGCTGCTGCGGCACTTGCTGCAGTGCTGGTGGATGCTGCGCCGGAAGCAGCCGGAGTGGATGCACCGGAACCGCCGCAGGCTGCCAGAGCACCTGCAGCTGCCATTGCACCAGACACCTTCAGGAAATTGCGACGAGAGATCTTTTTCATAATCTTCTTCCTCCTTGTTTCAGGGGTGCCGTTTTGCCTCATACGCCAGCAAAGTTTTTTGTATGCCCCTGTATACAGCATTTTCATTGCACGCTAATCGTAACAGAAAATTCACATCCGCACAAGAGCCAAACTTCACCAAGTTCGTAAAGTTTCTTTGTGCATAACTAACAATCTTATCCGTTTCTCGTGGAAACTGTTACAATCCGGATGACACTATTCCGTTCATTTTCATCTGATATATCAATTTTTCGTCAAAAATGATAAATTTCGGAGCTTTTCCTATACTTGTATACAGGCTATTGTATACTTCATTCTCATACGTTGACAATCTCTTTTTAGCAGGCTAAAATAGAAATATCTTATCATCAACTATGTAAATGGAGTGTGAACACATGGCTGAACAGCTGCATCCGGAGGACATCTACCAGACGTTGGAATATGAGATCGTTACGCTGAAGATCAAGCCCGGAGAGACCATCAGCGAAAATCAGCTGTGCAAACGGTTCGGCATTTCGCGCACACCAGTGCGCGCTGCCCTGCAGCGGCTGGAACAGAACGGCTTTGTGCAGATCATTCCCTGCAAGGGCACCATCGTCACCCCCATTGATCTGGATATCGTGGATCAGATCGTATACCAGCGCACAGCCGTTGAAAGCACGGTGCTGCGCGATTTCATTCAGGTCTGTTCGCCCAAAGAGTACATTGAGATCAAGCACAAATATGACCTACTGGAAGAGATGGCCCAGACCATGACCGACCCGGACAATGTGGATATCAATGCCTTCCTGACGCTGGATCTGGAAATGCACGCCATCTGGTTTTGCAGCATGAACAAGTGGTATATCTGGCAGAACCTGACAAAGCCGCAGCCGGATTATTCCCGCTTTACCCGTCTGGATGTGGTGCGGGCAAACAATGTGCCGGATGTGCTGAGCGAGCACGGTGGAGTGCACATCGCAGCCCTTGAGGTTGGGCAGCTGATGCATGGCCGCTGCAGCCTGCTCGTTGTCGGCAGCCGAGCTGGACAGGGCGATCAGGATCTCGTCGGTGTGCAGGCGGGGGTTCTTGCCGCCCAGATAGTTGGTCTTGAGGGTCTGGATGGGCTCAATGGGAAGCCGCACTGACAAGGTCGGTCTCCTGCGGGATGCCGGCCAGCACCTTGAGGGCATTCATCAGGGCAGATGCTGCCGCACCCAGCAGCGGGCCGGTCTTGCCGGTGACAACGGTGCCGTCCGGCAGCTCAATGGCGGCAGCGGGGGGCCCCGCCGGTGCTCTCGCTGCGGGCATGAGCCTGCTTTTCCACTTCGCGCTGGCCCACGGTCAGGTCGGCCTGATTCATCAGCAGCTCCAGCTTATAGCGCTCGCTCTCCTTGGCGGTGCCGGTGATCTTCTGCTGGCACAGGCACTTGTAGTACCGGCGCACGATCTCCATGCGGGAGGCGGCGCGGCAGGCCTCGTCGTCCACAATGCAGTTGCCCGCCATGTTGACCCCCATGTCCGTAGGGGACTTATACGGGCTTTTGCCGGCGATCAGCTCAAACATGGCGTTCACCACCGGGAAGATCTCAATATCGCGGTTGTAGTTGACGGTGGTGACGCCGTAGGCTTCCAGATGGAAGGGGTCAATCATGTTCACATCGTCCAGATCGGCTGTAGCGGCCTCGTAGGCCAGGTTCACCGGGTGCTTGAGGGGCAGGTTCCAAATGGGGAAGGTCTCGAACTTGGCATAGCCCGCAGTCACGCCCCGCTTGTGCTCATGATACAGCTGAGACAGGCAGGTGGCCATTTTTCCGCTGCCGGGGCCGGGGGCCGTGATGACCACCAGCGGGCGCTGGGTCTCGATGTAGTCGTTCTTGCCCAGACCGTCGTCACTGACGATGCGGGCTACATCGTTGGGGTAGCCGGGGATCTTGTAGTGGCGGAAGGTGCGGATGCCCAGACTGTTCAGCCGCTTTTCAAAGGCTTCCACCTCGGCGGCGGCGGTGTACTTGGTCACGCACACGCTGCCCACATACAGCCCCACCTCCTGAAAAGCGTCGATCAGTCGCAGCACGTCCAGATCGTAGGTGATGCCGTAGTCGCCGCGCACCTTGTTGCTGATGATGTCCTCGGCGCTGATAACGATGACCACCTCGGCCTGATCCTTCAGCTGCAGCAGCATCTGCAGTTTGGAATCGGGCTGAAAAGCCCGGCAGCACGTACGCGGGACGCGTGGTAATCATCGAACAGCTTGCCGCCGAATTCCAGATAGAGCTTGTTGTCAAATTTCTTGATGCGCTCGCGGATATGTTCTGACTGCATCGAGAGATATTTGTCGTTGTCAAATCCAATTTTCATCGTTCGTTTCCTTTTCCTCTTTGCTGTGCCCGGCACACCGCACCGGAACTTTTCCATAACAGAAACAGTATACCACACTCAAAAACCGGGTGCAATCCAAAAGGGCGGCTGCCCTTGCGGCTTTTTTCCAGCAAATGCGGTGTTTCGCCTTATTCTTTGCCCATTTTTTTGTGAAAATGGTTCTTGCCGCCTTTTTGACAACGGGGTATAATGGAGCTGTTTATCATGAACTCTGCCGAGGATTATACATACCGTTATCTCGAGACCGACGATCTCGATCAGTATAACGCCCTTTGCTGCGCTATACCTTTCAGGTGACCGTTTTGGAAGGACGACGAGATCAAGCAGTCCAAGTTTCCCTGTACTGGAACGCGCCGATGTGCTGGGCTGCTTTGACGGCAAAAACCTCGTCTCGCAGTTCGCGGTCTACCCGCTGAAAATGAACATCTACGACACGGTATATCACGTAGGGATGATCCAGGGCCTGACCCAGATGCACAAGGAGGGCAAGACGTTCGCGCTGCTCTACCCCTACTCCATCCCGCTGTATCATCACCTCGGGTGGGAAATCGTCTCCAATAAAATTTCGTTCAACATCAAGGACCGGCAGATCCCCACAAAGGTCTCGGCGCCCGGCTATGTGCGGCGCGTCGCATGGGACAACACCGAATTCCACGAGCTGCACTCGCACTTTGCTTCCATCACGCACGGGTGCCTGTTCCGTAACGCGCTGGCATGGGAAGAATACTGGCGCTGGGATGAGGACGACACCAACGTTGCCGTCTACTATAATGTAAAGGACAAGCCCTGCGGCTACATGGTCTATCTCATCAAGAACGACATCATGCACATCAAGGAAATGGTCTACCTGAACCGCGAGGCGAAGAAGGGCCTGTGGGAGTACATCCATGCCCACGATTCCATGATCGATGAGGTGCACGGCAACACCTATTTCAGTGAGCCCATCGCCCAAGGAGGCCATCCGCCCCTATGCCATGGGCCGTATCGTGGATGTGGCCGGCTTTCTGGAGGATTACCCCTGCGACCCGGACGGCGGCGAGCTGTGCATCGAGCTGGAGATCGAGGACACTCTTCTGTCCTGGAACAACCGCACCTTCCGCATCCGATTTGCAGACGGCGGCTGACCAATGCCCCGCCGAATACCACCTGAAAATGGGCCGGCACCCTTTCCCCCGCTGCTGGGAATACCCAGAACGCCTGTTTGAGCTGGAACGCATGGGCAGGGAGGAGGCTGTGGAACGGCTGGACGATGTTCTCTTCCATAAGATCCCCATTTCGGATTACATCTGATTCTAAAATTATCTGTAGTTTTGCAGGACAGCAGGGGTACACCGCAGACCGTGGGTTCCGGGCCGCGGAGTAGCAAGCCCCGGGGTCCATCTCGAATATGGAGGGAATAGCGTTTACGGTTTTTCTTGAGCAGGCTCAGGATCACGGCACCCAGCACACTGCCCACGGCCAGTGCCACGGTACAGCACGTGGAAGATGCCGCCGTGGGGTGCGCGCAGTGCGCAGCCGAAGGTCATGGAGAGCGCACCGGCAACCGCAGAGCCGACAACGCAGCTGGGCAGGACGCGCAGCGGGATCGGCTGCTGCATAGGGGATAGCGCCCTCGGACACGAAGCACAGACCCATGACGTAGTTCACGATGCCGTTGCGGCGCTCGTCGGCCGTCCACTTCTTGGGGCAGAAGGTGGTGGACAGGGCGATGGCGATGGGAGGAACCATGCCGCCCACCATGACGGCAGCCATCACCTCGTAGTTGCCGGAAGCAAGGGCTGCAGTGCCAAAGACATAGGCTGCTTTGTTGAACGGGCCGCCCATATCCACGCTCATCATACCAGCCACGATAGCGCCCAGCAGCACCTTGGAGCTGCCGCCCAGTGCGTTCAGCCAGTCGGTCATGGCGGTGTTGATCACACCCATGACCGGATTGATGCCGCACATCACCGCGCCGAGGATGAGCATACCGCCCAGCGGGTAGATGAGCATGGGACGGATGCCATTCAGGCTGGCAGGCAGCTTTTCGGTGATCTTTTTCAGCAGCTCGACGATGTAGCCTGCAGCAAAACCGGCCAGCAGTGCAGCAAGGAAGCCGCCGGAAACACCGGTGGTCTCACCCGCTGCAATGCCGGCAAAGTTGGTGCCGTTCATGGCCAGCACACCGCCCACAAAACCTACTGCCAGACCCGGACGGTCCGCAATGGACATGGCAATGAAGGCAGACAGGATAGGCAGCATGTAACCGAAGGCTGCGCTGCCCACCGTCTTAAAGAAGGCAGCGGCCGGGGTGTTCATGCCGAAGTTGGAGGGATCGATGGTGTAATCGTCCAGCAAAAACGCCAGCGCGATCATGATGCCGCCGCCTACCACGAAGGGCAGCATGTGGGAGACACCGTTCATCAGGTTCTTGTACAGGTGCGGCCAAAGCTGTCCTTGCCGGAAGCATCCTCGGCGGCCTGTGCGCCGCCCTCAGCGTGGTAAACAGGCACCTCGCCGTGCACGATCTTCTTGATGAGCTCCTCCGGCTTGTGGATGCCATCGTCCACGCGGGTGAACAGCACCGGCTTGCCGTCGAAGCGTGCGGTCTCCACCTTCTTTTCTGCCGCCACGATGATGCCGTCGCAGTTGCGATCTCGGCACGGGTCAGGATGTTCTTGGCACCGTCCGAACCGTTGGTCTCCACCTTGGTGGGCAGACCCAGCTTGTCACCGGCCTTGTTCAGGGCCTCAGCGGCCATGTAGGTGTGGGCAATGCCGTTGACGCAGGCGGTCACGGCCAGAATGCGGTAGCCGTCTCTGCGGGATGACCTGCTGGGTAAAGCTCTCGGCACCAAACTGGGCTTCCTCCTGCGCGTCGATGCAGTCCAAAAACTCTGCCGGAGTCTTTGCGGCTTTCAGCTTTGCCACAAAGTCCTCGTTCATCAACATCTGCATCATGCGGGCCAGCATGTCCACATGCAGGCTGCCGTTTTCCGGAGCCGCAATGGCAAACAGCAGGTCGGTGGTACCGTCGTCCTCGGCGTTGTACTGCACCAGGGCTGCTCAGCCGCAGCGCGGCCAGGCTGGGCCGGGTGACCACATCGGTCTTGGCGTGGGGCACGGTGATGCCGTTGTCCACATAGGTGGAGCCCTCTGCCTCACGGGCATAAAGGGCCTTTTTGTAGGCTTCCTTGTCCGTGATGTTGCCATGGGTGGCCTGCAGCTCCACCAGACGGCTGATGATCTGCTCCTGATCGGTCAGAGCCTCATCCAGTGCGATGGACTGCGCGGTGAATAATTCCGTAATACGCATGATTTTTCTCCTTTGTTAACTGCAACCCTCTCCGTCACAGAGGGTCAGATTGCGCCATCAGTTCGTCGATTTTTTCTTTGTGGCAAGCCCAAGGCTGAACGCCGTTGCGCTGCCGCAGGCGGTGCCCAGACGCAGTGCAAAGGAATAGCTCCGGGTCTGCATCCAGCCAGCCACAAAGCCGGCCACCATGCTGTCGCCTGCGCCCACGCTGTTTGACCACCTTGCCCTTGGGGCAGCCGATGCGGTGCACCTGTCCCTGCTCGTCCACCAGCAGGGCACCGTCCCCCGCCATGCTCACCAGCACGTTGCGGGCGCCCTTTTCCTGCAGGGTGCGGGCCGCAGCAATGATCTCTTCGTCTGTGGTCAGCACCCTGCCCACGATCTCGCCCAGCTCGTGGTTGTTGGGTTTGATGAGGAAGGGGTGGTACTGCAGCACGTTCACCAGCAGGTCGCGGGTGGCATCCACCACCGCGCGCACGCCCCTGCCCTGCAGCCGGGCCGGGCCAGCAGCCGCTCGTAGGTATCCTGCGGCAGGCTTGCCGGAATGCTGCCCGCCAGAATGAGGATATCATCCTCGTTCAGGCTGTCCAGCTTTTCTTCCAGCTGGTGCAGGGCGCTCTCCGGGATGTCCGGCCCAGCTCCGTTCAGCTCGGTCTCCTGCCCCGCCTTGATCTTTACATTGATGCGGGTCATGCCCTGCTCCAGATGCACAAAGTCGGTCTTTCAAGCCCTGTGCAGCAAGGCCCCGTTCCAGCCATGCACCGGTCTCACCCGCCACAAAGCCCAGCGCCACGCTCCGCAGCCCAGCTGTGCCAGCACACCGGACACATTGATGCCCTTGCCGCCCAGCACGCAGTCCTCGCCTTTGGCGCGGTTCACCTCGCCTACTTCCAGCGGTGCATTCAAACGCGCACCACATAGTCAATGGCCGGGTTGAATGTTACGGTGTAAATCATACTTCCGTCTCCTTTACCAGCGTGAATTGTTTGTATTTGGGGTTGGGGCAGCGGTTGGTGAGAATGGCACCGCCCTGCAGGTCGGCAATGACTGCCGGGTAGATGCGGGAAAACTTGGCATCATCCACAAGGAACCAGGCTTTCCCGTGCACGGCGTGCACTGCCGCTGCCTTTCACGGCAGCTTCCTCGGGGTCCGGCGTGGTAAAACCGGCATCCAGCGCCACACCGTTGGCACCCATGAACGCCTTGGTAAAATTGTACTGCTGGAGGCTGCTGACCGCCGGAGCACCCACAATGGCTTCGGTCTCGGGCCGCAGCAGTCCTCCGGGCAGATACACCCGGCAGCCCTTTGGGCCAGTACCCGGGCATGGGCCACGCCGTTGGTCACATAGCTGGCCTTTGAGGGCATCCCCCGCCAGTGCACGCACCAGCTCCAGCGTGGTGGAGCCTGCATCGATGAACACAAAATCGATCGGCGGTGATGAGCTTGTGCTGCGGCCTGCGCAATGCTGCGCTTCTGCTCCACTGCCAGCGTCTCCTTGGCTTCCATGGTGGGCTCATCCGCCAGAAAGCGGCTGTCCAGCAGGGGGGCCCCTCCGTGCACCTTGGTCAGCCTGCCCTGCCGATCCAGCTCGGTCAGATCGCGCCGGATGGTGGATTCGCTGGTGTGCAGCGCTTCGCACAGCTGCTGCACCGTCACGGTGCGCTTGCGGTTCAGCTGTTCCATGATCAGGCTGAAGCGTTCTTCTGCCAGCATCGGCATCCTCTCCTTTGGTTTGATTTTTCTTTGACGGTTTATGACCGTTTGTGCGTTGTTTTGGTTGATTTCATCTTTATTATAGCAAATGCAGCGTCAAAATCAATCGCTTTCAGTCAATTTCATTCATTTTCGTTCACAAAAAATTGTCTTTAAATTTGTGCAGGGAGCACAAAAGCTGGGATACAAGCATTTTGTGCAAACAAAAAAGCCGCCGTGCGTACCAATCGCACAGCGGCCGGAGAGATGGTCTTATTGAGGAAATCACTCGGCAGTCCAGTAGAAATCGTCACCGGGCAGCGCGCCGCCCACGGCGGCGGGGTCGGCGTCAAACAGCACCTGCAGGTAAGCAGAAGCATCTGCCTTCAGCTCGTCGCCGGTCAGGCAGACGATGTTGCAGTTGGGCAGGGCCTTCTTGGCAATGGCAGCCTTGGCCACAACACCCTGCTCCTCGCACAGAGCGGCAGTGCCGTCCAAATCGGCGTTGGCAGCTTCCACGCTCTTGGCGTAGTCGGTAAGGAAGGCGGCCACAACATCCGGGTGCTCCTCGGCGTACTCCTTGCGCACCACAGTCACACCGGTGATGAGCTGGGTATCGGCCACCTTGTTCCACTCCTCGGTCAGGTTCAGGGCCACACGCAGGGTGTCGTCCTGCAGGCCTGCAGCGGTCACGTAGGGCTGGGGCAGGACGGCAATGGCATCCTCGGTATTGGCCATCTGGGCCGTGACCTCGGTGGCCTCGCTGTAGTATTCAATGGTCACGTCCTTGTCGGGTCGATGCCGTTGGCGTTCAGAAGATAGCGCAGCACGTACTCCGGCGTGGTGCCCTTGCCGGTGGACAGGATGGTACGGCCTTCAGGTCTGCCATGGACTGGACCGTATCGCCGCCCTTTTTCCACTACGTACAGCACGCCCAGCGTGTTGACGGCCACAGCCTGAATGCCGCCCTCCGTCTTCTGATACAGGGTGGCGGCCAGATTTGCCGGGATGGCGGCCATGTCCAGCTCACCCTTCATCAGCAGGGGCACGATCTCATCGGCAGCACCGTAAAGCTGCAGATCGTAGTCCATAGAAGCGGTACCGTCCTCTTCCATGCTCAGCAGGTTGACAAGGCCCATGGTGGTGGGGCCCTTTCAGGCCGGCAATGCGCAGAGCATCGGTGGTGGACAGTTCCTTTGCCTCCTCACTGGAAGCGGCTTCCGAAGACAGCCTCGGGTACAGCTTCGCTGGAAGCTGCACTGGATGCAACAGAGCTGGATGCCGCACCGCCGCAGGCGGCAAGGCTCAGCACAAGGGCCAGAGCCAGCAGCATGGATGTCAGTTTTTTTCATGCGGGGTTCCCTCTTTCCTCACAAGACCACGCCATTTTGTGCCTGAAAATTTTGCACAGAACCATGGGTCGGTCTTTTCATATTTTTTACAAGGCAAATTTGCAAAATCATTTGCTTTGCGGGTCTAAGTTTACTATAATAGAGTCAAAAATACCGTTGCGTGTGCAACGGAATTGCAGGAGGGCTGTGGGAAGCCGGATCTTTCCCACGGAATTGTGATGAAAAACTTTCTTCCGCTGTTATGCTCCACCTCTTTATTCAATGGTCTGACCCCTGAAGAGCTGCAGACCCTGCTGGCCCAGCTGGGTGCCGTGGTGCGCAGCTACGGCAAGGGCGCGGCCCTTGTGCTGGCGGGCGAACCCAGCCGTCGGGTAGGCATTGTGCTGAACGGCGAGCTGGAAGCCTACCGTCCCGGGCCGCAGGGTGCGCGCATTCCCATCACCCACATGGAACCGGGCGGCGTGTTCGGCGATGTGCTGAGCGGTTCCAGTCTGGCAAGCCCGGTCACGGTGATGGCTTCGGTGCCCTGCGAGGTGCTGCTCATCCCCTACGAGCAGCTTCTGCTGTCGGACGGCAGCCCGGCGCATCAGCTGGCGCTGCGCAATCTGGTGCGCACCATCAGCGATAAATATTTTTCCCTCTCCCGCCGCATCGACCTGCTGGTGCTCAAAAGCCTGCGGGCCAAAGTGTGCGCCTATCTGCTCAGTGAAGCCGAGCGGGCTGGCAGCCTGACCTTCAGCATCCCGTTCTCCCGCATCCAGCTGGCAGATTACCTGAACTGCGACCGCAGCGCCCTCAGCCGCGAGCTGAGCCAGATGCAGCGGGACGGCCTGCTGGACACCTACAAGAGCAGCTTCAAACTGCTGAAACCCGCGGTGTTGAAGCAGATGGTGCAATGACCATTTGAATAGACGCCGCGTGCGCTTTGGCTGTATTCAGCGGAATTTTTATTTTTATATTTGAGTTTTAGAAAAATCTACGGATTTTTCTAAAACTCTTTTCACTGGAAGGCCGTAACCGTCAGCGGCATCATCTTGTTATTTTTAATATAGGAGTATTTTTAAATATGTCAAAACCGATTTTATGGATCGTGATCCCCTGCTACAACGAGGAGCAGGTGCTGCCCATTACAGCTCCCATGTTTCTGGAAAAGATCAGCGGCCTTGCCGCACAGGGCCTTGTGAGCGAGAAGAGCCGGGTGCTGTTCGTGAACGACGGCTCCAAAGACAAGACATGGGAACTGATCCAGAGTTTTGCCGCACAGGACGAACACTACATCGGCATTTCCCAGAGCCGCAACCGCGGCCACCAGAACGCCGTGCTGGCAGGCTTGATGGAGGCACTGCACAGCGGCACCTGCGATGTTACCATTTCCATCGACTGCGATGGTCAGGACGACATCAACGCCATGGACGAGATGGTTAAAAAGTATCTGGACGGTGCCGAGGTGGTCTACGGCGTGCGCAGCCGCCGCGATACAGACACCTTCTTCAAGCGTTCACCGCCGAGGGGTTTTTACCATGTGATGAACGCTCTGGGCGCAGACATCGTGTTCAACCACGCAGACTACCGCCTCATCAGCACCCGTGTGCTGGAAAGCTTTGCCGACTACAGGGAAGTGAACATTTTCCTGCGCGGCATGGTGCCGCTGGTTGGCTTCAAGAGCGAGGTAGTCACCTACGAGCGTCACGAACGCCTTGCCGGTGAGAGCCACTACCCCCTGAGCAAGATGCTGGCACTGGCCTTTGATGGCATCACCAGCCTTTCCAACAAGCCCATCCGCCTTATTACCGGATCTGGCATCTTTGTGAGCCTGATCAGCTTTATCGGAGTCATCTGGGCCATCGTGTGCGCCGCCATGGGCAGCAGCGTGGCCGGCTGGGCCTCCATCGTGTGCATCGTCTGCTTCATGAGCGGCGTGCAGCTGGTGTGCTTAGGCGTGATCGGCGAGTATATCGGCAAAATTTATATGGAGACGAAAGCCCGCCCGCGCTACATCATCAGCGAGCGCACCTGGGCACCCTACGAAAGGAAGTATCACGGATGAGCAAACAGAGCTGGCGGGGCAGCACCCTGCTGAACCCGGAACCGCCGGTATTGGTGTCCTGCGGCGGGCTGGAAAAGCCCAATCTCATCACCATCGGCTGGACGGGCACCATCTGCACCCAGCCCAGCATGGTGTCCATCAGCGTTCGGCCGGAGCGCTACAGCCACCACCTCATTCAGGAAAGCGGACAGTTTGCCATCAACCTGCCCACCGAGGCGCTGGTGAAGTCGGTGGACTGGTGCGGCGTGAAAAGTGGCCGTGACGTGGACAAGTTTTTCTGCCTGCGGCCTGCATTCTGCCCCCCGGCAGCGTGCTGACCGACTGCCCCATTCTGGAAGAAAGCCCGGTCAATCTGGAATGCAAGGTAACTCCAGGTGATCCCGCTGGGCAGCCACGACCTGTTCCTTGCCGAAGTGGTGGCCTGTGATGTGGACGAAAGCCTGCTGGACGAGAACGGCAAGCTCTGCCTCGACAAGGCCAAACTCATCGTCTACAGCCACGGCGAATATCTGGCACTGGGCAAAAAGCTGGGCACCTTTGGCTACAGCGTGCGCAAAAAAAAGCCGGTAAGGCGTAAAAATAATTTACATTTCATCGCTTGACTTTTGCCCAAAACTGCATATACTAAAGATAGGCAATGTAGAGAGATTGAATCCATCGGGTTCATGCCGAAACACGAAGCCCCGGTAGTGTCAGTACCGGGGGCTTCTTTTAGTGTTCGCTGCCCTTGCCGATCTTACCGTCGATCCATGTGCACAGATAGTAGGCAACTACCTGCGCGGCAACGGTTTGGATAAATGTAGAGAGAGTTTCAAGGGGTTCACCTCCTTTCCGCGGTTAGGGGAATGGAGAA
>VOFG01001734.1_pt1 | contig 19922 bp, 30 predicted proteins | sample 5384171 | NCBI WGS metagenome assembly VOFG01 (sample SAMN12384726, study PRJNA508395) | human gut metagenome | isolation source: healthy gut F | host: Homo sapiens
CATTGTACTTCGTTCAGTTACGTATTGCTATAGCACTCATTTCTGCATGTTTTCACCCTTATCATTTGTAACTTTCAATTACTTCTTGCTTGTGCCTCTGTAATTTCATCATAATCTGTTATATCGAACCGTGCGCGATGGAAATAGTCATCTTCCACCCATCTACCGTCTATTATTTCACCCCACACATAGCATTTCGGTCCTTCCAGCTTTACTACATATGCGTAGCCGCCCGGTTTCACGTCCGTAATAATGCGCCATGTATTTATATCTCTCACCTCAAATCAAATTGTTTTCTTTCATCCAAGGACAATTTCGCCGTTGGTTGCATACCAGACATCTTCGCGATATGCCATCTTTGCAGAAGTCCTCCATCGTCGCCCAGGATCGATCCCATCGAACTCATAGCTGTGACCCCAAACGTAGAACAGACGCAAGTCTGTTCCGTCGCTCAGGAACTCATCTGCCAACTGCATCAGCTTAGGATTGTTGTGATGGCAGGTTCCCTTCCAGCAGAGCGGGTTTTCAGGCAAATCGAACTTCTCTGTGGTTTCAACGCAGCGGCAGCCGTACAGCAGGCCCTGGATCACTCACCGCCTTCATGATGCGTTCATCGCAATCCCCAAAGGGATAAGCCATGCCTATCATCTTCTGTCCAAAGCGTTCTTCGGTTCTTTTTATCCCCGCTCCTTGGCCAGCTCTTTATCACTGAAACACACACAAACCGGATGAATTCGCGTAATGCACCGCCACCTCGTGTCCGCGATAGAGCTGAGGCAAAATTTCAGGATCCATGCGCCGAACCCGGAATGTCCTTGTTCTGCCAGACATTTTCGCGGATTGAATGCCGGAACGAGTTAAGGTTCCCTTCATGCCGTACAGGGTTAAACAGCTGAACCAGACGCATGTCTGGGAAATACACACCACCGTCGTCGTAGGAAAGGTAAGAACGCGTGTTTTCCGCCGGGAAACGTCAGCATTTTATTTTTCCTCCTTTCAACAGGAATGACTTCTATAAAAGCGCCCACTGACAGCTGGAGGCCCAAACGAGGAAAGACCCACCGAGCCGTACAAATAGGGGCTCATCCTCATCTACATACCGGAACGCGATTTCTCCATCGATCGGATACCGTAATTGCATTGCCGACCGCAGTCGCTTCCAGCGTATATTCACAGCCATTTTTCCAACTAAGGTCGGTTTCCGCCAGTTTTTCATATTGACCGTTCTTTTTATACAGTACAAGTTTATTTTTTCAGCGGCCAATCCCACCGCATAGCAGCGCGTCGCTCCCCTGCACACGGCAGATTATGTCCCTTTCCCCCAGTGCGGTTTTCACATGAACGTTCTGCCAGCGCGTGCTACCCGTGAAAACTCTACAACTGCGCGCCATGGCCAACCAATGCGCCCTTTTCCAACGTCCAGGAACCGACATTGTACATACACTGGCTGATTTCTTCGTGGAGATTATTCCAGTGCTCAATTCTCTCGTGAGCAAAATCCACGCGATAATCCGGATCACCGAACACCGCAAATTCATCAAGATACGCCGTCAGCGCATAATCGCTCGTCAAAAGCTCCACTCCAACCTCGTGCACAAGTGCTTCGCCCGCCGGAATCTTCATTCTCAGCTCCATCCATGCACCGCTGCTGAGCATCACGCTCTCGCCATAGTGATACGCTTCCGTGCGATCGTCCTTCCAGTACAGACGCGCCTGAGCCGCCTTGTTTGCACGCAAAACCGTAGTAAACGTCTGTCCCGGGTAAGCAACTGGCGAAAAGCTGGGATCATAACGGCTGTCGTTGAAATCATCCGGATGATAATAGGTCTGGTAATAGACCTTCACCGGGGCGCTTTTGCATCTGTTGCAGCAAGGATCTTCAGTGCTCGGAGCCGCTGCGGAAGCATTCCTCACTTTGCATCAAACGCACTGCGTCCTGCTCTCCAGCCTTCACGCGGAACGCGTGAAGGCTGCCCGGCAGGCTGAACTCAAAAGCGCATCGCTTCGCGCCCGTCATGCGAGCCAGCTGCTCCGGCACCTCTTCGCCGTGCAGACGATATCCTATTGCAGCAAGGCCATAAGCTACCTGCGCCAGGTTGTCGATATTGACGTCACCCAACACCGAAAGAACGCAATAAAATCGCCAATCGGCTCGCGCCATTTCCACTCGATCCCATCCAGACCGCCCAGCACAGCAAGAATGGTCCCCACATTGGCCACGTTGCAGTCGGTATCCCAGCCGCACATATTGCAGATGTTGATCGTATCCGAGAAGCTTCCCTTGCCATAGAGCATGGACAGCATCATCATAGCAGAGTTCGGCATGATGTGGCAGTTGCCGGGGAACTTATCCTGCCAGTAGTTATCGCGGATATACCAGAGGCAATCGCGCCAGTTGTCCGGATGCTCTTCCCAGAAGCGCCAGATGTCACGCACCATGCGCGCATAGGTGCAGTCCTGAGGAATCACCGCCAGAGCGCGTTGCAGCGTTTCGTAAATATCCTTTGCATCAAATGCAGCAGAAACCGCCGCCGCAATGAACATACCGCCGTAAACGCCGTTTTCCGCCATGCGTCACGCAGGCAGCCCTTTCTGCCAGACGAGCCGCAAGTTGTTCCTCCGCAGGCGCGACCAATCCCCAACCATCAATGAAGATCTGGCCGCCGATCTGCTCGGCAATGGTCGGACCGTTGAGTTCCGCCGATCCGGACAGTGGCGGGTGCGCTCCCGCCTTGAGGTTCGTATACGCCGTGCATTCCGTCGATACGCCGTAAGGTCCCCACCAGAAGAATCCGTGGTGGTCAGGCGCGTAATTCAGCAGCGTGTCGGCAATCTGCTTCGAAGTGATGTTCTCGCTGCATTCATAATCTGCCAAGGCACGCGGCAGAAGAAAGGTTCCGTTTGTATCATCGTCTGATGCGAATGTTTTTGAACGTAAAGAGATAATCTTTGATCTCCCCGAAGGTTTCCTTTGATCTTTCATAGCTCCAGCCCTCATCGTTGGAGCCGTGGCGCACGCCGATGGTCTTGCCCAGTACGCCGGCATAGACACGCTCAAGATAGTCTTTTTGCAGCTTCTTCATGAGATTAACTCCTATCCTTAAAATTCAACGCCTTCCGGGTTGCAGAGAATCAGCCTAACCTTTCCCTTTGACGCGGAAGTTCGGGATATCCATCGGGAAGAAAAGCTCTTTAGCCTTAGAAATCTTCATGCTGCCGCCTTCCCAGGTCAGCTCGCCTTCGCCATCCAGCACAATGGCCACCTGCGGAAAGCCCGTATGGCGAATTTCGGTTTCGCTGTTGACGTCAAGTTCCGTAAAGGAAAAATACTTCGTCTGCGCGGGGCCGATCACAATGCTTTCACTGCCCCAATCGCCCTGACGAATCACCTTTCTGGGCGCACGCCAGCGCTTGAGATTCTCTTCATACGAGCAGCCGTCGTAAACATATGCCCCCCAGCAAGCGCTCGTTAAAGAGTTCCTCGCTGACGTCTCCGCGCCATGCTACCGGCGTTGCATTGTAGGGGATGCGCACCCAGCGTGATATCCGAAGGCTCCTGAACCTCAATCACGAAGCAGCCCTCGCCCAGCGCGTGCGGACAGCCGCCGCCGACAAAATAAGCCCTCGCCTGCCTTCACAGGGATCTTATGACAGAGATTTTTCCAGTGCCTTGAGATCATCTGCGTAATAATACTTTTCCCATTCTTCACGGGTTACGCCCTCTTTGAAGCCGAGAAGGATATAAGCCGGTTCCGCCGTGTCGTCACGAGTGCTGATAACATACCAGCTTTCTTCTTTGCCGTAATCGCTGTTCCACATCTTCTTGGCCCAGGGACGGGTCGGTGGCACTGAAGACCGTACTGCGTCTGCGCGTCCAGATACTTAATCAACATGCCAAGGCCGGTTCCATTTTTTTCGATATGCTTCTTTCCCAGCACTTCTTCAGGGTTCAGAGCAATGGCCTCAAAGAGATACATTCTGCGGCCGTCCGGCAGAGTGACCTCACTGCATCCGTAATAGGGCTTATCCGCAGGAGCATTTTGCACATGGGTCATGGAGCCGATCCATGCTTCGAACCCGCGTCGTAATCTACCGGCGGATATACCCCGCGGAATTTGTCAATTTCACGTCCGCCCTTGCCACGAATGTGATTGGGAACCAGTTCCCAAGGCCGATGGAAAATGCTCATGTTCTGCTCTCCTCTTTTTTATCTGTATTTATTCTCACTGAAATGGCCTTATAAACCCATTCATCTGCATTGTACGCGCTAAGACGCATACCGTCATAGAAAAGAAGCGCCGAAACATCGACGCTTTTTGTTAGATCACATAATCTCCGCCATCTTCCGTGCGAATCAAGTCTGCGACCGTTACGCTGTCCAGATAATCATTGACCAACTGATCCAGCTTGCTCCACAGCGGGAGCGTGCGGCACTGCGCCGCTCTGGAACAAGTCACCGGCTTGCGCTCCCAGACAGCTGACCGGCACAAGCGGGCCTTCAATCAGGCGCAGAACGCTGCCCACCGTATAGCCTTCCGCAGGGCGCGCGCCAATTTATAACCGCCGCCCTTTGCCGCGCATTCCGTCCATTAAAGCCCGCCTTAGAGAGCACCACAATGATGCTTTCCAGATATTTTTCCGAAATCTCCTGCTTCTTGGCAATGGCTTTGAGCGGAATATACTCGTCGGAATTCTGCTCTGCCAGATCAATCATCACACGAAGGGCGTATCGGCCCTTTGTCGAAATCTTCAAACTCCCTCGCCTCCACTTATACACCTATCATATCACAAGATAAATAGGATGACAAGTCAAAGACGTTGCAAAAAAAAAGAGCCTGCGCGTTTTTTCACCGCACAGGCCCATTTTCTTTGCTTAAATTCTCTTCAATTCGTACTCGCGGGGTACCCAGGCCAATCTTTTCCTGCCTGCTCAAGAGTCGCCTTCCATTCCACGTTGGGGTTGGAACTTGAAATTGTCATGGTGGCAATGCCAATCCGCCTTGCTCAGGTTATCGCCCAGCTGGCTGCCGGGGATGGAGCTGTGCCGCCAGGCAGGCATCCGCACAGGCCTGGTCCAGTGCAACGGATCAAAGCTTGCGAACATGCCGATGTCGGGCAGGATGGGCGCATCGTTTTCGCCATGGCAATCACAGTTGGGGCTGATGTCCTGCACCAGACTGATGTGGAAGCAGGGACGGCCCCTGACAAACCGCCTGTGCGTATTCCGCCATCTTGCGGTCCAGCATCTCGTTGGCCGAATCATCCGGACTGGAAATCGCGTCAAACGAGCAAGCGCCAATGCAACGGCCACAGCCCTTGCACTTATCGTAATCGATCACGGCCTTGCGATCCATATAAGAAATCGCGTCGCTGCCGCATTCCTTGGCACAGCGGCGGCATCCGCGGCAGATCATGGTCGATTTGCGGCTTGCCGTCCGCGTGCTGAGCCATCTTGCCGGCGCGGCTTCCGCAGCCCATGCCGATGTTTTTGATTGCACCGCCGAAACCCGTCGCCTCATGGCCCTTAAAAGTGAGTCAGGCTGATGAACACATCCGCATCCATAATGGCGCGGCCGATTTTTCGCCGTTTTGCAGAATTCGCCGTTGAGAACAGGAACTTCCACATCGTCTGTGCCGCGCAGACCATCGCCGATGATAATCTGGCAACCCGTGGTCATGGGCCAGAAGCCGTTAAGGTTGGCGCAGTCCATATGCTCCAGCGCGTTCTTGCGGCTGCCGGGATAGAGCGTGTTGCAATCCGTCAGGAAGGGCAGGCCGCCCTGCTCCTACAGAGATCCGCAACCACCTTTGCGGGTGGGGCGCAGGAAGGGCCAGATTGCCCAGCTCGCCAAAGTGCATCTTGATGGCGACAAACTTGCCTTCCAGATCCATATTCTTGATGCCCGCCGCAATGCACAACTTGCGAAGCTTATCCGTCAAACTCGTGCCGATAGGACAGCGAAATCCGTGAAATAAACCGTTGCTTTTTCCATGTTGCCTCTCCCTTTATCCTATTTTTGTTCAGGGTCCAAACCCCTTTCTTCAATATATCACAATTCAAAAAAACGTGCAATATCATTGATGTAAAAAGTTATGAAATCCCCATGAATTTCTACGGATGAATCATAACACTCTCTCCGTGTACATCTTTTTCCTCCAATTCCAGAAATCCTTAATGAAGCATAGAGCTTTCGCGCCGTATCATTTCCCGGCACGACGCTTAGATAAACCGGCTGATCTCCGTATTCTACTTTCAACTGCTCCAGCAGAAGCTGCATCGCCGTTTTGCCATATCCTTTATGCTGAAACCGTTCGTCAATGAGCAGCCGGTCCATCCAAACACGTCCTGCGGGCAGATACATCGGGAAAAAGCCGTACATCGCGAATCCGACCATTTTCCCTTCGACATACAGCGCCACAGGTCGCCAGACGTCATATTCATCCGCTTCCTTCAAACACTGTGCGACGCTTTCTACAAACCCCCTTCCTGTCCCTTTGCGACATGCAGGGCCAGGGCTTCCGCCCGATTCTGCTTTGGTGATGGGTTTCAAAACTATCTGCATCTTCCTTCACCTCGCCATAAGATTTTTTTATCTTATCACAAAAAGTCTGAGAGCAAGGAATGTCCCCACCCTCAGACAGCGTCAGCAATCTTCTTTTTTCAAAGCGCTTTTCCGATATGCGCTGTGCTGCAAAGGTCTCGATCGCAAAAAGCAAAAGGCCAATGACCAACACTGCAATTTTATCAGGAAGATGTGCAGGGTCTGGCGTGTCGAGCACGTCCCGAACAAACGGAACGACATGCGCTGCTGCTTCTGCAACGAAAATGTAGAGAAACACTGCAATGCCCGCAATCAAAAGGGCACGCCCACCTTCTGCGGTTTCTTATAATAAAGCGGGAAGAATACCAGATTGAACAATCCCATTCCACCAATGCAAGCCCCAGCAATGCAATATTGGCGTCCATGCCTACGGGATTGCTCGTCTGAATCAGAAAATGATGCAACACCAAGGTAAACGCCGCCGTCGCTACTTGCAGCAGTTCCATCAGCACGCTGCTCACAAAACGTGCCCGAACGACATCGTGTTTAGGCAGCGGGGAGCAGGAGCATATAGGAAATATCCTGATTCTCTCTGGCAGAAAGGCAGGTAAAGAAGATACCCAGGCCCGTGTAGAAAAAAGCCACATAGTAAGGATAGCTGGGAATCAACAGCATCAAAGAAAGTCCCAAAATAACCAACTGGTCGGATGTACGGCCAAACGCAATTCCTTGCGCAGCAAATTCAGCATTCCTCGCCCTCCCCTTTCCAAATGGATCATGATGTTTTCCAAATCCGCAGGCTGTGTTTCCACTCCGAGTTTTTCCACATCGTCTAAACGAACAATGCAGTCTGTCCGTGTTTAGCACGCTTTATGCCGATCAGAAGCCTCTTTTGTTCCTCCTTAAGCTCTGCATCATCAAAGGACACCGTTCGATAGGCTTTCACAAAGTCCTCCAGCATCCCGCTGCCCGCAATGTGTCCTGCTCGCAGATAAGAAATATCGTCTGCGCATTTATCCAAATCAGATGTAATATGCGTCGAAAACAAGATCGAAATTTCTTCGTCACGCGAGAGATGGAGGAATTCGTCCAACAGATCATCGCGCGATACCGGATCCAGCCCGCTTGTCGGTTCGTCCAGCAGCAGAAGTTCTGCGTGATGGGATAGTGCCAGCGTAAGCGCATACTTGACCTTCATACCGGCAGAAAGCTGCGCGGGCGTCTTATTTTCATCCAAAGAAAAGCGCTTCAAATTCTCCCGATAGCTTTTTCTCATCCCAATTCCGATAAAAAGCCCGCGAAACATCCGTAATCGCACGTAATTTGCTGTGCGGATAGAACTCAGCTCCTCCGGACACAAAACCAATCCGTTCTTTGATTTCACGTTCGTGCACTGCAAAGTTCAAGCCAAGAACTCGATCCTCCCGGCGTCCGATGAATAAAGTTCACCAGGCTTTTCATCGTGGTGGTTTTGCGCCCCATTTCTTCCAATAAAGCCCATGATTCTACCTTTTTCCAGCGACAGTGCCACATTTTTTCAACTCAAAGCCCGAATAGCTTTTGCATAGCCCGCTGACTTTCAATACGGTCATTCTTCTCCCTCCTCTGTCTCTATATTGTCTGCCCGCATGATTTTCTCTACTAACCCGCCCAATACGCTCATTCGGTTAAGTGCAATGCCCCGCTGCACATCGGCAAGCAACACCAGCGAGTCTCCGCTTTCAATGCCAAACATCTCCCGAACCTCTTTGGGGATCACAATCTGCCCCTTGGGACCAACCTTGACCGTAGCCATGAACTTCCCTTCCGGCCCTTTCTTCTTCATTCGCTTGTTCTCCTTTGTATTACTTGTTATACTAATTATACTTTTCATCCATCCATTTGACAACCCTATTGTCCCAAAACAGAAAAAGACGGCCGAAACCGTCCTTCTTCCCGCTGAGTTATGCTTTTTCTGCCGTCAATATTCCTTTGGGAAGTGACGCAAAAGGCTCCTGCACTGTCACTGGCATCGCATCCGAACCCCCGCCGACTGCAATCTGAAGTACCTGTTCAAATGTATCCAGGCACTCCACTTGAGGAAAAGCCTCGAAATCGCGCTCGTAATTTTCACGCGGAATGAGCACATGTGTCGCACCTCCGCGAAGCGCCGCGCGTATTTTGGCGAGTACACCACCCACCGGCAGCACCTCTCCGCCAATGCCAATCTCCCCGGTCATGGCGATACCTCCGTCTATCCTTTGACCCGTCAGTGCAGAATAGGCTGCAATCCCCATCGCAACGCCAGCCGAAGGTCCATCCACGGGCATCCCGCCGGGAAAGTCAATGTGCATATCATAATCGTCCACCTGCAGTCCCATGCGGCGCAATACCGTTTTCACATTTTCCAGTGCACCCGCCGCTGTTGATTTCCGCAGTATTTTTCGCGAACCTGTGTCAATCTCCTCCTGATCGACAATCCCCGTTGCCTGCCATCGGCCCTGTCCGCTCTTGACCGGAAACGCAGCGGCCTCTATGGCAAGCACTGCCCCTTCATTGGCTCCAACGACGGCCAAACCGTTCACACGCCCTACATGCCATCCCCCCGCAAACCGTATGATCCGGGCGGTGTGTAGTTCCCCGTTCTGAGCACATATTGAATATCTTTCAGTGTAATGCAGTCTCTGTGTTCATTGTGTGCCAACCCCGCACCCACCTGAACCAGATTGGCTGCATCACGCCCCCGGGAGAATAGCGTCCGATCAGTTGATCGCAGCCCTCTTCGAGCTGGTACCCGGCATTTTTGCCGCATTGCGGGCAATTTGAGCCGTTTCTTCCGCCGTAAGGGCACGGAAATTGATCTCCATACACCGGGAGCGCAGCGCAGGCGGCAGTTCTTCCGGCCGGCGGGTCGTTGCTGCAACCAAACGGAAATCCGCTGGAAGGCCGTTTTTGAAGATATCGTGGATGTGGCGTGGGATGTTGCGATTGCTCTCTGAATAATAGGCCGAACCCAGCATGACCTTGCGATCTTCCAACACCTTCAATAGTTTATTCATCTGCATGGGATGCAGTTCGCCAATTCATCCAGAAAAAAATTCCCCGTGGGCGCGCGTCACGGCACCCGGCAGGCTGCGGCACCCTGTCGCACCCAGCGGACCCGCTCCTTGATAGATCGGATCATGTACGCACCCAAGTAAAGGATCAGCAATCGCTCTTTCGTCAAAACGAACACAGGTGGCGTCCATTTCTACAAACGGTGCATCTGCACGAAAAGCGGAATCCGGCTGTTTTTTGCATATTCCAACACCAATCTTGCCGCACAGGTCTTGCCGATGCCGGGAGGGCCGTACAAAATCACATGCTGCGGATTTGGACCGCAAAGTATGGCGCAGAGTGCCCGGATCCCCTCTTCCTGCCCAATAATATCAGAAAAAGATCTGGGTCTGACCTGTTCACCCAGCGGCTGATTCAGGTGAATCTGCCGCAGCTGTCGTATTTTCTCCATTTCGCGAGAACTCTCGTTTCTACCGCTCGGCGAACCCTGTTTTTTCCTTTCTTATGGCACGAAGAAAGTACACGCCGACAACAACGCTGACAAGAAGCTGTATGACAATAATCGCCAAAAGTACATCTGCTTTCCCTCCGATCCTGTAATGTTATTTTGCATCTCTTGAGCACAGGATATACCGGAAAGAAAAAAGAGCACGGCGCTTCCTTTAGAAGCATCCGCACTCTTTCAACAAATCTCTTAGGCTAATTCTCCGCCGGTGCGCTTTTTTGCGCATCTTCGGTGCCGAGCTTGCCGCGATGCGTGCCCTGACGCGGAACATCCGTCAGCGTGATGCGAGGAGGTTCCAGCTTCTTCGCCGCTTCGAGCGTCACCGTGCAGGTCCCCATCGTCGCGGGAAGGCAGCTCATACATGATCTCCTGAAGGATATCCTCGATCACGGATCGCAGTCCACGCGCACCGCTCTTGCGTTCGATTGCCGTCTTGGCGATGTAGCGCAGAGCATCCTCATCAAACTCAAGTTTCACGCCGTCGAGTTCGAACAGACGAGCATACTGCTTGCACAACGCATTGCGCGGCTGCGTCAGGATGGACATCAGGGCCTCCTCGTCCAACTGCTGAAGCGTTACCACAACAGGCAGACGGCCGACAAACTCAGGAATCAGGCCGAATTTGAGCAAATCCTCCGGCTGAATCTTTTCAAAGATTTCCGTCAGATTACGTTCTTCATTGCTCTTGATCTCGCGCCAAAGCCCAGCATCTTCTTGCCCGTGCGGTTCTCGATGATTTTTCGATGCCGTCGAACGCACCGCCGCAGATGAAGAGGATATTCGTCGTGTCGATCTGAATAAACTCCTGATGGGGGTGCTTGCGTCCACCCTGCGGCGGGACAGAGGCTACCGTCCCCTCCAGAATCTTCAGCAATGCCTGCTGAACACCTTCACCGGATACATCGCGCGTGATGGAAGGATTCTCCGACTTGCGGGAAATCTTATCGATCTCATCGATATAGATGATGCCTTTTCTGCACGCTCAACGTCATAATCCGCATTCTGGATCAGCTTAAGCGGTATGTTTTCAACATCCTCGCCGACATAACCGGCCTCGGTCAATGCCGTGGCATCGCCGATAGCAAAAGGAACGTTGAATCTTGGCAAGCGTCTGCGCCAGGAAAGTCTTGCCGCAACCGGTCGGGCCGAGCATCAAGATGTTCGACTTTTGCAGTTCGACATCCGGGCTTTCGGTGCCAATGCGCTTATAATGGTTATACACAGCGACAGACAGCGCGCGCTTCGCATTTTCCTGACCGATGATGTACTCATCGAGCTTGGCCTGATCTCCGTCGGACGCAGCAGCGTTTCGGACTGCGCAGACTGATCGACCTCGGCCATATCCTCGTCCAGAATATCATTGCAAAGCTCGACGCACTCATTGCAAAAAAACGCCGGGTCCGGCGACCAGGCGGCGCACCTGCTCCGAGGTCTTACCGCAGAAGGAGCACTTCGGCTCCTTTGATCTTACCGTCGTATTTGGTCATTCTTTTACCTCAAATTCGTTTATCTGCGGGAGGCACAATCTCGTCCACGATACCGTAGGCAAGAGCTTCTTCCGCATCCAGGAAATGATCGCGATCCGTGTCCTGTTCCACCTTTTCCAGCGGCTGACCCGTGCGCTGCGCAAGGATCTGATTCATCTTTTTCTTAATTTTAAGAATGTTTTCCGCATGGATGACGATATCGCTCGCCTGTCCCTGCGCACCGCCCAAAGGCTGATGGATCATGATCTCTGCATTGGGCAGCGTGCGGCGCATACCCTTCGCACCCGCCGCCAGCAGGAACGCGCCCATTGAGGCCGCCATGCCGATGCACAGTGTCGAAACAGGGCAGCGCAGATACTGCATGGTGTCGTAAATCGCCATACCCGCCGTAACCGATCCTCCGGGGCTATTGATATAGAGGTTGATTTCCTTGTCAGGGTCCTCCATCTCCAGGAACAGCATCTGAGCCACTACGAGATTGGCCCGTATAATCATCAATTTCCCCGGAAAGAAAAGATAATTCTATCCTTCAACAGACGGGAATAGATGTCGTAAGAACGTTCGCCGCGGTTCGTCTGCTCCACGACAACAGGAATTAAACTCATGGATTTCCCTCCTTTGCAGGTCCCAAACGAGACCTATGCTATTTTAGACGCAATGCCCCGAACATGTCAAGTGCTCGGGGCATACCTCTTTAACGCTTTTGTGAAATTAAGCCTTGGCCTCTTCCTCTTCCACAGAGTTGTTCACGATCAGGTCAATCGCCTTCTGGGTCTTGACCAGCTCCTTGAAGTACTCCATGTCGGAATCGGAAAGGGTCTTCTTGATATCCTCGGCAGACTTCTCAGCGGACTCGGCGTACTTGGCGATTTCCGCATCGACTTCTTCTTCCATAGCATCAGGTTTTCCGCGGTACGGATGGCGTCGAGCACAACCTCCGCCAGAACCTGCTTCTTCGCGTTCTCGGCATAACCCGCGCAGCTGCTCCATGGTCTGGCCGGTGTACTTCAGGAAGTCATCCAGCTTCAGGCCCTGGTAGCTCATGCGCATCGCCATCTCGTTGATGTGCTGATCGATCTGACGCTCGATCATGGGCTGGGAATTTCGACGGTTGCGTTGGCGCAGACCTTTTCGATGAGCTTATCGGTGCGTTCGTTCTCCGCAGCATTCTTGGCCTGCTCGTTCAAGCGCTTCTCAACGTCCGCACGGTAATCGGCCAGCGTATCAAACTCGGAGACATCCTTGGCGAAGTCGTCGTTGATTTCCGGCTTCTCCTTGACGGACAGGGGAGTTAAGCAACGTGGAACACAGCCGCCTTGCCGGCCAGCTCAGTAGCACGGTAATCCTCGGGAAGGTAACGTTGATATCGCGCTCGTCGCCAATGTTCATACCAACGATCTGCTCTTCAAAGCCGGGGATGAACATGCCGCTGCCCAACTCAAAGTGTTTTCGGCGGTGCCGCCCTCAAAAGGCAACACCATCCACAGAGCCGGCGTAATTGATGTTTGCGGTATCACCCATCTGCGCAGCGCGGTCGGTAACCTCTGCCATGCGGGAAACGCGCTCGGCAGCGCGATCGATCTCCGCATTAATCTGATCCTCGGTCACTTCCCACTTGGCGGCGGGAGCAGCCACGCCTGACCAAAGGGTTACTTCGGGACGAACGTAAACAGTCGGGTGTAGACGCAATCCTCGCCCGCGCCGATCGATTCGATATCGATCTCCGGCTGAGCGACGGGCTTTGCGCCGGTCTCCTCAACCGCCTTGTCATAGGATTCAGGCAGAACCGTATTGAAAGCTTCTTCCACCAGGACGCCGCGCCGTAGTAGTTCTCGATGACCTTACGAGGAGCCTTGCCCTTGCGGAAACCGGGGACGGACAGACGGCCCTTGAGGCCTTGCCGTAAGCGGTGTTCATCGCCTTGTCGAATTCCTCGGCAGAGACGGTCACGGTCAGCTTGACCTGGTTGGACGAGTTTTTCCATCGTTGCGCTCATTTTGTTTTACCCTCCAAAAGATTTTTGCGGAGAATGATTCTCGCACAAAACGAATATCAAACATTATCTATGAAATAATATCATATCTTTCTGCGAAAAAGCAAAGAACCAGACGCACTGAATGCGTCGAAAAACCGCACATTTTACCTATTGTTCGCAATGGAAGGAAAGCTTTTCGCTTCCTCAGCATAGGATAAAAAGAGTATTTTCAAATTCAGGAGGAATGTTCATGTCCCGCTTGCTTCCCTGCCCGTTCAGGCTTCTACCGTTCCTATCACGAAATCATCTGTCGGAGACCAACAGATTTCTGCACGCAGTCTTTCCGGCCCCTTAATTAACCTCTATCCGCTCAAAAACCAATGCCGTATTTCCTTAATCGGGTCCGCGTCTCCCGCTGTGCAGAATGCAACCCGCTGGCAGTATGAAAGTTGTTATGCCCTTGATGCTGATCGGGCAGGATTGCGCAGAACGCACGGAAATGCATCTTCCGGCAGAATTGGTTACGCCGCTTTCCGAAGAAACCATGCGCTTTGGCTGTCAGCTCAGCGAATGCGATCTATTTCCCCGCTGCGCGGTCGAAACGGCTCCGGGCGTCTATCGTATCGCCTTCGACGCTCGCATCGCTTTATATTCTACCCTGCTTTGCGTGAGCTAAAACAGAAAAAAAGGAGCCTGTTTTCAGACTCCTTTTTGGGTTTATTCACTCAATCCCGCAATGCCGAGGAATTTCGCATATGCTTCATCCCAACGCGCACGATCTCCCGGTTCCACACGACCCGTATCAAAAAAGAATCGCTACAATGCGCCTCAGTTCCCGCATATCCTTAACCAAGCCGGGCGCCTTGGCCTGCATCATCAGATTGCCGATGGCCGTCGCTTCGGAAGGCGGTAATCACCGGGATGCCGAGTGCATCGGACGTAAAGCTGATTCAGCGCCAGCATTGTTGCTGCCACCGCCAAACGATATGCAGCGCACGGATCTCTTTACCGCGAACTTTTCCAGTTTTTGACCGTCCAACGGTATTTGAGCGCCAACGATTCATAAACCGCCCGTGCCGTCTGCCCAATGGTTTCGGAACCGGCTGACCCGTGCGGCAGCAATAATCGGCAATCTTGCCGGGCATATCGCCGGGCGTCATGATACATCGTCGTCAGGATCGAACAGCGACCGGAAAGCCGGCTCTTTCTCCGCCTCTTTAACAATTTCCGCAAACGAAAGCTTTTTGCCGCGGCGTTCCCATTCGCGCTGGCATTCCTGAATAATCCACAGTCCCATCACGTTCTTCAGAACGCGTATGGTTCCGTCTACGCCACCCTCGTTGGTCAAGTTCGCCGCCTGTGCCTCGTCGGAGATGACGGGTTTGGGGTTTCGATGCCGACCAGCGACCAGGTTCCGCTGGAGATATAGGCAAAATCATCGTCCTGCGCAGGAACCGCCGCCACAGCAGACGCGGTATCATGCCCGGCAACCGCAACGACGGGAACTTCGCCCACGCCCGTCTCGCGTGCAATCTGCGGCAGCAACGTCCCCCGAATGGTTCCCGGTTCGGTGATGGGCAGCAGCATATCCGTCGGGATATCAGTTTTTCAACAGTTCCTCATCCCACGAGCGCGTATACGGCGAAAGCATCTGGGAAGTGGAAGCAATTGTGTATTCACAGCCCATTTTCCCTGTCGGGAAATAGCTGAACAGATCCGGCATAAACAGCATGTTCTGCGCAATTTTAAGGCATTCATCGTCACTGTTTACCTGTGCGGCCAGCTGATAGAGCGTGTTGAAGGAAAGGAAGGCAAGCCCGTGCGATCGTAAATCTCCTGCTTACCGACCTTCGGAAGGTTCTATCCATCATGCCGTCCGTGCGTGTATCCCGATAATGAACCGGATTACCCAGCAGCCGTCCATTTCGATCCAACAAACCGTAATCCACGCCCCAGGTATCAATACCGATAGACGCAATTCGGATATTCTCCAAAGCTGCTTTGTTCAAGGAATTCTTGATCTCAAGAAACAACCGCGGCAAATCCCAGTAAAAACAGACGTTCAGCTCCACCGGTTCATTGGCAAACGGTGCAGCTGCAGGATACTGAGCTTTCCGTCTTTCAGAATTCCAAGCATCGCACGGCCGTAAGACGCTCCGAATTCCATCGCAAGAAAGGCGGTCTCCATATCTTTTTCCCTCCCTGAAACAATCTTTTTTCTGCATTATACCATGTATCAGGGCCGCCGCTCAATCCTGTTTGTGAAATAATCCTCTACCCGCAGGCAATCGCCTGGGCGAGCCGCTGTTGATAACTTTCTTCCGCCAACAGTCTCTCCTCTTCTCGATTGGATAAAAAGCCGCACTCCACCAATGCTGAGGCGGGACAGGCGTTCAAGATATAATAATCTCCCGCGCTTGGCTGCCGCGCATAATCCGGATCCAACGCAAAAGGCGCTGTTCAAGCGCCTGCGCCAACGCTTTTTCCTTCCTCTTGTTCCCGATCGAAAAAACTTGAGCACCGCGCTGGCTTTCCCTGACTGAATTTGTTCATGTGAATGCTGACCATGCACTCGATTCCGTTGTCGGAAAAGATTTTAAGTCGATTGTCCAGCTCTTTTTCGCTTTTTTATATCCTGTCGTTCGCACCGGATCAATCAGCGCCTCATCTGTTGTTCTGGAATAAACAACGACGGCTCCCTTTTCTTCCAGCGCCTTCCCGACGCTCATTGCAATCTGCAAATTGAACGTCTTTTCCGGAATCCCGCTGAAACCTACACAGCCGCCGTCATAGCCCCCATGCCCCTGCGTCCACGCCGATCACCCTGCCATAAAGCGGCAAGGCACTGAATTGCGGACTTAGCGCCTGGGCAATATTTTCCTTTTGTATAAGCGTAAATCCCACAAGGCCGACCAATAAGATCAACACCGCAAGGTTTTGTTTTTCATGAGTGCTCCTCCATCCGGACATTTCGCTGCCGATCTATGTTAACTTATGCGCCGGATGGAGGAAATAGAACCTAAAGAGAACAGAAAGGAAAAAGATTTGATATTTGTCTATCAGGCGGCAGGCTCCACAATCGTACTCACACCGTCCGTCATCGTGCGGATATTGATGTCCGTCTGTCCTGTGCCAGTGCCCATCGCTGTCTCAATTTCTTTCCGAATCTGTTTGATGCGGTCGCGATCGGCCAAGCTCATGTTCTGATATTTCTTGGAACTGTACTCAATCGAGTTCATCATCTCAAAGGCGTATTTTCCTTCCGAAGAGTATTTCAGCTCCCAAATGGGCGTATAGGTCACCTCTTCGACATTTTTCTCGTCTTTGTCAAAATCCTTGGTAAGTTTAAAATTCAAAATCACCGCCGCATCACGGCCATTATTTCGGTAAGCATCGAGAAAACTTCCCAGGCTGTAAGCCCACGAGCGTGCAGTTGCCATCCTTTCCCTGCACATAGGTCAGGCTCTGCTGACGGTGCGCACAAGTCCCAGCACGACATCCACATCGTTATCGGCAAAGGTCTGTGCCCAAGCTTTCTGTGAATCAGTCAATTCCGCAGAATCACCGCTCCATTGTACGCAGACAATGATAAAGTCGATACCTGTTTCATCGGCACGAATTTGTTTAAGGTCGTTATCAAACGTAGCTTCCGTCAAATATTTGACTGTATCGGTCGCACCATCGGGAAGCTTATCGGTTTTTCGGTATAGCTCAGCACTGCGATACGCAGGTCGTTTTTTCAATAATCAGCGGCTTTACATAATCCGATCCGCTGGCATATGCGCCGGCGGAGAGCAGTTCTGCCTCCTTCACCGCCTGCACCGTGGCTTGTGCTCCCGCAATATCGCTGTCAAGGATCTGAACGCTGGCCAGGCTGACCAAGTCAAAGCCGTTGTTCTTCATCGCCGTCAGCAATTGCGCGGGCGCACGGGTCTCGTCAAATTTATCGGAAGCAATTGTGGTCTCCAGCGTTCCCAGCGTCACGTCCTGCCAGGACAGATAGGGCTGCACACGGGCAAAAAGAACGACTCGAAATCATAGGAATTCCCTGTTTTAGCGGCCTGAAGCTCGTGGGCATGCATCATGATGCTGCCTACCGCACCGAAAGGTGATGCTCTGAACGCCCGATCCGCGTGCGGGGTGGGTTCTGCGCTCGGCTCAACGCTCTCAGAAGGCGCGGGCGTTTCCGTGGGCGAAGGAGATTCCGACGGTACAGGAGTTTCCGCCGCCTGCGAAGGCTCCGGCGACGCAGAGGACTTATTCAGCTGAGTTCCGCTGTTCCAGCTGGGAACCGCTTTGACCAGCAGTGTCACGCTGCAAACCACCAGAACCAGACAAAACGCCGTCAGCAGTATATTTTTCCAATTGGGCTTTTTTTCTTATGCGGTTTATTTCGCGTATAAAGCACAGGCACACACGCCCTTTCCGTTTTTTTTTCCCATTATATCACAGAAGCCCGCAAGGTTCAATTCCCCGCCTCTTCACTCTCAGAAAACGCGCTGAAAGGGTATAATGTTGCGGTTTTCATCAAAAAGCATCCTTCCCCGCAGGAGGAAGGATGTTTCTGATTTTTATTTTTCCGCTCGCAGCGATCGCATTACGGGTAATTCGCTCATAATTGGTTTCATATTCGTCTGCCGTCATGTTGCTGGTCATATAGGACACAAAGAGCTGGCTTTTCTGCTCGTCGGAATCGCCCAGCGCATAATCGGGTGCAATGCGATACCTACCGGCCATCCGGAAGAATGCATTGAATTCGTTCACCATCTCATCGTCGCATTGTACGTCGCGCACCGCAACACGGAGAGCGTGTCCTGCGCCCACCGTCCGCAAAGCTCAGAATCGCTCAGCCCTCTGAGCAGCGCCACTGCCGCATCAGGATAAGGCGTATCTGCCCAAACAGCAAATCCGTCATGAAAGCACGCATCAGTAAAGAGGATTCCGTGCAATCCTTCGGTGCAGGTATAAGAAAGCAATCCATGTTGAACGGCAAATAGTCCGGCTGATTGCGAAGCTGGTAGATCTCGTTGGTGTTACACAGCAGCATAGCAGCTTTTCCGCTCAGAAAAGCATCCGCTGCGGCGTATTGATCCACCGAAAGAGGATTGGCTCCAAAAAACCTCTCTCCGCCCAATTTTTCACCTTCTGAGCGCCTGTCGCCAGCTCACCCTGCCAATTGGTCTTGCGGCCGTTCAATCGCTCGGGATCATCCAGCACGCCATCCTGCTCCGCAATGTAATTGGTCAGGATACCGCGCAGCGAATCGAGCTGAAAACCGTCGGGTTTGCCCGCATCAGAAAGAGGAATCAGCCCTTCGTTGAGCATCAGCTGCATGAGCGCGCTGAATTCATCTGTTGACGACGGCTTTTTCCAACCGTTTCTGTTGAACAGATCCTGATTGTAAATCACCACAACACCGCTGCCACGGAACGGAATGCCATAAATATCGTCCTCGACCATGTATTCCTTAAGCGCGCCGGGCTGAAAACCTTCCTTCCATTCGTCATCCATATAAGGCGTCAAATTGAGCAGTTTGTTTTCTTTTCTCCATGCTGTGAACACGCGATGCAAATTGAACAAACACATCGTACATCTTCAGCGGCCAAAGCTGTATCCAGCGTCTGGCTGAGCGAACTCCAATCCGTTGTGCTGATCTGAACGCTTAGTCCGGTATTTTTTTCTTCGATAGCTTCGACGAGCTTTTCCATCGCATCCTCATGCTCGCCAGATATGGAGCATCTGAATGGTTATACCGTCTTCCTGTGTCTCAAAGCGTTCTGTGTGGTCTGTACAGTCGCATCCGGAGTACATCCGAAATCATCATGGTTATGCAACTGAGCGCGAGCAGCGCACAAATGATTCTTTTTCTCTCATGTTATTCAGCCTCTCGCAAAAACAATGATTTAGTTTTTATTCTAAACCTGTTTTCATGCTCCGTCTACCGCACTATGTTAAATCATAACCGGCAGATGAGTCTTTTTGTAAAATCTGTTTCCCTGCCCCTCTTGTCATCATCTTTTATGCAGTGATATGATTATTTTATAATAAAAAAGGGTGGCTAACTTCCATGTCAAACAGCATCGCTTCTCCTCCTATATCGCCTCACCGCCAGCTCTGGATCATCGGCGCAGTTTTCGCTTTGATCTATATGGGAAACGGCTCTTTCCTCCCTATCTGTCCTTATATTATATGGAAGCCGGGCTTTCCACCACGCAGATTGGCGTCATCACTGCCATCGGTCCATTCGCCTCGCTGCTGCTCCAAACCGCGTGGGGGACGGCTTGCCGACCGCACCAACCGCAAATTCGTACTGATGCTGGCGCTGGCTGCGTCCGGCCTATCCGCGCTGCTGTATCTTCTTGGCAGCAATACGCAAC
>VOFG01002615.1_pt1 | contig 19907 bp, 43 predicted proteins | sample 5384171 | NCBI WGS metagenome assembly VOFG01 (sample SAMN12384726, study PRJNA508395) | human gut metagenome | isolation source: healthy gut F | host: Homo sapiens
GTGACCGCGCCCGGGTACTGGACACGCTGGGGCTGGCGGGCAACCTCAAGACAGCCCACATTTTCAACGCCATCCGAAAAGGAGACGCAACGGCGGCAGTCACCCAGTTCGGTGAGCTCTATTCCGCAGCAAGGACGTGACCGCGGTGCTGGGAGAGCTGACCAGCCTGAGCCGGGATCTGCTCATCGGCAGACCGCCCCTGCTGCCGGGCTCACCCTGATGGCGGGCGGCTATGACGAGGCCACGCTGAACACGCTGGCTAAAAAAATATGCCCCCGGAGCGGCTCATCGCCATGCTGGAACTGCTGGAGCAGGCCACCGAGGACTGCAAGCGCTCGGGCGCAGCCGCACCGGCAGAAATCTGCCGGATCCGGCTGTGCGACCCCTCGCTGGACGGCTCCAATGCCGGTCTGGCCGCCCGGATCGCTGCTGGAAGCGGCGGCGCAGGGCATTCCCTGTCCGGGCTTCTGCCCCGGCGGAACCGGCTGCCTCCGGCGGCAGATGCAGCCCCGCCAGGAGTGAAGCCCTTTGGGACGACACCATGCCCCCCACCCCCGGACGACAGCGACGCGCCCCCGATGGAAGGTGCGCGGACATTCCGGCCTGGCGGCGTTCGCGTCCCTCCCCAAGTTTAAGCGTCCAAAAAGCGCCCGGTCAACAGCGGTGAATGGCCCAAGCTGGTGACGGCCATGCGGGCGCCGTAAAAATGCCCGCCTACTCCTTCCTTAAGAAGGCGGACAGCACGGTGGGTATCCGGGAGGGTAACGTACTCACGATCTACTGCATCGAGGAATTTGTCTACGACATCATCAACAAACCGGAAGTCCTCACAGCCATCGCAGATGTGGCATCGGCGCAGGCGGGCACCGCCGTGGAAGTCAAGCTCCACAAGGGGGGCCGTCGGGATCGACTGCGGGAGGCACCGGAGCCAAAGCCCCGGCGGCCAAGCCAAAGCCGGTGGGCTCCATGGCCGATTTGAAACAATTTATGCAGCAGCAGCATCAATCATAACAAAGGAGAGTTTTCATTATGGCAAAGGAGGTTTTAACGGCCGCGGTATGCGCGGCATGGGCGGTATGGGCGGCAGCATGAACATGAACATGGTGCGTCAGGCCCAGAAGATGCAGGCCGATATGCAGAAGATGCAGGCGGAGCTGGAGGAAAAGACCTACACCGCGGGCGCGGCTGGCGGCGCAGTAGAGGCCGTGGTCAGCGGCAAGCACAGCCTGATCAGCCTGACCATTGCTCAGGACGCCGTCGATCCCGACGACGTGGAGATGCTTCAGGACATGGTGATCTCCGCCGTCAATGAGGCTATGCGCCAGGCCGACGAGGACGCCGCTCAGAGCATGAGCCGTATGACCGGCGGGCTGGATCTGAGCGGCCGGACTTTAAGTCTTTGATCAGGGCAAAGCCCTTGCTCAAAGAGCGGTTGCAGCCCACTGCGCGCAACTGCAAAGTGCAAACAAGCTGAAAGCGGATGGAAGCGCTCTTCCATCCGCTTTCAGCTTATTTACCTTTCAGGGACTGGGCAGACAAGGCCGCGCCAGCGAACAGCAGAAACGCACACAACGCACCCAGTTTCGGCACAGTGCGGCGAAACTCCATCCGGCACCTCATTCGTTCTCCTCCGGGGTATCCACCCACTCCAGCAGGTCGCCGGGCTGGCAGTCCAGCGCCTTGCAAATGGCGTTCAGCGTGGTGAAGCGCACTGCTTTTGGCTTTGTTATTCTTGAGAATGGAGAGATTTGCCGGAGTCAGGTCGATCTTCTCCGCCAGCTCGCCCAGGCCGATCTTGCGCTTGGCCATCATCACATCCAGATTGACTACGATCATGTCCGCCACCTCAAATCGTCAGATCCTGATCGGCCTTCAGGTCGGCGGCCTTCTGGATCAGGTGGGACAGCACGGCAGACACCACCGCAATGGCCGTACCCACCAGCATTACCGCCGCACACAGCAGAAGCAGAAAGGGCGGCAGCCCCCGCAGGATCACGGCCAGCGCCAGACCGCCCACCAGACACAGGCCGGTATCCAGCACCGCCAGCGCGCAGATCCACTTGAGCGCCTGTGCGTTTTCAACACAGAGCTGTTGTCCGCGCCGATACGCCCGGCCATCTGCCACACCAACGCCAGCACGATCAGTACCGGCACGCAAAGCGCCCACAATCCCGCAAGGCAGGGCCAGAACAGCCACGCATATTCCACATCCACTTTGGCAATGGTCGCGCCATACATCGGGGAGCAAAATTCCACACAGGCCAATGCCCGCCAGCAGGCACACAATGACGATGCACTTCAGTGCTGCCGCAAGCTCTTTTTGCTTCATAAAGATCCGCCTCTCTTTGATCTACCCTGAGTATAGCATACTTCAAATTACAATTCAATAACTTTTTATTGTTTTTCGATATTTTTCCGATTGCAAGCGAGCCCCGGATGGCGGGGGCTCACTGTATTAAAGATCAATCCGCGCAAAAACGGCGGATGCTGATACGCAATGCCCACAGAGTGAGCAGCGCATAGACCGCCAGGCCGACGGCCAGCACCGGAAGCTGGTGGAGCTGAGCTGCAAGATCCATGCGGTCGCACCACCGGGCAAAATAGGGCACAATGCGGAGCAGGATCTCCATCGCCAGCATATAGACCGCCTGCGCCAGACTGCCAAAGAGGAAGGGCAGTCCGATGCTGCGGCCGTCCCGGTAGAATCCGGGCAGGAAAATCAGGTTAAAAAGCCCCAACTGCGCCGCCCCCAGCCCCAGCAGAGCCAGATTGGCCTCAAAGCCCACCTGATTATTGAGGAAGCTATAAAGCCCCCGCACCGCCATGAAGGGCAGGCAGGCCACCAGCATTCCCATCTCTATGGCGGCGGTCTGGACGACCGGGCCTTCACCATCTGGCCCTTCGTGATCGGCAGCGTCATCATATAGTTCAGATCCCGATTCTCCCGGTTATACTGAAACAGGAACATAACACCCAGCGCGGCGTAGAAAAATGTGACATAATACGGATAATTCGGAATGAGCAGCAACCCTGCCAACAGCCAGAAGCAGTAGGGCAGCGGAAACAGCGACAGGGTAAACTCCTTTGCGCAGCAACGCCTTCATGCCCTCGCCTCCCGTTCCAGATGCACCATGATGTCCTCCAGCCCGGCGGGCTTTTTGACCGTCCCTGCCGGGAACCGGGCGGCCTGTTCCGCCGGGCAGAGCCCTTCTACAGTCCCGGCGTGCCGCCGCAGACCGGTCAGGCCGGTGAGCTCCGCTCCTGCCAGCTGCTCCGGCGTGCCGCGCACCAGCCGCCAGCGGTTCAGCAAGGCGCTTTGCTCCTCGGGCAGAGCACCCGCCCCTTTGCAGATAGGTGATGGTGCGGGCGCATTTTTCCAGATCGGAGGTAATATGAGTAGAGAACAGGATACTGACTCCCCGCTCCTCCGCCAAGGTCAAAAATAGTTCCAGCAGTTCATCCCGGCTCACCGGATCCAATCCGGAGGTGGGCTCGTCCAGGATCAGCAGCCTGGCCCGGTGACTGAGGGCCAGCGCCAGCTGGTACTTGACTTCATGTAAACGGACAACTCCGCCGTCCGCTTGCGCTCGTCCAGTTCAAAGGTGCGCAGGCAGTTCTGATAGGCCGCCTCATCCCAGTTTGCATAAAGGCCGGGTGGCTGCGGTGATGGCGGACAGCCGTTTGCGCGGAAAATAGTCCCACGCCGCCGGACACAAAGCCGGTACGCTGGCGCAGGACAGTATTCTCCGGCGGAAGGGCTGGCCGAACAGCGTGACCGTCCCCGCATCCGGGCACAGATAGCCCATCAACGCCTTCAGCGTGGTCTTGCCCGCACCATTGGCGCCGATCAGGCCCATGATGCTCCCCTCTGCCAGCGAAAAACTGACATTTTCAATGGGCAAAGCCGCCAGAATACCGCTTGCAGAGGTTTTCTACCCGCAGCGCATCCATGTCAGTCCTCTCCCCTGTCCGGGTGCTTTTGAGCTTCGAAGATCGCATCGGCAAAGGCCGTGTAGGCCTCGTTGGACACCAGCGCAATGCCCTGCTGACGATCCGCCAGCAGAAGCAGGGTGTCCCGGGACAGATGCCGAACAGGTCGCGGGCTCCCTTTGGGAATGACGATCTGCCCCTTGTCCCCCACCTTGACCGTGGCGATGAATTTATCCTTTGGCATATCCATGACGATCTCTCCTAGAACGCAAAAGTGGGAAAAGTATAACTTTTCTTACATTCAATAACATAGCGCATTATAATGCTATAATGCAACACTATATAAGTAGATTTCAAAATTTTTATCATGTATTTACTTGCAGCACTATATATCAATACGCCAAAGCGGAGTCAGAATTGGAGTCACCAATAATCAAGAGAAACAGCGATAAGGCACTCATATACGACAAAATCCCAACCGGCAACGGTTGGGATTTTGTAGCTTGTCAAAGAACCTCGCCAGCGGCGAGGTTCTTCTGTTATAATAAGAGAAAAAGGGAGGATAAAGATGGAAAATTAGAGAAAGAATTCTCGAAAAGATATAGCGGCGGTGGATGTAGATGCCTTAGTCCCCCAAGGATCCAGATATGCTGAAACCGTTCAACGGTGGGCAGGTCCCGTGCCAGACAGCCTTTTGCCTAATATTCAGTGTACAGAACTTCCCAACAGATAAGGCGGCTGCCCTGATAGGTCAGTCGTCCGCCTGCGCCCTCGTCGCAGGCGGCGTACAGATCCGGGCTGACGGTAAACGTCAGGTCTTCCGGGTCTCAGGTAAAAAAGAAAGTCAGCTGGTATTCCATACGGTCATTGCGCCGAAAGCCGTTGCTCAACGGGAACAGCATCTTCTTTTTTCTGACGAACAACGGCAGGCCTGCTCTGCTTCCGGGTCAGCAGATCCTTTCCCCTCGCTGCCAGCCAGAGAAGCAGGCATGCCCCCCATCAGTCCAAACATGATCCTGAAAAACCACTGCATTGCACTTCTTCCTTTCTGCTGGGTACACTCAAGCTCCGGCGGGGCAAATGTCCCGCCGGAGCTTTCCATTTATCTGCGTTTCAGTTCAACTTACTGTCCGTCCGTCACCCACAGATAGGCAAAGACGTTAGAGGACTTGCCGCTGTAAAGACGGCTGTCTTCCGGCACACCTGCAACGCGGCTGCTGCAATACTCATGCATCATCTTCATACCGGTCAGGTTGATGCTCCAGTGCTGCTCAGCATAGGTCTTGTCAGCCTTCTGAGCCATGTCGGTCTGCTCAGCCAGGGTGGTTGCGGTGTTCATGCCGTTCACCAGAGCGGCATACTCCTCATCGCCGTTCCACGGGAGGAGGCCCAGCCGCCGTCCACAGTCTGGTTGATGGCAGCGGTGATGGAGTTCACGGCGCCGCAGCCGGAGGAGCCGCAGCTGCGGGGATCGCTTGCGTTGGTGCCGATGGTCTTGGCTTCCATGAAGTTATCGACGGTCTCGATCTCCAGCTTCACGCCGATGGCGCTCCAATACTCTCTGCACAGCTCCCACAGGTCGAAGTCGTTGTCGCTGCCGCTCAGCACGACGGTGAAGGTGAAGCCGTCCTCATAGTTAGCCTCCTTCAGCAGCTCCTTGCCCTTCTCAGGGTTATAGCTGTAGGAATCCTTCAAATCCTGATCCAAGTGTCCACGGTGGACCATTCGGTGCCGACAGGGTTCCACAGGCCGGAGAGCTGCACGTCACCGTCCAGGCCCAGATAGGCGGAGTGGACCTCGTCCAGATTGATGGCCAGCTGCATGGCCCTGACGGACGCGGATGTCGTCAAAGGGGCGGCGTTGTTCTTCAGCGCCAGATACTCCGGCTGCGCGCTGGGGATGTCCAGCGTGTAATAGCTGACGCCGGAGGCGGCGATCTGAGCAGCCTCGGAGTCGTTGATGACGTTGGCGCGATAGCCGAACCAATCCAGCTTACCAGAGGTGAACTGGGTGACAATGTTGGTGGAGTCGGCGATGTACTGGAAGGTGATGGTGTCCAGATGGGGCAGCTTATTTGTCAGGATAGCGCTCATCGGTGCCGTAGTAGTCGGGGTTCTTCTCCAGGACCACGCGCTGGCGGACTCGAACTCCTTCAGCAGGAAGGGGCCGGTGCCGCAGGCATAGTGATAATCTTCTGCCATCCAGTCAAGGGTGTCCCACTCGGGGCCGCCGATCTTGATGAACTGAGTCATGAAATTCTCCACGGTGACCTCGTCGCCGGAGGTCAGGTGGAACACGACGGTCTGAGTCGTCGGGAGCGTCCACGCTGACCAGCATTCAGCAGACCAGCCCATTGGACTCGGTTTGAAGTGGAATGTCATAGCCGGAGCCAGGCCGCACAGGCGGTCATAGGTCCATGGACGTCGTTGGTTACCAGCTTGACGACCGCCCGTAGTGAGTCGTACTGGTCGTCCAGCTTCTGGAAGTGAACATCGTCGCAGCGTGACGGTCAGGGTGGCGGCCGCCTGTCCACAGTCCACTCTCCTTGGCCAACTGGCCCTTCAGGGGCCTTGGAGGGCATGTTGTCGCTCACGCGCGGCAAAAGCCGGAGCTGGTGTCATAGGACCACAGTCCTCGAGGAACTGATTGAAGATAACGGTGTCACCGATGGCGGGATCGAAATAGGCGTCGATGTCGCTGCTGTAATAGCAGGTCAGGTTGCCGCCGTAGACGGGATCTCCGGCCGTCGGGCGGTGGTGTTGGCCGCTGCGCTTTGGTGGATGCGCCACCGGTGGATGCTGCAGGAGCCGGAAGAAGCGGGGGTGCTTGCGCCGCCGGAACCGCATCCGGCCATGGCGGCCCATCATGGATGCTGCCAGAACTCCTGCCAGCAGCTTCTGATACTTTTCATGTATTCTCCTCCTTCTGATTTTGGCGGAATGTCTAATTTTCCGCTTTGCATGCCTGTCATTTTACGCAAGAATACACAAAAAGTAAAATTGTGTTTTTGTTATGTGATTATGTTCAAGGTTTCATAGTCCAAGGCCCGCCCTATGTCCAAACGGAATACCTTATCTCACAGCTCCGGGCCGAAATACTCCGCCATGAATTTTTCCATTTTGCTGCCCAGGCGGGCAAAGTACTCCTTGGTCATGCTGTAAACAGCTCTGCCGATGGCCCCAACTCCTTTTCCGGACGGCAGGCAAGACCCGTGGACCAGATGCACTGGGGCGCATACAGCCGCACGGCGCAAAGGTCGGGAGCGCGCTCCACCATATCCTGCTCTGGCCGCTCCCCCGCCATCTTCTCGTGGGCCTCAATCATCTGCATGAACCGGTGGGCGGGCACAAAGCTGACCGCCCGACGCAGTCCGCCGAGAAGCCCATCACGGCGCCGATGGTGGACTCCATGACGACGTTCGGCGCAAAGCCCGCCGTCTCGCAGCAGGCATTCAGCTTGTCCCGCAGGTCGCCACTGCTCTCGCACATCATCTCCACATCCTTCAACTCCGTGAAGGACACCGCCTTTCGGCCATAGAACGGGGAATCCCGGCCCACCACCATCAGGATCTCCTCATCGGCGATGTGCTCCCACCCACGCCCTTTTCCTGCATGGGATAAGTGGTGAGGGGCAAAGTCCAACGCGTTACGCATAAAGGCCCCCGGATCTGATCGTGAGGCATAACGGAGTAGCGCACCCGCACCTCCGGGTGCTCGCTGAAGAAAGACTCCGCCAGCATGAACATGATGCTGTCGCAGGAGGCGGCAAGGCGGATATAATTGCTGTTCTGCTCACTGATGTCCACTACCTGCTTCTTGCCCTTCTCGATCTGATCAAACACCCCATCCAGCGTCTCCAGAAGGCAGTGCCGCTGGCATTCAGGCGGATCTTGCCCTTCACCCGGTCAAACAGCGGTGCGCCCGCGTATTCCTCCACGCGGGTGATGATCTTGCTCAGGGCAGGCTGAGTAATGTGGAGCACAACAGCGGCATTGCTGATGTGCTCCATGTGTGCAACCGTACGAAAAACAATCCAACTGATAGAGATCCATTTTGTATCCTTTCCCAAAATCCGCTTCAATCTTATGGAAAGCATTTTAACAAAACGCGCCCGCAGCAGCCAACAAATTTTTGTTGCAAATTTTGTTTTTTCACAACCATCCGTTGTACATATGTAAAAAATGTTATAACCTTGCGACTAAAACAGCTCCGTCCAGAACCTTTTTTTGATTCTGAACGGAGCCTTTGTCAAACTGTAGAAATTTTTAGTCCTTATGCTGTTTCATGCTGGAAAACGGGTTTTCGTCCGGGTCATAGGCCGCCATCTTTGTAGCGGGACCGGACTTGACCGTCACCCTTTCCGGTGGGGTCGGTGCGGCCGGGAGAATAGGTGTTGTTATCGTCCAGCGTGGCATAGGGCACCGGGGGATGCACCGTGTCCTGCACCGTCTGGACGATGGAGTAATCCGCGTGGAACAGGCCCGGCTCAGTCAGCTGCGCCGGGCGACCCCCAACTCACCGATGTTCAGATCCCGGTCCAGATAGTCAGATAGCGGTCATGGGCCCGGTTGCCGTGGTCGTAGTCGTAAGCGATGTCCGGGCAACCTGCTCGTGGAACCACTGCCACTTTCCGTCCACATAGGCAAACTCGGAGCCATAGCGTTCCCACAGCCAGATGCCGCCCCGGGTCTTGCCATCCATGCCGATGGGGCCCATCAGCGTACCCGGTGTCAGAAAGGACGCCCGGACGGACAGGCCGTCGTCGGCCACCTCCATTACGTCACTGGCCAGCGCGTGGCCAGCCCAACACAGACGGAGCGCAGGTCATGGCCCTGGGCTCCGGGTACTCCTCCATCATGGCCAGCTTGTCGGTGACGACCTGCCGGTCCATGTGGAACACGCTGTTCATATACACTTCCTCAAAGCCAACCATGCGGCCAAACTGGTGTGCCCAGGTCGTGTTGGGCGAGTCCAGCCACATCAGATCCCATTCCTCGCGGGAATAGCCCGCACCATGGAGATAGGCATGGCGGGCCTTATACTCCTCCACGGTCTGGCAGGCCTCCGCATTGTGGATGCGCTGTTCCAGCGTCAATGCTCTGTTCATCGCTTTTTCCACTCCTTTCTCAGCGGCGTTCCCGCTTGTAGTAAGGCTTGCCCAGGTCGCCGCCAGGGCCGTAGCCGCTCTTGTCGTCATAAGTCACATAGGGCGGGGCATATCCTGCCAGATGTACTCCCAGCCGAACAGCGGGTTATAGACCGTCTGCTCCACCGTCGGCGTGCCGTAATCCCCGCGCCAGCGGGTCCTCGCTGTCTGGCCCGGCGGACGGGCACATCGGCATAGGCCGTTCCCACCTCAACCGTGTGGTCATGCTCCATCACCAGATGCCAGATTTTCCAGCCGTCCTCCTCCCGCACAAGGTCGGCGTACAGCAGGAACCGAACTCCAGATAGCTCTCCGCCGTACCGTCGGGGCGGCCGGTGGACTGATAGCCCAGCTGGTAGCCCTGATAGCGGGCGGTGCGGCCGTCGTCAGCAATATACACCAGCGGCGTGGTGGAGGTGTGCATGGCGGACGCGCCAAGGCCCAGATTTTCGCGGCACAGGGGCGTCTGCTCCGCCTCATGGTAAGGCTTCAGCCACTCATAGCGCTGGGCCTCTCGATCAAAACATAGTGCTGGGCAATGGCGTCCATTCCCACATAATAGCCATTGTTGTAACCCAGCGAAGCGGTCTGACGGTACTGCGGATCGGTCACCCAGAGCTCGTCCAGCTCCCGACGGCGCCAGTCGTTGGAATAATAGATGCTGTGGCGGTTGATGAGCTGCGTGCACGCCTCCCGGTCACAGATGCGGTCAATGCGTTCTTCATCGGTGAAAAACCATGTCTGTTCCCTCTCACTGTTCCAGCCCATAGCTGAAGGTCTCGGCAAATGTCATAGGGCACCGGCACCTCCGGCGACGGCGCAAAGGGCCGGTGGGCGGGTAGGTATCCCGCAGAGGCGTGGCCACATTGGGCTCCGCGTCCTTCAGCTCCGCCGCCGCGGCAAACTCGGGCCGGGGCGCGTAAGCGTGCTCCTCCCACATAGGAATAGCCGCAGGGGCGGTCGATCTCCCGCAGATAGCGCTGGTGCCAGATCTTCCACTCCCCGCTTCCCGGATGAAGTCGATGCCCAGCCAGCTCCACTCCCAATAGGCCATGGGGCCGCCGGTGGTCAGTCTGGAGTAGGAGCCCCGGATCATCCAGAGTCCTTGGCCGTCTCCCCGTCCCCAGCGACCTCGATGACGCCGGTGTCCACGGGCTTGTAATCCATCATGCCTACGCCGTGGATTTCCTCAACAGACTTTTCGCCCAGCTCCTTTGGGAAGGCCGCCTGAAGCATGGCGCTCTCAGCGGCGATCTTCGCCTCCTCCGCCGCGTAATAGGAGGCCACTGCCTCCCGGCCGGAGAAAAAAGCCGCTGTTGACGCCCAGGCAGATGTCCTCCCGGACTGACCAGTAACGCGCAAGCATATTGCGCTCTTCCTTCAAAACATAATCGGTGGACATCCGGCCCACCAGATTTTTGATCTCGCGGGTGTCCTCCCAGCGGGAGAGCTTCTCCTCCGCAGTGAATACTCGTTTCATGGGTGCATAACCTCACTTTCCGTTCTCTACCAAAGGGGCTGCCGCAGCACGCAGCAGCCCCTTTTGCAGTCAGCCGACCTTGGCCTGAGCCTTGTTTTCCGGCTCGGTGTAATGATACTTGATGGACATTTTCTGGGCAATCTTCTTCAGCTTGTTGGCATTGTAGGTGCCCACGCCGCCCTTCAGGCGGGGATCCAGCAGGTCGCGCACGGCGTCGCCGAACATGGTCGCGCCGAACACCATCAGGCCGATGCAGATGCCGGGGTACACCGCCAGCATGGGCATGACGAACATATTGGCCTTACCCTGGTTGGTGATCATATAGCCCCAGGAAGGCGTGCCCGGATCAACGCCGTAGCCCAGGAAGTTCAGAGAAGCCTCCATCAGGATGACGCCACCCAGACTGCTGGCCGCATTGGTGATGATCAGGGGCAGGATGTTGGGAATAACGTGCTTGAAGGTCTTCCACATCGTGCCGCCGCCCAGCAGAGCGGCGTTTTTCACGTAGCCGGAGTCCTTCACGGAGATGGCCGCCGAGCGCATCATGCGCGAACCGGTGATGCCGCCGGGGATGGACATAGCGAACACCAGCTGGGGCACGCCGTTTGCCCAGCATACTCATCAGGATCAGCAGGATGAGCATGGGGGGATACACTGGAATGCGTCCACAATGCGCTGCACCACCAGATCGAACCAGCCGCCGATGACGGCGGACAGGGTGCCGATGATGACGGAGATAGCGACGCTGAGCAGCGTGCAGCAGATACCCAGAATGGCAGAGGTGCGCGCACCGTAAATGAGGTAGCTCAGCACATCGCGGCCCAGATTATCGGTACCCAGCAGATGGGCGGGAGACGGACCCTGCAGTTTGCATCAGAATGCTGGCCTGCATGCCGCCGTCCGTCATGGGATAGGGCGCGATGACATCGGCAAGATGGCGATGAACAGAATGCCAGCAGGATGATCAGGCCCGACCAGACCCAGCGGTTTCTTCTTGGCCAGCTGCTTGAGGAAGGAGTCCAAATTGGGTTTTGCCCCGGGATTGGGATGAACGCCCTTTTTCTGATTTTCACAACAGACCCTCCTTTATTCCAGCGACACGCGGGTCGATCCACTTATAGGCCAGATCCACCAGCAGGTTGATGCACATGACGAAAGATGGCCATGATGACACGCAGCCCTGAGCGATGGGATAGTCACGGTTGTTCAGCGCGGCCACCATTGCTGGCCGAGGCCAGGGATGTTGAACATGTTCTCCATGACCACATTGCCGCCCAGAATGGCTGCCAGAGCCGCCGAACATGGAGTGATGATCGGGGATCATGCGTTGCGGAAGGCATGACTTGAACATGCACGCGCCGCTTTGGCGCCCTTGGCCCACGCAGTGGACGTAGTCCTGCCGCATGACCTCCAGTGTCATGGTGCGAATGGTGCGCATCTGGATGCTTAAGCCTGACCGATGGCGGACAGGATAAGGGGGGCGGGAACATCTTCACGATTCTCCAACGGATGTCTTGGAAGATGGGACATAGGTCCCATGGAATGGAGCCCAGCCCCACCAGACAGTTGGGGATAGATCAGCACCATGGTGGCCGATCCAGAACACGGGCACACTGGATGAGGACCACGGCCAGATGACGCGGATGGTGTAGTCGGAAATAGAGTCCGGACGGGCCGCGCAGAACAGGCCCAGAGGAATGGAGATCAGGTTGGTGATGATCAGGGAGAGGATGCCCAACTCCAGCGTAGCGGGCATCTTCTTGGCCAGGATGGAGTTAACGGTGACATGGTCAAAGTAGGAGTCTGCCCAGAGTCACCCGCGAACACATTTCCGATCCAGATGAAGAACTGCTCCCCCGGGCCTGTCCAGTCCCAGCAAGCTCTTGACGTACTCTTCGTCCTCATAGTTTCCGTTGGCACTCCAGTTTCTGCTGCAATGTGGCTACGGCGTCCATCGGGATCATGCGCATCAGTGCGAACACGATGATGCACACCAGCAGGATGGTCGGGATCAGCAGGAGCACACGTTTGACGAAATATTTACCCATGATGTTCTGCCTCCTCTCAGACCCCGGAACGCGGTGACAGGCAACTTTGTGGTTATTGCCCACGTCCACCATCTGAGGCTCCTCAGTGCGGCAGCGCTCCGTCGGCATATTTGCAGCGAGTGCAGAAGTTGCAGCCCTTGGGGGGATTGATGGGAGACGGAATCTCGCCCTCCAGCAGGATGCGCTCCCGGGCACGGTCCACCACCGGGTCGGGAATGGGCGCGGCGGAGATGAGCGCCTGCGTGTATGGATGCAGCGGATGGCTGTACAGCTCGTCGAGCTGGTCATCTCCATGATCTTGCCCAGATACATGACCGCCACATTGTCGGAGATATGGCGCACGACCGACAGGTCGTGGCCGATGAACACATAGGTCAGGTTCATGCTCTCCTGCAGCTTCATCAGCAGGCCGACAATCTGCGCCTGAATGGACACATCCAGCGCGGAGACCACCTCGTCGCAGACGATGAAGTTGGGCTGCAGTGCCAGCGCCCGGGCAATGGAGATGCGCTGCCGCTGGCCGCCGGAGAACTCGTGGGGATAGCGGAAGGGAAGTCTGGGTTGATGCCAACCAGTTCCAGCTGGCGCACCACATAGTCGTCCCGCTCCGCCTTATTGCGCAGCAATTTGGATATTCAGGCCCTCGGACACCACGTCCATGATTTCATTCGGGGGTCCAGCGACGCGAAGGGATCCTGGGTGATCATTTGAATGTTCTTGCGCATTACGCTGAAGGCTTCTTGGGTTCAGATCCTTCATATCATGGCCCTCATACAGGATCATGGCCGCCGGTGGGGATATTGCGCAGCAGCAGTTGCCAATGGTGGACTTGCCGGAACCTGACTCGCCGACGATGCCCAGCGTTGGCCACCCTTGCGGATTAAATGTAACGCCGTCCACGGCCTTGACCGCGCCAACCTGCCGCTTGAGCAGCCCCTTGGTCACCGGGAAGTGCATCTTCAGATCCCGCACATACATGATGTCTTCCCGCGACAGGATGTCGTCCAGCGGTCGCTCCGGCGCCCGGGCATCTCAGGATCGATTCATTTCGACGTGCTCATGCGTGCAGCACCTTTTCTTCGACGGGATCCAGACGTCGGGGTGGAAACAGGCGCAGTTTTCGGCCATTCGCTCCACCTGCTCCGTCCGGCCTTATGGAAGCAGGCGCATTTCTCATCGGCATACTTACAGCGCAGATGGAACGCGCAGCAGTTCGGGGGCCGATCTTGGACATATCGGGTGGCTCACCCTCGATGGTATGCAGTCCGTGGCTGCGGGCAGATCCAACCGGGGCACTGCGCCCGGATGAGGCCTAGTGTATAGGGATGGGCGGATTTTCAAACATGTCCATCACGCTGCCATCCTCCACGATCTTGCCTCCGTACATAACCTTCACGCTGTCGGCGTACCGGGCGACAACGCCAAGGTTGTGCGTGATGATGATGAGCGCAGTGTCAAATCCCGGCAGGGCTTGTTCAGCTGCTCCAGCACCTGCGCCTGCACGGTGACATCCAGCGCGGTAGTGGGTTCGTCGGCGATCAGGACCTCCGGGTTGCAGCTCATGGCCATGGCGATCATGGCGCGCTGCTGCATACCGCCGGAAAAACTCGAAGGGATACTGCTTGACCCGCTCCTCAGCGTTTGGGATGCCGACCTCGGTCAGCAGCTCGACCGCCCGCTTCCCACGCGTCCTCTTTCTTCATGTCGCTGTGGAGCATGATGTTCTCCGTAATCTGTGCGCCGATGGTAGCCACCGGATTCAGAGCCGCCGAGGGCTCCTGAAAGATCATGCTGATGTCGGAGCCGCGGATCTGGCGATACCCTCATCGCTCATCTGCAGCAAATCCTTACCCTTGAACATGATCTGACCGCCCATGATGAGTCCGGGCGGGTAACGACCAGCCGCAGGATGGACAATGCGCTGACCGTCTTGCCGGAACGGACTCACCAATGATGGCCACGCACTCGCCGCGATGCACCTTATAAGAAAAAGATCATCCACCGCGCGCAGCTCCCGATCGTAGTTATAGAAATAGGTTTTCAGGTTCTTGACCTCTAAAAACAACCTCTTGTTCCACTTCTGTCCCCTTCTTTCTCCGCCTGTGGGCAGTCCTGTATCGAACGGATGCTTTTATTCTGCCTTTACAGCGTCGCCGATGGCGATCTCAGGCGTGTGCGTCACGGAGCAGTAATAGTTCGGCTCGGCGTGGAAGCGGATATAGACGCTGCGGGCAATGTTCGCATAGGTCAGAACCATGGACACCGCCACGGGGTTCACGGTCTCGCCGCTCAGGAACACATCCTTACCCGCCGGAATGGAGGCATGATGATCTGATCGAACTTGTTCATATCGAAGCCGTGGGCATCGGCATGGGGATTATCGGTGAGCGCCTTGACAAAGACCTTCTCGCCCTCTTCCTTCACCTCAAAGAACATCCCGCAGGTGGGCTCGGCAGCGTCGATGGGGAAGGGCGTGCTGGTCAAATGGTACATACCGCCGGGGCCGATCTCGAAGTAGCACACTGCGGGCAGCACCGCGTAGGCCATAGCGGACAGCGCCCAGTTGGGAACGTGGCCGCGCAGCTCGACGATGTCGGCGTCCTTGGCACGCTGTTTGCACTCAGCAACCGCCTTCTGCAGCGAGGGCTGGTTCCAGGCGTGGTCGCGCATGATGACCTTGCCGTCCTTGATGACGTCCACAAGCTCCAGACCGTAGCGGTCGCCCATCTCTCTCAGGTCGATAATACAACGCTTTTCGTTACTCATTTTGTTTCCCCCTGATGGTGTGCGCCGTCGGCCGGTCAGCGAGCGGATGCGGCGCGTTGTTGTCGGTTTTGTACAGAACGGACGGTTTTGTCCGTTTGTTTTCGGTGAGTTTAGTATAGGTTTTGCCCTCAGATGTAAAATTGCGTTTCGTTATGCCCACATTCCCAAACGGAATATGGACCCGACAGGGTCTTTATATATATTAAAATATGGTATATGGCCCTCATGCCGCCGTTCTGGGGCAGTTGATTACGTTTGGAACATATCCACATTCCAAACGGCTATTTTACTTTTGGTTTGCTTCGATTTTTTATAATGCAATTGTTCAAACACGAACCCCAAATGCAATTCACAAATTTCAACCAACATAAGACCACAAACGGAAAGGGAGCCATATCCATGGTGAAAGCACAGTATTCCCCTCAGCAGCTGGCAGAGCGTTTTATCGACCAGCGCGAGATCCAGAACGTCATGGGCAAATACGCCCTGCTGACGATGATCTGCAAGCAGGCTGACCTGGTCGACCGCTTCTGGAGCAAGCAGGCCGAGCAGCCCACGCTGGCAAAGAATGACGGCTGGTACGTCGGTCTGGACGCCATCCACGGCTACTATCAGGCTATCAGCGATCAGATCGGCGAGGCCGCCAAGCTGCTCAAGAAGGTGTTCCCAAAGCAGCTTGGTGACAAGACCGACGAGGAGGCCTTCGGCGCCTACGAACACTTCCCCGCCCGCTGACCACCCCCATCGTTGAGGTTGCTGCCGACGGCAAGGCCGCTAAGGGCCTGTGGCAGGTCATGGGCGCCAACAACGCCATCACCCCCAACGGCCCGCTGTCCACCTGGAACTGGGGCTATATCGCCGCCGACTTCGTACTGGAGGACGACGAGTGGAAAATCTGGCACCTGCAGGAATTCACCGAGCTGTCCGCCCCCGTGGCCAGCAACTGGGTGGCCAAGACGGAGCTGCCCGTCATGCCGGAGTTTGCCTCTCTGGCTGACTTGAAGCTGCCCGCCCCTACTGTGGCCGCCAAGCTTTACGAGGTCTACTCCCCCGAGCGCGAGTACACCGCTCCCCGAAGATGCCTGAACCCTACAACACCTTTGCTGAGACCTTCAGCTACGGTATGTGAACTGAAAGGAGGCCCATGCAATGAAACACTTCACTGAGGAAGAACGCATTCAGCGCGTCTGGGACAAGGAAGAAGCCAAGGCTGTCCTGTTCCGCAATATGTATTACATGGCCGGCAACCAGCGCGAGACCGCTCTGGACACCCTGTGGGTCAAGGAGCCGGAGAACGCCAAGACCGCTTCCTACGGTAAAGAACTGGGGCTACTACACCGGCATGGATGAGATCCGCCGCTACTATGTGGACAACAACCCCTTCGGCGCCAAAGGGCACGATGAACTGCCACCCTGTGGCCACTATCCGCGTGGAGGAGGCCGAGGACGGCAAGACCATCCTGTGCCAGTGGTACAACGCCTCCTATGAGACCCGCATGGTGGACGGTAAGCTCACCCCTGTGGATCTGCGAGAAAGGCAACGCCGACCTGGTGAAGGAAGCCGATGGCTGGAAGATCTGGCACTACTTCATCGGCACTGACCTGCAGGTCGAGGCCGGTCAGCTCTACGGCGATCAGCCTGTTGACCTGCCCGACGAGGAGAACCCCGTCGCCGTGGAGTTCGGCAAGCCACCCTGCCCATGGAGGCTTACATCACTCGCTACAACTACTATCCCTATCCCGCGATCCCTGAGCCCCTATGAGACTTATCGTCCTGAACTGGGCTGCGGACCCGAGGGCAATCCCAAATATCAGGCTTAAAGGGAGGCGTTTTGCAATGAACAAAAAGAATATGACCTTTTCCCAACATGATCGATGTGGCAGAAGCCCGTATCGAGGTGGAGAACCAGCAGTCGCATGCCATCATGCACGCCGCCGGTCTGACAGAGGAAGAACTGGACACCATGTGGGCTCAGAAGCGCGACGACTTCTTCTGGTCCCACAACTTCGGTGGCATGAACTGCCGCGCCGACGTGTACAAGGCTGGGCCGGCGGTCTGGCTCAGAACGCCCACTACTACTATCGCCGCCTGCTGCAGGTCTATCCTGAGGTCGAGGGCAAGGAACCCCTGCACCCATGATGGAATGCGCCGTTCATATGCTGGGCCCTCCATCATTGAGGTAGCCGACGACGGCATGTCCGCCCGTGGCAGCTGGTACACCCCGGCGTTATCTTCTCCACCTGAACCCCGACCAGAAGAAGGAAGGCATCTGGTCTGGGGCGCTATGGAAACGACTTTTGTCAAGGGGACGACGAGTGGTACATCCTGTCCCAGCACGTCTGCATCGATCATATGGACAGGACAACTGGGCTCAGGTGGCTATGAGCGCATGACTCAGCCCCCATGCCCCTGTCCCCAGCCCGAGCCGCTGACGACGACTCTCTGCCCGGTGCACCCTGGGCACCCATGCGTCATTCTGCACTCCCTACAGCCGGTGAACTCCCAGAACGCCTGCCCTGGCCCTCCCCACAAGACCTTCGACCGGGCACACACTCCTACTGCGTCCCCTTCGCCGAGGGCAGTACAGCATCACTTATCCGATCCCCGATCATCGCATGCCCTGATTCTATTCTGTACCTTCTTTTTTTCCTCTACCTTTCATTTTCCCCCTTGGGCGAAAAAACGGACGCCAACAGGCGTCCGTTTTTCAACTTATCCAAAACGCCAGTTCTCAAAACACGAGGACTGTATTGCTTCGTATGCACGAACTGCCGCACTGACTGAAGCTGTAACACGATTCCAAACGACCTATTCAGATGTAATTTTGACAGCTGCAGAAAAAAGCTCCCATTTGACTCCGAAGAGTTGGAGTCAAATGGAATCCTTTTATGACTCTGTTGACACAATAAATTCTGATTTGTTCCCATTTTTCGAGAAAGCCAGTGATATTTGCATTCAATATTGTCAATATCAGGAAGTATAACTTTTCCAACTCAATATAGCACGCCCGTTTTTTCCTGTCAAGGCGTCAACGCTCGCTGGCCAGCCGAACACTCCGACAGCGAAGATGGTCATCCAGGTCGCCCTGATCCGGTGGCGGTATGGTTGGAAATTCCAGCATCTTTGGTTCCGGCAGGACACCTCCAAAGAAAAAGTCTACCGGCGTGTCTATGCGGCAGATGGGAAAATATGACTGGCTGGTGACGCAGTTTTTATTCCAATGGTAAAATAAAAGAGTACGCCGGAGTGGCGGCGTGCAGACGCCCGGGACTTAAAAGTCCCGTGAAAGGACGATCCGTGCCAGTTGTTCGACCCCGGTCTCCGGCGTCAAACAAATACCATCCGAACCGGACGCTACGATCCGAGGCAGGTTGAGATATCATGTTCCTGGTATCGTTCAAGATATTCCTCGGCGGGAATGACAACGCGTGCATCCTGGCCGCGATCGTGCAGGCGTTCGTGTCTGTTTTTCTGTTCTTTCACCCGCTCGTAGGGTTCCCACTGGCGGACGATGTTCCCGCTCTCCAGCTCCCGGATTGTATTAAACAACTCATGGTCTGACCGCGCCACAGTTCGTTGTCCGCGTAGTGACGCAAATGCACTGGCCTCAATCCGTTGCGGTTTCTGGATGCCGTCAAGAGAAAGGCGTTCGGCGGCCGCTCCTCGGCACGGCGGACTTGATGGTGCGGCGGTGCATGGAGGCCAGATGGGCGAACTCTCCGATGAGAGTGTGTGCAACGAGATAATCGACGCGGTCGGCCGCACCGAGGTTCTGCTCGCGCATTGGCATGCTCGCATCCTGCGCGCATCTCCTGCGGCCCACCAGGAGACCTCCTGCCAGGCACCTGTCGAGTGCCGCCGCCGAAGGCGAAACAGCGTACTGCCGCCGTGCGGGCACCTCCCGCGCATCAGATGGATGAGGTTGGACGCGGTCTGTGGTCCGCGCCCTGCACCATTCGGGTACTGCTCCAGGCGGGTGAAATTCTCGTGGTTGCCGTCCACAGGCTCAGGACAGTGTAATCCTGCCCGGCCATACGATCGAGAAACTTTCGTCCGATCGGACAGCTTGCGCAGAAGCCCACCGAGGCCGCCGCACACGATCACCGTGTCTTTGGCGCGGAGCAGCCCGGCTCGATCTGCTCCGTCCACTTTCTCTGCAAGCCAGCAGGTGTCGGTCGCACATGAGCATAGTCTCCCTCCGTTCTGCCTGAATGCGAACTATTCAGGATAAATTATAACTTTAGCTCTATTGGGCTGGCAATACGGCTATTTCATGCGCCGGGCGATCGTCGACTCAGCGCTGATACTGCTGGGTAGTGTCATTGTAAAATACGCTCTCTGGGCAGTCGGAGCCGGTAGACGCTGCTGCTCTGGGCAGCTGGCTGACCATTGTCAAAGGCCATCTCCGCCTCCCGCGCGATCGTGGTCCCCTCGGTGATGCCGTCCATGCTGATGTCAGCCTGGGGCGTCTCCCAGGTGTACTCGTTGCAGGCAAGACCATCTGCCGTGACCTCGTCATTTCCGTCGGTGCGTTCCA
>VOFG01004593.1_pt1 | contig 19902 bp, 32 predicted proteins | sample 5384171 | NCBI WGS metagenome assembly VOFG01 (sample SAMN12384726, study PRJNA508395) | human gut metagenome | isolation source: healthy gut F | host: Homo sapiens
ATGTTGTACTTCGTTCAGTTACGTATTGCTCGTCACTCCCGCAAATTCGGCTTTACGAACGTCGTCACAATAAGAACAGAATATCCGGACGGCAACTTTCCGACCGTAGCGTCCCCGAACCCAGGAAGAACGCGCGACCATGAAAATGGCGATCATTGGCCGCCCGGCAACAGGCGGAGATCGTCCCGCAGCCCTCGACCCCGACGCCGACCATCGGGATGGCCTGCGACACCGCGACGGATCATTATCTTGCTGAACGGCAGCCAGACATGCGCCCTGCTCGTATGTTATATCGTAAGAAGGGTGGAGCGAACTGGGAAAACTTCGGCCGGTAGTACATCGTCAAAACGATTGTTACGCGGAACTGGTCGCCCGAACTCGCCGAATCGTTCGGCGTGCAACATTCGAATGCCTGACCGGCTTCCAAGTATATCGCCACGGTCATCCGCAACCTCGAAGGGAAAATGCAGTACGTCTGCGGCGGAGAAGAGAGCTTCCGGATTTCTCGCCGAAGATTTCGTCCGCGACAAGGACGTGCCGTCAGCGCCTGTTCGCTGGCCGCAGAGGCCCGCAGCCCTGGGCCAAGAGCCAAGGAATGACGCTGTATGACCTACTGAAGGAAATCTACGTAAAATACGGCTTCTTCGACGAAAAGCGCGCTCGTCTCGATCGTCCGCCAGGGCAAAGAGGGACAGGAGGAAATCGCCCGAATGATGACCCAGTACCGGAACAATCCGCCGCAAGCCTCGGAGGATCGCCCGTAATCACCGTGAAGGATTATCTGACCGGAGAATCGCTCGACGTAAAAAGCGGCCGCAAACGCCCATCGATATGGAAAAAATCGAACGTATTGCGAAGTTCATCACAGCGGATTCGATCGACATCAATCCGTCCGTCGGGCACCGAGCCGAAAATCAAATTCTATTTCGGCGTCCGGGGAGAAGTGCTGCGAAGATAAATTCGAAGAAACGCGCAAACGATGGAACGTAAAGATCGAATCGATCAAACAGGAGATGAAACCTTGATTTAAACCGAACCAAAAACCGTAAAAAATGGCTTCCGTATTCACACGTATCGTAAAAGGGAAGTCCCGTGCTACAAGGTAGCCGAGGACGACAGATATTTTGCATTTCTGGATATCAATCCGCTTGCAAAGGGTCACACGCTGGTCATCCCGAAAGAGGAGACCGACAATATTTTTCGACTTGGACGACCGGACGCTGGCGGACATGATGGTTTTCGCCAAACGGATCGCGCGTAAAATACAGGCTAACTATAGCTTGTAAAAAAGTCGCCGTCGTCGTTCTCGGGCTCGAAGTTCCACGCATGCCCATATCCACCTGATACCGATTAACAGCGAAAAAGACGTCGATTTTCATCAGGAAAAACTCCAACTCACGGAGGAATTCCAACGAATAGCAAAGACAATCAGCTTATAATAAAACACTTAAATTCAAACGGACCTGAAGAGGTTCCGTTTTTATTAACTATAATTAAACAGGAAATCTCTCCATATAAGAATCAATCGAAGTCCGGCAGGGTAGGGTTATTCTTGTAAAAAATAGGATAAAACCGCCCTGGTATTTCCACTTTGTAAAATTAACGTAAATACCGAGCGTTTAATCATAAAATGTAACCAAAACCCCGATGCAACTCGATTTTTGTCAACTATAAATACATCTGTAAAATATGAAATAAAGATCAAATATCAAACACGATAAATTCATGTAAAAATATTTATATTATATATACAAATACATAAAAATCAGTACTGTAAATCTTATTACATAAACTTAATAATGATATAATCAATCGAAACGTGATTTAACTGACATGCAAAGACGTATTACAACGACAATTAAAGATTATAGTCATTGAAAACCAGTATTATATATTATATAAAATAAATAATAATTTATATTAAATAAAAGACCTTCCTTTTCGAGGTCTTCTTCGTTTCCAATATTTCACACATGTAACTTATCTTTTTTTACATATGTATTTACATTCGTGAAATACGGTTTGTTTATTTTTGTAAAACTGTTTAACTTTGTAAAAATCCGAATATGCGGGAAAGATTGCTGAAATTTATGGAAATGGAGAAGCTATCGCTTCCCTGTCTGGCGGAAATTCTGGGGAGTGCAACCGGCGACCATATCGCACATCATCAGCGGACGCAATAAACCCAGTTTCGAGTTTATCGAAAAAATGCTGTTACGTTCCCGAAAGTAAATCGGAATGGTTTCTACTGGGGAAAGGTTCCGCATACCGTCAAGATGTTTCGTCTTCGCCGAATCGAATCCGTCGCGAATTCCGGCTGTCCGCGAATCTTTTTGAAACGGCGAATATCCCGGCAACGGAATCTTCGGTCGGCCAACCGGAACGAAAGATTCCGGGAACTCCCGGTGCGACTTCCCGGAAGTACCAACCAACCATCCATCCATAGATACAAAAAACAGATATCGAAACCGAGTTCTCGGAGCCAGACATCGAGCGCATCGTAATCTTCCTGAAGAACGGCACCTGCATCTCTCTTACAAGCCCCGGTAAAAAACAGAAAATAATTTAACATAATGTAACTGATAGACCTTTCTACGATTCCCTTATAGACCGGATTGCGTTCGGAGAAAACGATTCTTGCCCGGTATTTCATTGATTACATCCGATATTCCGGACATCTTTATTTTATGCTAAAAAAGATCTCCCATTAATAATAACAAGAGTCGGCGGCCGATCTCACGATTCGCCGACCGATCGCGGTTCGCCTGAAAATACGGACAGTTATCTCTGAATCGATTTGCATAATTCATACATGATTCGATCGTTTGCGGCGCTCTTACGATTCGGAAATATTTTTGATTATAATATATATTATGTTAAATAATGCTTAAGGATTACGTCATCGAAGAATAAAAAAAGACTCTTATAAGGAACCTAAATAGATCCCCTGCTTTTTATATTCGTAATCCAAACATATAATATACAATAATTTATCAATAAAAGGAGGTGGAAACTTTGTAAAAATCAACTATCGCATCGGGAAGTTACGCGCTTCCCTTCCTGGAAACGGAAAAAACTACCCTAAAATTTATTTACGAACCAAAACTTAATTTATGAAGAACCGACTATGGTGGCTGGCTGGTACTACGGCCGTCGTCTTATTTTCCATTGCTGCACGAACGATCCGTGCGATTATGGGGGGATGTCGGAGAAAAGGCATCCGAACATTTCCCGGCGCAGGAAGCCCGCGCCTATTTCGAACAAACGGCCGAAGACCTGCGCATGGTGCATATAGGCTGCCGACACGAACACGGAGACTGCGGACACGGTCACGGACAGTCGACCAAAGGGATACTCAACGAGGTGGAACAGGCCGCCCCTAATGACACCTCTATGGAATGACCTGCGGCAAACCTACGAAAACGGCAAAGTCGTTACCCTCGAAGTTCCGCTGCGCGTCGGAGGCACTCCCGCTGAAAGCCTGGTCGCCGCGAAAAAGCCGACGGACATGCCGGAAGCGTCGACGGCTCGACCGTAACGATGAAATTGATTCTGCAAAAAACATCGAAACCGGAAATAAACGCTATTTTATCGCTACCTTTATTCCGGATTCGTCCTGCTACAACAAACGGAAAGACATGAAAACCCCTTATCGGTTTATGAGGGCCGCGATTATTCGGGTTATGTAATTATTTCGGACGTGGAAGGCCGATACCTCGCATCTATCTGCACCGCAACGGAGGACGGATGGAAGTCGGCATGAGACAGCGTTCGACCGACGAAAACGCCGATACGACGGACGTCATCGACCGGCTGTATATGTCAACCCCTACCCTTGCTCTGGTTACCCGCAGTTCCGACTCGGAAAGCGACGGCAACGAAGGTTTCGGATACTGCCCGTTCTGCAATTCGATCTCCGTTTGGGGAGTCTGTCCGAACGGATGTGGGATCGAAGTAACCTTCCTATTGTTCGGTATGCGGATTCCTTTCGGAAAGATGCGTCTGCTGCCCGATCTGCAAACATCACCCGTGCACCTGCTTCTCCCAGGAAGGAAGCATCGACGTCGGTTACGGCGGGGAATTCAAATGCACGAATCCGGGATGTCTGTTCCAATTCTGCAACGGCGAATGCGAAGAACTCGATAACATCCCCACCGCAGGGCATTCGGATCCCAAACCGGATCAACTGACCGCAGCCTGGAACGAAGTGAACCTGGGCATTCCATGGGGCTTGCAGCCAGATGCTCAGAAATCTTCAGGCTGAGGGAAGCTGACTATAAAATTCGGGCGTATTTCCAAAGCGGGAACGACTAACGTAAGATATAATACTCAGACCCGTCAAATCAACGGCTATGTAATGACCTATGACGAAACATTGTTCGGAGATGCATCTTCATTAGGTAAAAAGGATGCTGGTTTTCACGAAGTCGTCCATGTCATTCTGTTCGACAGTCTGAAGTGGATGAATCGAACAAATCTTTCAAAGATTACGACAATGAACATCACGAAAAAATGGTGAAAGATCAAAACATCAATAGCTGGCTTAAAAGCTATTTCAGGATTTTACCGAGGAGAAATACGAAATGCTGAGATATGCCGGGACGGAAGATAGCCCTGTATTTAAAGATGAATTAACTAAGCAAGAACAAGGGTTTTACAAAAAATTTCTTTCCGATCAAGGAATAATTGTCGACGCAAAAGCAAAATAAAAACAAATCAATATGAAAAGATTATTTTTTATACTATTTGCCAGTGTTATTACATGGCAAACGGGATCAGCTCAATCAGGTTCCGATACATACCTGACTTGTAACTCATTATCAAAAAGCAACATAACCGAAGGTATCGGAAGGTACGAAGATTCCCGAGATGACAAAAATCCTCTCTATAATTACCGAGCCGTCATGTTCCTAATGAATTCCGATAGTAAAGACATCTGTATCTGGTTTTGCACTCTAATTTAAACTTAACCGAACTGCGTAAAATCAGAGAGCCCAAATGGTACGACCAGTTGAAAATCATCTATAAACCGAGGACTTTCCTCGGTACCATCGAACGGGCAAAACCGATCCACCTGGAAGAAAAACTGAAATCGTTCAGAAACAACAAAGAAGCATGGATGTGGGCAAATAACCTGAAAGGAAAAGTGCTCTACATGCTCGACTGGAACGATCCGATCAACTGCGTCGAAGAAGGCGACGGATCGACGATCAAGCTGATACAGGTCAGGGTGCTGGATACCAACGAACCCAAACAAGGAACCGTTATCCAACCCGAATAATTGAAAAACAAAATAAAACAGCCGAAATGCATCGTCATTCCGGCTGTTTTTATTATTTTTATAATTATCGAACAACAACACAAAATCGTCACTATGGGAACATCATTGAGAAAAAATCATTTATTCAATACTGTTTTTGTTCTTTATATCAAAATATCACAGCCCAAACAAGATCCGACATATATCTCATCTGCAACTCTTTCTAAAAACGAGATTTCGGAAGGAATGTGGAGAGGTGATATTAAATATGATAACGATCCCGTATATAATCATCCGCCTATTACCTTTTTATTTGAATCTAAAAACGTAGGATATACGATATGGTTTACTCATTATAGTTTCAACCTCGACAAATTAAAGAAAGAAAGACCCATTCAAAAGACGATTACCAAATGCAAATCTTAATTAAGCCTAAATCATTCTATAACAACACTATATTAAAAGCGAATCCGATCTATATAGATCGAATAAAAGAGACCTTCAAAACAGCAAAAGAGGCTTGGGCATGGGCAGACGGACTAAGAGAAAAGACAATCTATCTGTTCGACGGAAGCGATCCGATGAACTGGGGGAAGAAGGAGATGGGACAACCATCCGATTAATCGAAGTCAGAATGGTAGCAACCAATGAGCCCAGAGAGGAATTGGTATTTCCGGACTAAAAATCACGTTTTTCTTCTTCAGAGCCGGTTTCAACCGGCTCTGTTTTTTAATTATTATCAGTATATTGCATTTACGGAACAATCAATATGAAAAAATTACTTTTTTATACTACTTGTCAATGCACTTGCATGGCAAACGGGATCGGCTCAATCAGGTTCCGATACATACCTGACCTGCAGCTCATTATCGAAAGATCATATAACCGAAGGGATCGGAAGATTCGAAGACCCCAGTGACGACGACGATCCTACCTATAATTATCGGGCCGTTATGTTCTTAATGCATTCTGACAGTAAAGACATTAATATTGATTTTATACACGTCAATTTTAATCTAACCGAACTGCGTAAAATCAGAGAGCCCAAATGGTACGACCAATTGAAAATCATCTATAAACCGCGGACTTTCCTCAGTACCATCGAACGGGCGAAACCGATCCACCTGGAAGAAAAACTGAAATCGTTCAGAAACAACAAAGAAGCATGGATGTGGGCAAATAACCTGAAAGGAAAAGTGCTGTACATACTCGATTGGAACGATCCGATCAACTGCGTCGAAGAAGGCGACGGGTCGACGATCAAGCTGATACAGGTCAGGTGCTGGATACCAACGAACCCAAACAGGGAACCGTTATCCAACCCGAATAATTGAAAAACAAAATAGAAACAGCCGAAATGACGATGCATTCCGGCTGTTTTTATTATTTTTATAGTAAATACTCCCCTCTATGAAAAAATTACTTCTTATACTGTTGGTCAACGTAATTGCATGGCAAACGGGACCGGCTCAGACAAAATCCGACCTATACTTAATATGCAACTCATTGCCGATCGGATTCGGTCACGGAAGGCGTCGGTAGATACGAAGATATCAGGAACGACAACGACTCCATATATGACCATCGGCCGATCTCATTTTTGATGGTATCCCGAAGCAAAGATATCAGAATCTGGTTCGACCATTACTGCTTCAATACGAACGAACGCCGTAAAATAGTTGCAATCGACCGGACGGACCAACTGAAAATTATCTATAAGCCGCGGTCATTCCTAAAGACGATCGAGCAGGCAAAACCGATCCGGCTGGAAGATCGACTGGAAGCTTTCGAAATAAACGAAGAAGCCTGGCTATGGGCGAAAACGCTGGCCGGAAAAATACTGTACCTATTCGACCGGAACGACCCGGTCGATTCGGCCGAAAATGGCTACGGCCCGACAATCAAGCTGATACAGGTAAATCTGGGCAGTACGAATAAGCGGGAACAGGAACTCTTTTTCACGAAATCCACAACCGGTTTCTGCCCTGAAACGGAACGCCCGGAAACAAAAACCTTTCGGCAGTTCTGCTCCTTACCGGAAAACGACAGATTTTCGGCGCAGGAATTGTGCGATTCCGACCCGTTTTCATTGGGCGCATACCGATAAATTCCCTATTTTTTGCACAACATATGCAGAGGTTATGACAATAAACCCTCTTTTATTAAACCGCATCGAATGAAACAATTAAAACATTACATATCAATCATTTGCGCAACAACCTGCATGTATTCCTGTACTGCACCGACAACGCTCCGCAAAAAGGGATCACAGTCAGCATCGAACCGCTGCGCTACGTTACCGAACAGATCGCCGGAAACGATTTCGACATCCGGGTGCTGGTTCCTCCCGGATCGAGTCCCGAAACCTACGAGCCGACGCCCGAGCAGATGAAGCAGGTAGCCAATTCATTGGCATACATCGATATCGGCCTGATCGATTTCGAGCGCAACCTGGAAAACGCCATCCGCGAGAATATGCCGAGCGTCCGGGTTATCAATACCTCAGAAAACGTCCCGTTGCTGGCAGGAACCTGCGGGCACGAAGCGCACGATCACGGACACGGAACCGATCCCCATATCTGGCTCTCTCCGAAATGCCTGAAAATCATGGCAGAGAACGTCTACGGTCAACTGTCGGAACTATATCCCGACTCGGTCGAATACAAAGCCGGTTACGAACGTTTCGACCGGCAATTGGATTCACTGACCGCGCATTGCAAGAGACTTTCGCCGGACGGCAAACCGCCTTTATGATCTTCCATCCGGCGCTGACCTACCTGGCGCACGATTACGGACTGACGCAAATTCCACTCGAAAACGAAGGGAAAGAGCCTTCGGCGGCGCACCTCCGCAACCTGATCGAAACCGGCCGCAATTCCGGAATCGGGAAGGTATTCTTCCAACGGCAGTTCAGCAAAAATACGGTCGATGCGATCGCCGCCGAACTGGGACTCGAAGCGGTAGCGATCGACCCGCTGGACGGAAACGTCACCGACAATATACTGCATATCGCCCAATTAATAGCGAACCCATGAAACTGGTATCCCTGCATCACGTGTCGGTCAGCTACGACAAGGTTCCGGTACTGACCGACGTCGACCTGGATATCCGGAACGACGATTTCATCGGAGTGATCGGCCCGAACGGAGGCGGTAAAACCACGTTGGTAAAAGCTATCCTGAAGGCGGTTCCCTACTCCGGCGAGGTCATTTACGCCCCGGAGATCGAAAACCGGGGATGCCGGCGGATCGGATACCTGCCCCAGATATCCGAGATCGACAAATCGTTCCCGATCTCCGTACGGGAGGTGGTTCTGTCTGGTTTACAGGCCAGGAAGCGACTGTTCGGCCGGTACACTGCCGAGGATCGGCAAAAGCCGACGAACTGCTGCACACCTGCCGGATCGAAGAGATCGCCCGGAAACCGATCGGGGCTCTGTCCGGCGGGACAGATACAGCGCACGTTGCTGTGCCGCGCCCTGATCTCCGACCCGGAACTGCTGATTCTCGACGAACCGACCAATTTCGTCGACAACCAGTTCGAAAAAGAGTTGTACTTGCTACTGAAGCGTTTCAACGAAAAAATGGCGATCGTAATGGTTTCCCACGACCTGGGAACGATCTCAAGTTACGTCAGATCGATCGTCTGCGTCAACCGTCGCGTACACAGACACGATTCGAACATCATTACGGCGGAACAACTGCACAATTACAACTGCCCGATACAGATCGTCTCCCACGGAGACGTTCCGCACACCGTGCTGGCGAAAACCCGAACGCGCGGTCATAAAAAATCCGTCCGACAACCCGGACGGAGGATAAATACGGGCCGCCTGCAAAACGGCCTGAAATTTCTGTTATTTACAGATATCGCTCAGCTTCCCGAACAGGGCATCGATGCGGGTCATCATATCCCGGCGCATCTGCGCGTAATGTTTCTTCACCAGACTTTTATTCTGTTTATCGGCCGGATGATTGGCCCGCTGGATCATCTCTGTTACGGAAATCGACCGCCTCCTCGATGACGGCGACGATCCTCGCGTTTGCTCTGATCGTTGAAATAAAGAGCCATGTAACAATCCGAGATCACCTCGCTCACCAGGTAATCGATATCGTTTTTAATTCCTCTGAGACTTGCCATAACCTATTGTTTTTTAATGATTGTACAAAGGTAATAAAAACTATTGAATCTCAGCCAAAGCCTCTCCCAAAAAAATCGATCAGGTCGGCGGCATTCATACCCTCCTGTCCGTAATAGGCCGCAGCCTTATCGCCGGCCGCGCCGTGGACATACACGCCGAGCAAAGCCGCCGACAGCGGTTCGTATCCCCGCGCCAGTAGTCCCGCGATATAGCCGGTCAGCACGTCGCCGCTGCCTCCTTTGGCCATTCCCGGATTCCCCGTCGCATTGAAATAAAGCTGTCCGTCCGGAGAGCAGACCATCGTATGCGCTCCTTTCACGACCATACAGCATCCGTAGCGCGCCGCGAACGTCCTCACCTTTTTCGATTCGGTCTTGATCGTCGTTCCACGTTCCGATCAAGCGGCGCAATTCGCCCAAATGGGGAGTCAGTACGCATCCCGGAGGCATCGACCCGGCCAATTCGGGACGGGCCGCCAACATATTCAACGCATCGGCATCGATCACCATCGGCATCCCGCACGACAACAACGCCTCGAAAGCCCGCACGGACAAGTCGTGCCTCCCCACCCCGCTGCCGATCCCTACGGCGGCGTACTTCGTCATACCGTCCGGTAACCGGGAGAACACGGACATCGGATCGCCGCTGACCAGCGCCGACGGGCAAGACGTATGCAGAACGAACCGTTCTTCGGCAGGAACATGCGCCGTCACCAACCCGCATCCGGAACGCAGCGCGGCCCCTGTCGCCAATACGGCAGCCCCCATCATGCCCCCTGCGAGCCGCAAACCAGCAAGGCGTGCCCATAGGTTCCTTTTGTGGGCAAAAACGGCTACGGGCAATACCAGTTCCGATACGTACCGACCGTCCGCATAATAATACGGCGACCGTGCCTGTCGTTTATAGTTCTCGTCCAGTTCGATCGGCAGAATAACGATTTCGCCGGCAGCCTCCCCCGCCTCGGGCAGCAACAGCGCCAGCTTCGGGAACTCCAGCGTCAGCGTAACGTCGGCATACACGATCTCGCGCCCCGCATTGCCGTATTCGGACAACATTCCCGAAGGCAGGTCGATCGAAATCACCCGGCAGCCGAGCTCGTTGACAAGGGCGATCGCGCCGCGAACAGGCTCCGAGAGCCCGCCGCGGACGCCCGTACCGAGCAAAGCGTCGATCGCCACCGCATCCTCGGCAACTTCCACCCGATCCATGCCCTGCACCCGCACGCCGTGCGGCAGCCGTTCGAGGTTGTAGCGGCACTCGACCGACAGTTGCCGCTTATCGAACAAAACGTACACGGAACAGGAATACCCCACGTTGTGCAACATGCGCGCAACCGCCAGGCCGTCTCCGCCGTTGTTTCCTTTTCCGATAAAAAGCCAAAGGCTGCTCCTGCGGAATGTTGTTGCAAATCCACTGGGCGATCACTTCCGAAGCCCGTTCCATCAGCGCGAGACTCTCGATCGGTTCGTGTTCGATCGTATACTGGTCGGCCTCGCGTATCTGCGATCCTGTCAGAATTTTCATCGTATCATTTTTAACGCCCGCGGATCAACGGGCTTTTTGCCCGCTTCGCGAACCAGAAATTCAAAAAATTTCACCATCACGGTATCCCCGGCGACCGTATGATCCTCCGGATGGAACTGCGTACCGAAGAACCCCTGTCCGGGTCCTCGATCGCCTCGACCACGCCGTCCGTCGCCGTAGCGGCCACACGGAATCCATCGGCCACCCGTTTGACGGCCTGATGGTGGAAACTGTTCGTCCGCAACGTATCCATACCGGTCGCCACTGCAACAAACGAGCCTTTCTCGACACGCACGGTATGCGTCGGTACGTACCCCGGCACCGCCTGCATGTGACACACCGAAGTATCGGCATATTCCGACGGCAAATCCTGATACAGCGTTCCGCCGAAGGCCACGTTGATCATCTGTATTCCGCGGCAAATGCCCAGCACCGGGATCTTATGTCGGGCGGCCAGTTCGATCAGCCTGAAATCGAACGTATCGCGCGGCGCATTGACATGCCCGAGATGCGGAGACGGCTCCTCGCCGAAATAGGCGGGATCGACATCGCCGCCGCCGGTCAGAATCAGTCCGTCGATCGACTGCAACAGTCCGTCCAGCTTCTGTTCGTCCCCGATCAGCGGAATCAACACGGGGACTCCCCGGCCCGCAATACCGCATCGAAATAGGTGCGCGACACGGTCACCGTGCCTCCGTTGCAAAAATCGGAAATTCCGATCACCGGAACCCGCGATTCCGGCCGGAGCCGCAGGCGCAGAGCACCGAGCAGAACCCGACGATAAACAATCCTAAAAATCGTTTCATAATAATCCCTCGATTTATACGAAGGCTGCCGGCGATAAACAACCGCCGGCAGCCTTCCAGTTCAAACGCCTTCCGGACATTAAGCCCCGAAGTTATCGTACATAATATTCTCTTCCGGCACGCCGAGTCCGTCGAGCATCTTGGTCATTGCGGCCGTCATCATCGGCGGTCCGCACAGGTAGTATTCGATATCTTCCGGCGCGTCGTGATTCTTCAGGTAGTTTTCGAAAATAACCTGGTGAATAAATCCGGTGTAGCCTTTCCAGTTATCCTCTTCCTTCGGCTCCGACAGCGCGATGTGGAACTTAAAGTTCGGGGAATTCTTTTCGATCTCCTCGAACTGCTCCTCGTAGAAAATTTCACGCTTAGAACGCGCCCCGTACCAGAATGTTACAGGAGTGGCGATTTTCTCGGTCTTGAACAAATGGAAGATATGCGAGCGCATCGGCGCCATACCGGCGCCGCCGCCGATAAACATTTTTTCGTTCGGGTATCCTTCACGAAGAATTCGCCGTAGGGTCCCGAAATCGTCACTTTGTCGCCCGGCTTGCGCGAGAAAAATATACGACGAACAAATTCCCGGGTTCACCTTCATAAAGGCCCCTGCGGCCCGATCCCAGGGCGGCGTGGCGATACGGATATTCAGCATGATGATATTCCCTTCGGCCGGATGGTTAGCCATCGAATAAGCGCGGAACGTCGGCTCCGGATTTTCGTAACCAACCCCCACATCTTCATGTGATCCCAGTCCTCATGGTATTCCTGTTCGATGTCGAAATCGCTGAACTTGATCTCATCGTATTTCGGAATGTCGATCTGGATATAACCGCCCGAGCGGAATTTCAGATGTTCGCCTTCGGGCAACTTCGACGAACTCCTTGATAAAGGTGGCCACGTTGTGGTTCGACACCACTTCGCACTCCCATTTTTTAACGCCCAGGACAGCTTCGGGCACTTCTTGATCTTCAGGTTTTCCTTCACTTTTACCTGGCATCCGAGGCGCCACTTCTCGGCCTGTTGCTTACGGGTGAAAAAAGTTCACCTCGGTCGGTAGGATATCGCCGCCGCCTTCGAGCACCTGACATTTGCACATGCCGCACGAACCGCCGCCTCCGCAAGCCGAAGGCAGGAATATGCCGTTGTTGCCGAGCGTCGACAGCAACGTACTGCCGGGTTCCACGGTCAATGATTTTCGCCGTCGTTAATATCGATTTTAACCTCTCCCGAAGGGGGTCAGTTTCGCCTTGGCATACAGCAGCAACGCCACCAGGATCAAGGTTACTACCAGGAATGCTACGATCGCTATAATGATTGATAATCCCATCTCTATTTCACTATTTTACGGTTTACAACTGAATCCCCATGAACGTCATGAAGGCGATCCCCATCAGGCCGGTCAGGATGAACGTAATCCCGGCGCCGCGCAGCGGGCGGGAATGTTCGAATAAGACAGCCTCTCGCGGATAGCGGCCATCAGAATGATCGCCAGCCACCAGCCGAGCCCCGAACCGGCCGCGAACGCGGTAGCTTCGCCCAGAGAAGCGTAATCGCGCTCCTGCATGAACAGCGAACCGCCCATGATCGCGCAGTTCACCGCGATCAGCGGCAGGGAAAATTCCCAACTGATTGTACAATGCCGGCGCGAATTTCTCGACCACCATTTCGACCAACTGCACGAACGACGCGATCACGGCGATAAAAACGATGAAACTGAGGAAGCTCAGGTCGATCTCGCTCTCGCCGCCCGGCCCGTAAGCCGGATTTATCCAGCCGAGGGCTCCCGGAGAAAGGATAAACTCGTTGAGCAGGTAATTGATCGGCACGGTCATCACCATCACGAAGATAACGGCGATACCGAGTCCCATCGCGGTTTTGACGCTCTTGCTGACGGCAATGTACGAACACATGCCGAAAAAAAGAACGCGAACACCATGTTGTCTATGAAGATAGACCTTACGAATATGCTGATAATGTTTTCCATACGTGCTTCGCTTTATTATTTCTCGATCAGGTTCTTGTTACGGCTGCGCTGCACCCAGATAATCAGGCCGACGCAGATCAACGCCATCGGCGGCAGGATCATCAGACCGTTGTTGACGTAACCTACGCTGTAAAGCCCGAGCTTCTCGAAAATGGGATACCCCCAGATGCTGCCCGATCCCAGCAACTCGCGGACAAAGCCGAGGATCACGAGGATCAGCCCGTATCCCAGGCCGTTGCCTATACCGTCGAGGAACGACGCCCAGGGGTTTGTTACCCAGCGCAAACGCCTCGATCCGCCCCATGATGATACAGTTGGTAATAATCAGCCCGACAAACACCGAAAGCTGTTTGCTGACGTCGTAAACGAACGCCTTGAGCACCTGATCCACCAGAATCACCAGCGCGCCACGACGACCAACTGCACGATGATCCGGATCCGCGACGGGATCCCTTTGCGGATCAATGAAATAATCAGACTCGAAAAACCCGGTGACGACGATTACCGACAACGCCATCACGAAAGCGGGTTTTCAATTTCGCCGTGACCGCCAGCGCCGAACAGATACCCAGTATCTGCACCGTGATCGAGGTTGTTCTGACCGAACGGCGAGGTCAGCAACTTCAAATTCTTAACCGAAAAAATCGGCTCTTTTTCCTGGCTACTCATTGTTTTCCGAATTATTGGTTACTACTTCCGCCGTTTTACCCGGAGACGCCGCAAGCTGTTTCCGGATATAGGCGTCATAATCGCCGAGGCAGCTTTTTCAGCATGTTCTCGACGCCGATACTGGTCAGCGTACCGCCCGAAACGGCATCCACCGCATAAGGATCGCCCTGTTGCGCGCCGCCTTTCTGCAGGCGGATCGCCACGACTTTACCGTCCTTGAGAATCTGTTTCCCTTTGAACTGAGCCTGGAACTGCGCAGTCGAAATTTCGGCGCCCAGCCCCGGCGTTTCGCTCTTGTGGTCGAATACGATACCTTCGACCGTGTCCCAGTTGTCCGCCAGCGCGACATATCCCCAGACCGGCCCCAAAGTCCGGCGCCCCAGACCGGGATCACGTAGCTGACACTCCCCCTCGTCGTTTTTGCTGACGAATACGGGCAGTTCCCCTTTCGGCGGCCGGTTTGTCGTATTCGGCTTTCAGGTTCGTCAACAGAGCGAACGCGTCCGCCCCCTTCGACCTTATCTCCTTCGACGTTGACGGCATAACTGTCCACGATGTATTTTTTATACTGCTCGTTGATATAGGCCGCTTTGTTCGGCGCCTTGTCCGCATCGCCGCCTTCGCCGATCGAGCGCAGGATATCGCCCATTTTTCTCGATTCTCACGTTCTCGGCCTGAATATTTTTCAGCGACAGCAGAAGCAAACGAGAGCACCGCCGCCACGATCACCACCATGACCGAAGCATAAGTGATAATATACGTATTACTGTTCTTATTCATACCCCTACTCTATTTAGCTAATTTCAAACGACGGTTCCGGCGACGGATATTGGCTTGCACCACATAGTAGTCGATCAGCGGAGCCACCGCGTTCATAAACAGGATCGACAGCATCATGCCTTCCGGATAACCGGGATTCAGCACCCGGATCAGCACCGCCATCACCCCGATCAGGAATCCGTAAATGTACTTGCCGACGTTCGTCTGGCTGCCGGTCACCGGATCGGTCGCCATAAAGACCGCACCGAAGGCGAACCGCCGATAATCAGGTGGTAATATGCCGGAATATCCATGTAGGCATTCGCGCCGATCAAGTTGAACAGCAAGCCCATCAGATAGCCGCCGGCAAACACGCTGAGCATCACGCGCCAACTGGCGATGCCCGTCCACAGCAGGATCGCCGCGCCGATCAGGATCGCCAGCGTCGAAGTCTCGCCGATACATCCGGGTATCGTCCCGAGGAACCAGTCCAGCGGACCGCCCTGCGTCCAGTGTATCTGCTGCGAGCCGGTCAGCACGGCCGACGCCGCATCGGCCAGCGGAGTCGCCCCCGAAAAACCGTCTACGACGCCCTCGCCTTTGGTCAGGCCGGCGATCCGATCTTTTCGCCTGAAATATAGGGCGTATAAGCGAAGAAAATAAACGCCCGGGCCAGCAAGGCCGGGTTGAAGATATTCATTCCGGTACCGCCGAATACTTCCTTGCCGATAATCACGGCGAAAGCGGTCGCAACGGCTACCATCCACAGCGGCACGTCGACCGGCATCACCAGCGGAATCAGCATTCCGCTGACCAGAAACCCTTCATTCACCTCGTGATGGCGAATCTGCGCCGAAATAAATTCGATCCCCAGACCGACCACGTACGAGACAATGATGATCGGCAGCACTTTCAGCAAACCGAACCAAAAACACGTCCAGAACGGAGCGTCACCCGCGCCGATGGCCCGGAAATGCTGCAATCCGGTATTGTACATCCCGAACAGCAAAGCCGGCATCAATGCCACGACCACCACGATCATCACCCGTTTCAGGTCGATGCTGTCGCGGATATGGCTGCCGCTGCGGGTTACGTGATTCGGTACGAACAGGAACGTCTCGAAAGCATCGAACGTCGAATGAATTTTTTTCGAACTTGCCGCCCTTTTCGAAGTTCGGCTTGATCTTATCTATAAAATTTCTTAATCCTTTCATGGGTCGTTCAGGTTAGTTAAGCTCTTTGATCATCAGTTCGATCCCGCGGCGGACGATATCCTGCATCTCGGTTTTTCGACGGATCGACGAATTCGCACAGCGCGAAATCCTCCTCGACCACCTCGTAGATGCCCAGGTTCTCCATTTTGTCGATATCTCCGGCGAGAATCGCCTTCAACAGATAGAGCGGATAGATGTCCATCGGCAGGTATTTGTCATACAGCCCGGTTACCACATAAGCGCGGACGCCGCCGTTCATGTTGGTATCGAGATTATAACGCTTGCGGGGCGTCAGCCACGAGAAATAACTCTTCGACACCGAGAACTTATCCAGCCGCGGCATGCCCCCAACCGAGGAACTCGTATTTGTTCCCTTCGGGGATCACGGTCACCTGGTTGCTGTAAAATCCGAGGTATCCGTCCGGTTCCACCTTTTTACCGGTCAGCACGTTGCCGCTGATCAGGCGCACCCGATCGCCCGCGCGCTGCGGACGGATCTCGACCTGGCGCGCGATGCTGCCGACCGGAATGCCCGACAGCACGCTAAAATAGCGCGGATCGGTCGTCTCTGAACCGGTCAGCGCAACGATCTTGCTCATATCGACCCGGCCGGTACGGAAAACCGTCCGATCATCGCCACGTGCTGAATATCGACCGTCCACACCAGGTCGCCTTTGTTGATCGGATCGATATGGTGAATCTGAACGCCCCGTTCCCGGCCGGATGCGGCCCGTCGAACGCGCGCACTTCCACGCCTTTCACCCGATCCAACACCCCGGATGCTCCGGCTTTCAAACCCAGGTAGACTTTCCCCGGCGTCTTCGACATGGCGAAACCGGTATTCAAATTATCCAACTCTTTCTCAATACGTAATTCATATCGGGGCCAGCGGCATAAAGATCGAATCCGGAAACGAAAACGGCTTTCGGCGTCTGTCCCGGATCGGCGATGATTCCGTAAGGACGCTGAACGATCATCGGCCACAGACCGGAACTCAACAGCGCCGAAGTGACGTTTTCTTGTCGGCGGACTCTTCGGTGGGAACCTCGAACGGCTCGTAAACCTGTTCAGCGGTCGGAGCGATCACCACGTCGAGGATCTTACGCTTATCCCCGCGGTTTATGGCGGTCACCTTCCCGCTGACCGGCGAGGGGTGAACAACACCTGCGGACGGTACTTGTCGTAAAAACAGCGGCGTTCCGGCCTTCACGACGTCGTCCACCCGAACCAGCATCTTCGGGATGACCCCGCTTTGGAAATCGTCCGGTTTCAGCGCATAGGCATGTACCAGCGGCAGCCGGGTCAACTCGCGTCGGGCTTCCCCTTGCAACCGGATATCAAGGCCTTTTTCAACTTTATGACTTGCGACATATTCGGTAGATTATTGATAGTAATTTATTAAGGTGTCTTTTCATTCGTTTTCGGTCAGCGGATTCCCAGCTTATCCTTTATATCCTGCGGAATCGCCTCGCGATGTACCTGGATACCGACCGTTTTATAAAGCAGGAAAGGTTCGAAGCGTAAAAATAACCTTTATACAAACCCGTTTCGCCCCAGGAGTTTTTTCACTTTGTAGAATTTCCGGCCGTGCTGGGTCCGCCGCGATCCCCACCAGCAGCATCCGTGATCGTCGGTCGTCTCGTAACGATCGAAAGCCTGTTGCCGCATTTCGGGCGTGATTTGGCGTTCGGGAAGCACGCCCGTTTTCAGTAGCGTCCGTTTCGGATCTCGTCGTCGGTAAGCCCTTTCCAGCGCGCGCTGTCCGCCGGAGGAATTTCCGCCGCCGACTCGACCGGAACGATCGCACGGCCCTCCCGGAAGCCGAATCCGTTCTCGCTGACGTCGGACGCCCAGTTGACCGCATATCCTTTCCGCAGCGAAACGTCGACGATCCGGCCCAGCTCCTCCATCGTCACGTTGTAGAACGGCGACCAGTTCCAATTATCGGGTATTTCGAGCGGGAAAGCCGTATAAAGCGGATGGTGCGTCATTGCCGTGAGCACTACGTAATCGTCGCGGCGAATACCCAGCTCCTGCGCAAAACTTTTCAGAGTATATTCTTTTCCGTCGTAAACGAATTTTCGGGACAGGGGCCCAGGTAAGCGTCCAGTATCCCGTTCAGACCGTCGATCCAAGACGCGGAAAGCCGTTTGGACGGATTCCCGATCACCGCATCCGTATAGGCTTTGAGAGCAACGCTCAGTTCTTCGTGCGAGTGCCTCGACGCGCCGAATCAATCCAGAATAGACCGTCTCGGGCACGATTCCGTAACGGTCGACGATGTATACGACGTCATCAGCGTCCCCCCTCGGAGAAATTGGCCTTACCGTGCAGGCGGGCGTATTTGATCGCTTTTTCGAGGTAAGTATGGCGGACGATCCACATTTCGGAAAGGTCGTAAACGCCTTTCCCGCGACGAAGCAACTCGCTCTCCGCCATCGCCGTGCCCGAAAAGCTCCAGCAGGTGCCGGACTTCGCCTGATCCTTCACCGGCGTCACGGGCACCAGCACTTTATCGGCAAATACATAGGCTCCGGTATCCTTTCCGTCCTCCTTGGTCTGTTTCGACGTATTTTTCGCACCGGCGACACCGATCAGCAGTGCGCACAACACCCCCACACAGCAAATATTTTTTTCATGCGTTCGACACAAAATTTAATTTTGCGTTACAAATATAACAATAATTATTTTATTTTTCTTTTCAGGACGGATGCAGTCGCCGAATCCGGCGCTATTATAAGGGGCATTTCAATAGTATCAATAACAGTTAAATACACAACAATATGAGTTACAATTCATTGACGCACATACCCCCCCGAAATAACTGTAATTCGGTTTAATTTCAGTGTAAGAAATTCAAGACAAATGCACATAATTCCCACAGAAAAGTATAATTAAAGACGATACCCATTTAATAAATGGCCCCCGTAACAGTTGTTTTCAACGAAATTTAACCGGTCATTAAATGCCGGTTAAACCCTCTCAAGAACACGCAGAACGAGAACCGACGTTATTATTTGGTACAAAAAGGAACATGAAAATAGTTTGAAACATCAAAAAAAAATAGTTACTTTAGTTTCAACTTGGTAGGAGTTTTTTTACTTGTTGATTGGTGGTATAGTATATTTGTATGCTATGCGTATTTCATATTCTGTAAAAGAGGCCATCGCCCGTGAATTGCACGATCCAACCTGCAATTACTCCTACCAAGAACCGGAGACGATGGCCTTTTTACTCTAAAATTCTGACTGAAATTATGGAAGGACGAGGCCCCTATGACCGACTATGTCCGTCAGAACAGTATTAAATTGAATAATAGCGAACTACCTAAACTAAAAAACCAAACTACATGAGGAACATCTATAAAGTATTCAAAACAAACCGTGAGTATATAAAATTTGTAATATTTACCCACGACTCATCACACGTCAATTAAGGCTTCCCTCCATCAAAAATAAAAGCCCCAGCATTCATTGTCGAGGTTTGGTTGTCACTGTTATCAACGTGCAGGGCGGGCGAGTTTGTCTGTCACCGGGTGATATCGACCC